>Ga0256829_1002860_pt1 | contig 12464 bp, 12 predicted proteins | sample 131447metaG_FD_185979 | JGI IMG/M metagenome (GOLD analysis project Ga0256829, IMG submission 185979) | Hydrothermal vent microbial communities from Lau Basin, Pacific Ocean - 131-447 | ecosystem: Environmental > Aquatic > Marine > Hydrothermal vents | place: Pacific Ocean: Lau Basin | collected... | reverse complement strand
CAGTAAAAGGCTTACTTGAAGAACATAATGAAAAAGATTTTTATCTCGAGCTTATGAAGCTTTATCAAACAACATCATTAACATAAGGAAATTCAATGAACTGGTTTTTTTTAACATTAGGATACAGTGGACTTTCGCCAAAGGCTCCAGGAACTATGGGAACATTAGTTTCCCTTCCACTTGGTATGGCAATACTTATATATTTTGATGCGACTACGCTTTTTTTGGCCGCACTTTTAATCTCTCTTATTGCCATCAAAGTAATCAACAAATATGAAGACAAAACAGGGAATCATGATGATCAAAGAATAGTCATAGATGAACTTGCTGGTATGTGGTTTGCCCTTAGTATTTCTCCTGCTGCGGGTGTTGCCATAGGGCAAATAACAAATCTAGGCAATGGCTTTCTTATTCAATCACTTTTGTCTTTTATTCTTTTTAGATATTTTGATATTACCAAGCCTTCTATCATTGGAAGAATTGATAGAGAAACAAAAGGTGGTTTAGGCGTAATGGGCGATGATATTATCGCAGGTTTTGCAGCCGGAATATCCTCGGCTGCACTTTGGCAAGCTTGGCTTTATTTAGATAAAGTCTTTGTTTCATCATAAATTGAAAGAGACGGAAAAGCAAATTCTAAAGAATTTTTTTCAAAGATTATCATTATTTTTTCCATAACATCTTGTTTTGTTTGTAACCATTCTTCCCAATCGACAGACTTAGAAAAACAGTATATAAGAATGTTGATACTTGAGTCTCCAAACTCATCAAGGTAAACAAGCAAGGTCTTTTTAATACCTTCCAAATCATCTTTTGAAACAAGTTTAGCCATATGTCCATACTCTGTTTTATACTCATACTTTGTCTCTTTTGTCGCTATTTGCGGATGTTTTTGTAACATCTCTTTAATTTCAGCGATTGCATTTTTAATATCTTCTTGTTTTGAATCATATTTTACACCCAAGTTCATCTTAATTCTACGCCCAAGTTTACGTTTATTCCAATTTTTTATATTTTTACTTGCAAAAGTACCATTTGGAATAGCAATAAGTGCATTATCAAAAGTTCTGAGTGTTGTTACCCGTAAACCAATCTCAACGACAACACCTTCTTTGCCATCCACTTCTATCCAGTCACCTTGAGAAAAGACATTACTAAAAAGGACAGAAAGTGTTCCAAAAAAGTTTGAAATTGTATCTTTTGCTGCAAAAGCAACTGCAAAACCACCAATTCCAAGACCAGATAATACAGCCGTTAAATTTACTCCTGCAAAATAAAGCACAATCAATAAACCAAGAATGACAATAAAAAAGTTGATAATTTTTAAGCCGACATTAATCATCTCATTTTTAACATTAGATTTTTCTTTTTCAAAAGAGTTGAGTTTAATGGCGGCTACAGTATTTACAATAATATAAATAATAAGTGTAAAATAAAAGCCATAAATAATGTTAAAAACACGTGCAACGCCTTCAATAGAACTAAAATTATTATATACATAAATAACCATATTTACGTTAATTATAAGTATAAGTATTTCTATGCTTTTTCGTAGTTTTTCAAGTATTTGTTCAGAATATGTACTTAAAAAATCAATTTTTAAAAAAAGTTTTTGTAATGCCACATAAAATATTTTTCGTAAAAAGTATATAAAAAGGATGAGAGAAAAAATAATAAGTAATTTCACAACACTCAAGCTATAAGCTTCCAAAAAAGTATCAATTACTTTTACCGAAGTAAATGAATCTATAAAAACAACAGGAGTAATAATATGATATTTTGAATATTTATTCAATCTGTATAGCTTATTTTCAGCTTTATATAAAAAGGCTATAAAATCACTATTAATCTCCTTCAAAGCATTGTACTCCCGTATATTTTCTTGAGCAGTTTTAAGGATTCCAGAATCATCATGCAAAGCTAAAACATCTTTATAATCTTTTTGAGTGATTTTACTGAGTGCTTCTTGATTTTGTGCCGTGTAAATATTTAATTTACTTTCAAAATCATCAATTGTTGCAACATTCAGAGAAAGTAAAACATTTTTAATAAGAATATTTTGATTTTTAATTATTTCATAAGACTTCAACTGTACTTCATCACGAATAACCGCATATCCGTTTCCAGCTCTTTTATTAATTGAAATAACCTTTTTAAGAGAAAATATTTGTGTGCTATAGTCTTGTACATTTTCAATATAATATTGTTTATTTGACATAATATTGTTTAATTCCTGCTCGTACATGTACTCTTGTTTTTGCACAAGCTTTTGAATCTGATGTTGTGTTAAATTTGCATCATTCATGCTATAGACTAATTGTAATTGTGTGTCAATGAAATCTGAATATTTTACTTTTGCACTGAGTGTACTTGCAAACACAAGTATAAGCAAAAATGTTATTATCTTATGAGTTTTTATGATAAGTCCTTTATATACCTTCAGCTATCATGGCATCTGCCACTTTTTTAAATCCTGCAATATTTGCACCATCAACATAATTACCTTCGACGCCATAATCTTTTGCTGTCAGAGCCACTCGCTTACAAATCATTTGCATCGTCTCTTTTAATTTTTCATCAACTTTTGCATAGCTCCATTTAGCCATAGATGCATTTTGACTCATTTCAAACTCACTTACAGCCACCCCACCCGCATTTGCAGCTTTAGCCGGAGCAAAACATACTTTATGGGACTGCAGCAATGCTATTGCTTCGGAAGTAGAGGGCATATTAGCACCTTCAACAACACTTACACAGCCATTTTCAATTAAACTCTGTGCATCTACTTCACTTAATTCATTTTGCGTAGCACATGGAAATGCTGCATAACATGCAATACTCCAAACAGCATGCCCATTTTTTGGGTACTCATCCACGGATGTATATGTTGCTTCTGTATGTGTATCTACATATTCTTGCAAAGAAACGCGACGATTTAACTTTAACTCTTTTAACAACTCTAAATCAACACCTCTTTGATCATATATTGCACCATGTGAATCAGAACAACTCACTACAATCGCGTCTATCGCTTGTAATTTTTCAATTACATGTAAAGCAACATTACCAGCACCGCTGACCGTACATATTTTTCCTTCTAAAGATTCTTTATTTTCAATTTCTAGCATACTTTGGGCAAAATATACGACACCATAGCCCGTCGCTTCAGGACGCATTAATGATCCACCAAAAAAGTATGGCTTTCCGGTTAGGGCACCTTCATACGATGATGTAATTTTTTTATATTCTCCAAAAAGGTAGCCAATTTCACGAGCACCCACTCCAATATCTCCTGCAGGAACATCAATACGCGGACCTATATATTTATGAAGTTCTGTCATAAAAGCAGTACAAAATTTCATTACTTCAAAATCACTTTTTCCTTTAGGATCAAAATCACTTCCTCCTTTACCTCCGCCAATAGGCAAACCGGTAAGAGAATTCTTTAAAATCTGCTCAAATCCTAAAAATTTCAATATACCTTCATTAACACTTGGATGAAAACGTAGTCCACCTTTATATGGACCTAGTGCATTATTAAACTGTACTCTATAGCCAGTATTTACCTGTACTTCATTACTATCATCCAACCATGTTACTTTAAACTTTATTATTCTATCTGGCACTACAAGGCGTTCAAGAATTGCATGCCTTGCGTATCGGCTGTCTGATTCAAGTAAAGGGGCAATAGAATATATCACTTCCTCCATCGCTTGATAAAATACATTATTTTCAGCACAATTATTATTTTCAAATTTTTTAATTTTATTTTCTGCTATTGACAAAAGAATCCTTTTAGACTTTATTGTACATGAATTGTACCACAAGCGAGAAAAAAAACTCATAATATTTAAAAAAGTAACATTTGTTGATAAAAATTTGATATTTTAAAGGTTTCATAATATATAACATCTTATTATGTTACAATCTCGTGATATTATCAAAGGAATTGCTCCATGTTTAGAAACAGAAGTATAAAAGAACAAATGTTATGGTTGACACTTATTATAGTAGTGTCACTTATAGGTGCGGCTGGATTTACGTATTATTCTTTAAGTAGTATAGAAAAAGAATTCAATACTATAAAAGAGACTTCAATTGATACCTCTTTAACTATCTATGATATAGAAAAAAGAATGAATTATATCAGTAGAAACGACAGAGATGTTATGCTTGGCGGTACTCTTGCAAAAGACAAAAGAGAGATACAAAATAATATTAATGCTATTGGGGAAGATTTCAAAAAGTTAGAAATAGCATCAGCCCATGATGCAAATAAAGAACTTTTACAAAAATCAAAACTTTCGACATTAGAGTTCATTAATGAAGCATATAAGTATATTAATTCATTATCTGCCAGCGACATTCAAAACAATAAAGAAGCTATTTATCACACTTACCATCAAAAACTTTCTCCTCTTGCTGTAGAATCGCGAAAATATTTCAAAACTTTTGTAAAAAACAAAAAAGAGCAATTTAAAAATGATATGGACAACATGAAAAGTGCTATGGTTTTTTATAAAATGTTTGTATTGGTATCAAGCCTTTTTATCATCATTATTTTATTTTTAATTACTACAAAAATACGAACTTCAATGGTTGAGGGTATTAATAGATTCAGATGCCTGATTGAAACGGCTTCTAATGGTGATTTTAGTAAAAAAGATGAAATTAGGACACAAGGAGAAGCAGAACTTGATCATATGGGTAAGGCACTTAAAATACTTATAGAACATACTCAAAATATGATTCACGAAATGAATACCACTATTACAAATGCTTCACAAGGTGATTTTTCTAAAGCTATCAATGCAAATGATATGCATGGAGAATTTTTGGTTGCTATCCAAAATGTCAGTAAAAGTATAAATTTCATGCAAGAACAGTATAAAAAATCACAAAGAGATGCCTTTAATGCAAAATTGAGTGTTAAAAGTGTTAATGTTTCTGAATCTCTTACTGTTATACAGTCGGATTTAAAAACGAATATTGAAAATATCAAGCATGTCACAGAGTCTACCGATTCTGCTGCAAAACTTGCAAATGATTCAAGAGAAAATATCAATAATGTTGTTAATGGACTCCATGAACTTAATGAGCAAGTCGGTACAAATCATACAAATATTGATGAACTGGCTTCACAGACAAACAACATTACATCAGTTATAGAGCTTATTACTGATATTGCCGATCAAACTAATTTACTCGCACTTAATGCGGCCATAGAAGCTGCTCGGGCAGGAGAACATGGCCGAGGATTTGCGGTTGTTGCTGATGAAGTAAGAAAGCTTGCTGAACGTACGCATAAAGCAACAAGTGAAATTTCCATTTCTATAAAATCACTACAGCAAGGAATGAGTGAAATACAAACAAGTTCTGAAGTAATGAAAGAGACTGTTGACACTTCTACAAATAAAATAGAGGAATTTGAAACAACACTTATAGAACTCAGTGATTCTTCAATAAAAATAGTAGATGAATCTTACTATATGGAAAATAGTATTTTTGTTGTTTTAGCAAAAATTGACCATATTTTATATAAATCTCGTGCTTACAACTCGTTAATTTCACTTAAAAAAGTTCTTAAGAGTGTAAATTCACACGAATGTAATCTTGGAAAATGGTACGACACTGAAGGAAAAGAAAGATTTAGTACTACCTCGGCTTATGCAAAAATTGCTAAACCGCATAATATTGTGCATACAAATGCAAATAAAAACCTGTCATGTCTTGATTCTCAACATCCTAATGAGTATGTCCTCGAACATGCAGATGAAGTTCTTCATTCTTTTGAAGAGATGGAAAATGCTTCTGAAGAGTTATTTAGCCTTATGGATACCATGCTTATTGAAACAAAAGAAGCGAACTAAGGTTTTACCCAATAATTATTCCCAGTCCTTATATTTGGACTGAGAATGTTTATCTTTTTTATAACGCTTGGCATTTTTACTTTTATCTAATTGATTTGCTGTGTAAAGCAATTCTTCTTTGATTATTTGCATTGCCTCATTTGAATCTTTGTAAGCAATCATTTTTTTGACAAACTGCTGTAAATCTTGTAACTCCCCTTTATATAATTGTACCTCTTCAACACGATTGAGTAATCTCAAAGCATTATCAATTTTTTTATCATATTTTTCTTTTTCAACTGTTTCATTATTAGATAAGTAAGATAAAATACTTTTTTCAAATCTTTGTAATGCTCTTATATAGCGAAGTCTGTTCGTATTGTCTATTACTTTTTGAGATACTGCCATTTTTATCCTATTGTTTATTTATGAGTATAATTATACTCAAAATTGAAGGAATATAATGAAGAAAATAATTTTAATACTTATGATGTTTGCTATAAGTTTATTTGCCGAAGTAAAAAATGAATTTACAACAAAAGAATTTCTCAAACAAAATATACCTATTGTCGATATAAGAACAAAGGGAGAATGGAGACAAACGGGTATTTTAAAAGGTGCTATTCCTCTCACATTTTGGGATGAAAAAGGCAACTATGATGCACGTAAATTTATTAATGACTTAAACAAAAAAGTAGATACAAAAAAACCTTTTGCCCTTATATGCCATACTGGGAGCAGAACGTCTGTTGTTGCTCCATGGCTTAGTAAAGAATTTGGCTACAAAGTCATTAACTTACAAGGCGGTATGGAATATGTTACAAAAGGTCTACATGTAAAGACTGTACCTTATAAGAAATGAAAAAGCTTGCAACCCTTGTAAGATTTTTTCTTTTTTTAATGCTCCGCATTGTAATAACTTTAGGAGTACTAGGATTTATAATTTTTTTACTTTGGGGTGCACTATATCTGATTTTTTACTAAAGCAATGATTTAATTACGTTACTTACTCCCTGATGTAAATTATAATTTGCTATAGGAAAGTCTAAATTTTCATATTCTAAATTAACCGTATATCGACTCAAATATTTCCCTAAATCACTTAAATCAATTGCTTTATACGTGTCACACTTTTTCTCATCAAGTTGTGTTCTTAATAATTTTCCTGCTTCATTAGACTGTGCAAGCGTAAAAGCCAATGTTTTTAAACTTAAAAAATCACTCCATTTTAAAAAAAGTTCAGGTGTGAGGGTATCAGTATATTTTCCCTCCGGAGTAAAAAGTAAATCATTGTCTCGAAGCGGCACTAAAACTGATAATATCGCACGCGAAAAAGGAACTACTTTATCACCCCAAAATGGTGATTCATTTCTAGTTATAAGTTCTTTACTGATAACATCAGTGATGGTATCTACATTTTCATTGTCAAATAGGGCATACATTTCTTTTTTCATTCATTAATCCATTCAAAAATTTCCATAATGATACACTTTTAGTATATAATTTCACATTTAAAAAAGAGAAAGCCTATGAATTTAAATAAAACTTTTATAACAAACTTAGTAGCAGTGCTTCTTGTCGGAATATCTTTTGTAATTCCAACATATCAAAAATTTTTCTTGTATAGCGGACTTTTTGCTCTTTCGGGTGCATTAACAAATCAGTTAGCAATTTATATGCTCTTTGAGAAAGTACCTTTTCTTTACGGCTCTGGTGTTATAGTCAATAGATTTGAAGCCTTTAAAAGCAGTATAAAAAAGTTAATAATGCAAGAATTTTTCACGAAAGAGAATTTAAATAAATTTTTCAACAGTGAAGAAAAAAAATTAAACCTTGAACCTATCATCCAAGAAGCAGACTTTACACCAGCTTTTGATGCTTTAAGCAAAACAGTTATGGAATCTTCTTTTGGTGGAATGCTTGGAATGTTTGGAGGAGAAAAAGCACTCCATAGCCTAAAAGACCCCTTTGTCAGCAAACTAAAATCAGCAGTCATTTCAATAGTAAATTCACAAGCCTTTAATGTAACACTCTCGCAGCATCTACAAAGTTCTTCATTAAGTGATGATATGCTCTCTTCCATAGAAAAAGTTATTGATGCAAGGCTTGATGAACTGACACCTCAAATGGTAAAGATAATCGTGCAAAAAATAATACGGGAACATCTCGACTGGCTAGTTGTATGGGGTGGCGTGTTTGGTGGAGTGATTGGACTTCTAAGTGCTTTTATACTGTAGAAGAGGCACTCACCACTTTTATTGTCACATCATCACCGACAATTAAAACATCACCTGCAATAATTTTAGCTCTTTTTCTTAATTCCACTTCTCCATTTCTTAAAACATATCCGTCAGCCACAATCATTTTTGCTTGTGCACCACTGTCAACAAGGTCAAGTACTTTTAGTAATTTAAATAATTCTATATAGTCATCTTGTAATTCAAATTTCATTTTTCATCCATAATTTTAATTTTTCTTTTCGCGATAATTTTTTAATTTCACATTCTCTTTTTGATGCACTACTTCTATCTTTGCATCTTTGTGTATATACCAACATTACAGGTCTTCTTGCTTTTGTATATTTTGCACCTTTGTCAGAATTATTATGCTCAGACAAACGTCTTTGTACATCCGTTGTTATACCGGTATAAAGAGAATTGTCATTACATTGCAACATATATACATAATATCCCAACATTATATCCTTTTGTGCCACTATAGCATATATTTCGTATCATTTTGTAACAAATAAAGAATAAGTGATGTTTTTTATTGGTAATAATAAAAAGTTATATTATAATATAAATTCACTTTATCACAAGAAAATAACTTTTTTTAATCTAGGATATTATATGAAAAAATATAAAGTCATTATTGTTGAAGACGATGAAATAACTTCTTTAAATTTAAATATGTCTTTGCAAAAACATGGCTATAGCGTGGTTGCGGTCTGTGACAACGCAGCACAAGCAAAAAATAAAATTGGCATGCATCACCCAGATGTAGTTATTATTGATATTTCTTTGCAAGAGAGCAATGATGGTATAGAACTCGCAAAAATAATTAAAGAAAAATACAATATCCCTTTTATATATCTCACTTCGTACAGTGATGATGACATCATAGCTCAGGCAAAACTTACTGAACCATATGGATATATTGTTAAACCTTTTGATCCGGGTTCATTGCATGCAACTATTCAAATGGCACTTTTTAAATATCAGCAAGAAAACGAAAGAAAAGAAAACATAGACTCCCTTAAAATTGATAAATTAAATCTTGAAAAACTCCTCTATTCAAAACGATCTTCTGATAAACCTATAGTTCCTTTTGGTGAAAATTATCATTTAGATATCAGTGTATGTGAAACATTTTACAAAGGTAAAAAACTCAAACTTACAAAAAAAGAAAATGCTTTTTTACGTCTCCTTGTTGCACAACTAGGACTAGTAGTAACATTTGAGCAGGCAATGAATTATGTATGGGATGAAAACGGGGCAACAGAGAACAGCGTTAGAACACTTGTTTGGAGACTTAGAAGTAAACTTGAAACAGAGATTATTAAGAATGCTTCGGGAATCGGTTACTATATAGAAGAATAATTTACTTTATATCAATAGAGCAAATTGTTTCTTTTATAGACTCAAATACCTTTTCATAATTGTATGTACTATTTTCCGATTTTGCCATGCTTTCCATTTCACTGGCATTTTTTTGTAAAAAATCTATACGAAAATTTCCGCTTGAACCTTTAATATTATGTGCTAATAATGCTATCTTTTTATACTCTTTATTTTGAATAGCTTGTTCTAAATCACTTAGTGTACCCTTCATTTTTTTCAAAAAAAGTGTTAAAAGCATAATAAGTTCTTCTTCATTAAGCATTAATTCTTTCATCAATTTTTGAGTATCAAGTCCAATAATTTCTTTTTTACCGTGATAGCCCATACTATTTTGTTTTGATGATTGAGTTTTTCCAGAACGTATTGGTAAATAAGAACTAAAAACAGTCTCAAGCTCTTTTAATACCAAAGGTTTTCCCAAAAAGGTATCAAAACCGTTTAAAAAGCCTTTCTCTTTATTTCCTTTGAGTACATTTGCAGTTAATGCAGAAATAGGTGTATGAATTAATTTGTTATTATTTTCATATTCTAGTATCTTTGTAACGGCCTGAGTACCATTCATTACAGGCATTTGTTCATCCATCAAAATCAAATCATATTTATTCACTTTATAAAGTTCAAATGCTTGTAAACCATTTTGAGCTAAATCAAATGTAAGCCCATACTTTTGAAGTATAATTTTAATAAGTTCTTGATTTGCTTCGTTATCTTCTGCAATAAGGAGATGTCCTCTAAAAGTATTAACACTTTTTTTATCTTCAATAGCAGGAAATTCTGGATTTAAAAGCTCACTAAAAACAGTGTGGATTTTAGCACAATACAGAGGGAAACATATTGAAGCAATATGCTCAAAATGCTCATATATATCATATTCTCTACTCATTAATGCAATATATTTTTTATCAGAATTTATAATTTGTTTTTGAAATTCCATACTGATTTGTTCATGAACAAAAATACAAATATCAAATTCACACTCAATTGTATCTACAACACTAACATTCATAGAAAACACTTGAGCATATTTTAAAAAAGATTCATGTTGAAATCCAAGTTTTTTATTTTCTGAATACACTACCATTTTTAATTTTTTGAAATCTTCTATATCATTAAAAATTTGACATTCATCATTTCTAATTTCAACAGGTATTTCTACCCAAAAAGTACTACCTTGCCCAATTTCTGATTTTACATGTACTTTTCCATGCATCAATTCTGCAAGTTGGTGTGATATACATAATCCTAATCCAGTTCCCTCATTTTTTGTCTTTTGATCAGATTGAGCTTGAGTAAATGCTATAAAAATATTTTGTAAATCTTCTTTACTAATTCCAATTCCCGTGTCCGTGACACTTATTGTAAGAGTACCTGCTTCACAACTTGCTTCAACTTTTACAATGCCGCCTACCGGTGTGAATTTAATGGCATTACTTAAAAAATTTGAAACAATTTGCTTAATTCTCAATACATCACCAAACAATTCTTTTGGAATTTTTGGATCAATAAATGAGGTAATCGTAATTTCTTTAGAATTTGCACTTGCTACAAAAAGTTCCATGCTATGACTTAACTCTTCATGCAACTGAAATACTTTTGGCTCAATTGTGAATTCACCACTTCTAAACTTTGAAAAATCCAGAATATCATTAATAATACTGAGTAGATTTTCACCACTATTTAATATAATATCCAAATAATTTTTATGCTTTTTTGATACTTCTTCATCCATTAATAAATTGACAAATCCTAAAATAGCATTTAAAGGTGTCCGTATTTCATGAGACATATTAGAGAGAAAATACTCTTTTGCCTGAGAAGCTTTAAGAGCATCTTGTCTTGCATCAATGAGTTTTTGAAAAATTGTATCTGTATAATATTTTAAAATACCTTTAAAATTTTTATCAAAAATATAAGAAATTTCTTCAAACATCTCTTTTGAATTTATTTGAGAATCATAACTAAAATCTATCATAGAACGACGAAAATTACTGCATATTTCAAATAATTCATCAGCACTAATTTCTCGGAATTTCAAATAAGCCAAAAACCCTTGCATTACAGGGCAATCACCTATTTCTCTATCACCGGAAATTACACCCATAAAATAATCAAAAACACCACCTGCATACTTATTTATAAAATATTCTTCTTCTATTTGATGCAAGGCAAGTATTTTTTTGGGAGCATTATAGGAGAGCCATTGTTTAAGTATTATATCTTTTGAAGATATAAGCACATCTCGAGAAAGCATTAAATGAGGAACTTTTTCACCCATTTTTAGCCTACCTTAAACACAAAATATGAAATTGTCATTATGATGACTAACTTTACTAAAGAAATCAAAGATGTAGCTACAATGTTTCCTAATTGGCAGCTATCACAAGATATATGCAGTTTTCCTTCATATTGTGCATAAAAAAAGTAAAGCACCTGCAAAGAAATCACTCCATATGCCGTATAAGACTGATACAGCCAAAAAGTTTGTAATGTTTGTGTCGCACTAATAAAAAAAGAAGCAGCAATAGGAAGCAACATGAAAAATAAAACAATATTTATAAGTTTAAGAATTTTATCTCTATGAAATGTTGTCGGGCAATAATCAGCATTTGCTGTATTTATTCCATTTTCTAAAAGATTTTCAAATCGTTTTTTTTCATCTTTTGCCATTTTATGAATAAACGTAGCACCAAATGTATAATCAATTTTTCTTTGAAGAGTGACGGACAACTTTCCGCTTGTCTGAAAAGATGTATCATGTCCGTATCTGTCTTGATAAACAACACTTATTTTATCATATCTTTGAATTTTTGCGGTTTTACCAGGATAATACGCAGTCTCTTCATTTGCTATAAGACTACCATTGTGACTGATTAATCTTGGATTTATCATCTCGATAAACTCTCCAGAATCATCTTTTATAACAACTATATTATAGTAACTTCCTATTTGATAAGCACTCAGCGCATCTAAATTATTTTCATTGATAGTATCT
>Ga0256829_1002859_pt1 | contig 12465 bp, 11 predicted proteins | sample 131447metaG_FD_185979 | JGI IMG/M metagenome (GOLD analysis project Ga0256829, IMG submission 185979) | Hydrothermal vent microbial communities from Lau Basin, Pacific Ocean - 131-447 | ecosystem: Environmental > Aquatic > Marine > Hydrothermal vents | place: Pacific Ocean: Lau Basin | collected... | reverse complement strand
CGGAAACCGATGGGTGGGATATAAACGAACAACAAGGTCGTTACTTTGTCATCCGCAACGGTTCATCCATCGTCGCCTTGGCGCTGAACCGGCCATTGCCGGAGGCTGGCATTCAGATGGTCGGCGCGCATACCGATAGCCCGTGCCTGAAAGTCAAACCCAATCCCGATATGACGCAATATGGCTATTTGCAGTTGGGCGTCGAGGTCTACGGCGGTGCGCTGCTGAATCCATGGTTTGACCGGGATCTGTCGCTGGCGGGCCGGGTCAGCGTTATCAATGCGCAGCAGCAGATCGAACATCGCCTGGTGGACTGGCAAAAAGCTGTTGCTGTGATTCCGAGTCTGGCGATTCATCTGGATCGTGAGGCCAACGACAAGCGTACGATTAACAAACAGCAGCACCTGCCCCCTGTATTGATGATGTTGCCGGAGCATGGCGATCAGCATGATGCATTTCACAAGCTGTTGCTGGATTTGGTCAATGGTATGGATGATTCGGTCGAGCCGGCGGAGAAGGTGCTGGCTTATGAATTGAGCTTTTATGATGTGCAAGCGCCTGCTGTGACCGGCATGCATGATGAATTTATCAGCAGCGCGCGGCTGGATAATCTGCTGAGCTGTTATGTCGGTGTGATGGCGCTGATCCATGGCGACGGGGAGCATAACTGTTTGCTGGTCTGCAATGATCATGAAGAGGTCGGCAGCCTGTCAGCCGCCGGAGCGCAGGGAACACTGCTGCAATCGGTGCTGAAGCGTTTGTGTGGTGATGAAACGAAATACTCACGCATGATCGCTTCCAGCCTGATGGTGTCGGTGGACAATGCCCATGCCGTGCATCCGAATTACGCTGACAGGCATGATCCCGCCCATGGCCCGGTGATCAACGGCGGCCCGGTGATGAAAATCAACGCCAATCAACGTTATGCCAGCAACAGTGAGACCGTGGCGCAATTTTGCCTCCTGTGCGATTCGGTTGATGTGCCGGTACAGCGCTTTGCCATGCGTTCGGATATGGCTTGCGGCAGTACAATCGGGCCGATTACAGCGGCGCAACTTGGCGTGCAGACAGTGGATGTCGGCGTACCCACGCTGGCGATGCATTCGATCCGCGAACTGGCCGGCAGGCTGGATGCATGTTCTCTGTATCGAGTATTGCGCCGATTGTTTTGAAGCTGAAACCGAATCTGTTATTCTGGATAGTAATATGAATATGCAGGCCGATCCGGGCGAAAGAAAGGTCTATTTCGAGTTCAGCGATTATTCCACCAGTTATATTTTTTACGGCCAACCGTAAAAAATATGTTTCATCAATAACCTTGTCCGGGCATCTGGTTCGCCGCTCCATCTGCTTGCTTTCCCGGGCTTGGCAGTGATGCCGCTGAGGGGCAAAAACTGAATCGGAACAGCCGCCAGTCGGCAAGTCTTAGCGGGTTTGGCAACAGGCGAACCAGATGCGTGCCGGAACTGCGGCGAATAATAATTCCGCTTCAAGTCACTGTTGTGACATGCGCGGCGATAACGATTGGCATGGCGGTTTACTGAGAAATGCGGCATCATGCGGCTATGGAACCCCGAGCCCAAACAGGCGGCGATGACGCCTTGCAGGAGCATGGCGCGCTGGTTGGCGCGATTGATGTCGGTTCCAATGCCATTCGCCTCGGTATTGCCACCCGCGATGCCGAAGGCATGCCCGCGATGCTGCAACGCTACCGGGAACCGGTAAGGCTGGGGCATGATGCTTTTACCACAGGTATTTTGAGCCAGCAGACGATGGATGATGCCGTCGCCGCATTCCTGCGTTTCCGGCGCATTCTCGATAAACACCATGTTGAACGATGTCGGGCCACGGCGACCAGTGCCATGCGCGATTCCAAAAACGGCCAACAGCTGATTGACCGGATTGCTCAGAAAACAGGTATCGAACTGGAGCTGATTTCCGGCGAAGAAGAAGCGCGACTGGTGCATTATTCCATCTCCCGCCGGGTGAATATGCGCAATCAGTTTATCCTGTTGATTGATATGGGCGGCGGCAGCGTCGAAGTCACCCTGTGCGATGATGGTGAGGTGGTTGCCTCCCACAGCTTTAATATCGGCACCGTACGCCTGCTGGAGATGATGGGGCAGGATGGCGATGTTAATTTGCTGCTATCTGAATATCTCGACGGAACGCGCAAAAAGATTCGTGAGCAGCTTGGTAAGCGCAAAGCCACCCTGTGCATTGCGACGGGCGGCAATGCCGGCGCGATTGGCGATCTGGGCACACAGATGCTGGGTACGGAAAACAGTCAGCAGATCAGCCGCAAGGCACTGCATAAACTGATTAAAAAACTGTCCGGTTTCAGCTTTGAAGCGCGGGTGCGTGATCTGGGTCTGCGTCCGGACAGAGCTGATGTCATTCTGCCTGCGGCGATGGTGTTCCACGAAATCATGTCTCTGGCCGGTGCCAAACGTATGGAAATTCCCGATGCCAGTCTGCTCGACGGTGTGATTCTGGATATGGTGGACAGCGAGGAGCGCACCTTCCAGTCCAAACGACGCAATCTGTTGGCCTGGACCCGAAGCCTGAAAAACAAATACCACGTTGACCAGAAGTATAGCCATCATGTTGCCGCCCTGGCGCTCTCCCTGTTCGATCAGTTGGCCAGCATACACGGGCTTGGATACCGCGAAAGGATGTTGCTGGAGATTGCGTCACTGGTGCATGAGATCGGCATGTATGTGCGTGTCAGCGCCCATCACCGGCATGCTGCTTATCTTATTTCGGCATCGCCGCTGCTGGGTTTGAATGAGCAAGAGAAACAGTTGCTGTCCACAGTTGTGCGTTATCATCGTAAGGCAGCGCCGAGTAACTCCCATGCGCCGTTTGCTGCTTTGAATGAGGTGGAACAACAGATTGTATGGCAACTCAGCGCCATGTTGCGGCTGGCTATCGCTCTGAACAAGGAACGCCGCAGCCGGGTGGATGACGTGGAAGTGATGATCGAAGAGAACGATATGACCCTGCATCTGGAAGGCCATGGCGATCTGCTACTGGAGCGCTGGGCAGCCCTGAAAACCGCAACCTACATCAAACAGGCGTTCGGCCTGAGCTTACACATCGACCTGAATTTAACGGATCAGTGATATAGGAAACAGTCAAAATCGACTCTCGCAAAGCCGCCAGGAACGCAAAGAAAACCAGGCAGGAAAGTGAAAGCGCAACCTGTCCCGATACCTGTATATGAGGGAGATCAAAACCAATCCATTACAGAGAGAAACCCTATTGTACTCATCGAAACCCAACGGGTAATGCTGCTGAATAAAGATTCTGATTCCTTTGCGTTCCTGGCGGCTTTGCGTGAGCCGCTTTTGATTCTTATTTGTACAACTTCTTCAATTTTTTGGTGATCATTTTACGTTTGAGTGGCGACAGGTAGTCGATAAACAGTTTACCCAGCAGGTGATCGAATTCGTGTTGCAGGGCGACAGCGAGGAAATCATCGAAATCCTGTTCGTGCGCTTCGCCGTCCATATCGAACCAGCGTAAACGCACCGCCGCCGGGCGGGTGACCTCGGCAAAGGTTTCCGGCACCGATAGACAACCCTCTTCCCAAGTCGCCATTTCATCGCTCTTCCACAGGAATTCCGGATTGATCCACACCTTCAGCTCGTGACTGCCGCCCGGATTGTCAGGATCGTGGCGCACTTCGCTGCTGCGCCACAGGGTATCGGTGACGGCAATCTGCAATGAAACGCCGATTTGCGGCGCGGCCAGCCCGACGCCGGGCGCGTCATACATGGTATCGGCCATATCCTCGATGATCTGTTTTACTTTGGTGGATAGGGGAAAGCTAACCGGCTCGGCGATTTCGCGCAGCCGGTCATCAGGATGAATCAGAACCTCACGTACGGCCATGGCTTAGAATGTGCCGCCGTTCCAGCCGAACATGGCGCGTTCGGGTGCAGCGAATTCGATGTAGATGCGCCCTGCATCAATACCCAGCTCCTGCTGCAGCAGATCGCAGAGGGTGGCGGAGAGGTTGCCGGTCTGACTGCTGTTCAGGCCGAGGCTTTTCAGCTCCACGAAGGCCAGCGGCGCATCGCTGCCGGCGAACAGCATCGGTTGACGGTCGGAAATCTCGATCATGACATAGGATTCCGGCTTGCCGAGCGCAGCGGCGGTTACAGATGAGCAGCGGCGCAGTAGCGCGGCCGAATCATCCACTGTGACGTTGGTATGAAGGTGTAAATAGGGCATCAGGTAGCCTCCTGCGTGGCTGGGATCATTGCAGTCTGTTGTTTGGCATGCATGGAGGCGGCGCGACTGGCCAAGCGCCGATTTATCAGGTTAATGCCGGCCAGAATGAAGCCCAGCGCGATAAATGCGCCCGGCGGCAGAATGAACATCAGTACATCGGGATAAGAATCGCCGAATACAGAAAATCCAAACAGCGCACCTTGACCAAGTAGTTCACGTACCCCGCCCAGCAGCACCAGCGCAAAGGTGAAGCCTAGCCCGACCGCCAGTGCATCGGTGACGGCATCAGCGACGCTGTTCTTGCTGGCGAATGCTTCGGCGCGTCCCAAAATGGCGCAATTTACCACAATCAGCGGAATAAACAGGCCGAGAATAAGATACATCTCATGCATCCATGCATCCATGGCCATGCCGACAATGGTAACAAAGGCGGCGATGATGGTGATATACGACGGTATGCGGACATTCTTGGGAATCACGTTGCGCACCAGTGACACCACCAGATTGGAGCCAATCAGCACCAGCACGGTGGCCGCGCCCATCCAGAAGCCGTTTTCAGCCGAGGTGGTGACGCCCAGTAGCGGGCACATGCCGAGCAGTTGGGTGAAGATGGTATTGTTGTGCCAGAAACCGTCGGCCAGAATATCTGATTTTTTCACTGTGTACCTGCCTTGTTGTTCTCTGGATGCTGGTCTGGGCTTACGCCCTTCTGCACGGCCAGGCGGCCAAGAATAGCCTGCTTGTGGCTGTTGAAAAACAGCAAAGCCGATTTCACAGCCTTGACCACGGCACGCGGTGAGATGGTAGCGCCGGTGAACTGGTCGAAATCACCGCCGTCTTTTTTTACTTTCCATATTTTGCTGTTCAGACTCTGGTTCATGAAACTTGATACCCAGTTATGATTTTTCACAATGCCATCGCCAAGCCCCGGCGTCTCATGATGCTCAGTAACGCGAATGGCATAAATCCGTTCATCCGGCCTGACGCCGACCAGGATATGTATAGAGCCGGAGTATCCGTCCGGAGCAACTACTTCCCATGCCAACCCGACGGTGTGTCCATCTGAGTCTCTGGCCGGGTAGATATCCACCTTGTCGTCGGCAGGGCCCATGGTAATTCTATCATTTTGCGGATCGTTGGCGTGCTGCGGCAATACCTGTCTCAAGGCTTGGTGCAGCGCCGCTTTCTGTGCGGCGGCAATCGGTTCGCGAGTGGCGATGTCGGTTAAGCCCAGCAGGATGGCGGCAATGGCTGCCACCAAGAACAGGGCGATCACCATGCGGATTTGATCCTTATCCAGTTTCATTGTTCGGGTTTTTCCTTCGCATAACCATAGACGCGCGGTCGGCAGTAGTGATCAATCAGCGGTACGGCGCAGTTCATCAGCAAGACCGAAAACATGGCGCCTTCCGGATAACCGCCGAAAGAGCGAATACTCCAGGTAATGACGCCGCAGCCGATGCCAAAGACGATCTGCCCGACTGGCGTCACTGGCGAGGAGACCGGATCGGTAGCCATAAAAAAGGCGCACAGCATCAGGCCGCCGGCGAACAGGTTGAACATCGGGGATGTGAATTGATTCGGTGCGATGGTGCTGGAAATGGCTGCCAGCAGCGCCACGGTGCCCAGATAGGAGAACGGGATATGCCAGGTGATGCTGTGACGTGCGAGCAGAAAAATGCCGCCGATCAGCAGTGCCAGCGCGCTGGTTTCGCCAAGACTGCCCGCCTCAAAGCCGAGAAAGGCGTCGAGCAGATGGTAGTGATAGCTGGCCAGCGCCGCAGGCGCAGATATGCCCAACGTTGCAGCCGTTTTCACATGGCCGAGCGGGCTGGCCATTGAAATGGCGTCGAGCCCGTGCTGCGCCACTGCCGGCAGGGCATCGAAGCCGCCGAAAAACAGTGTCAGGCACTGGGACAGATCGTACAGATCCATGCCGCCATGCGTCGCTCCCATCTGAACGGACATGGGAATGATCCAGGTGGTCATATTCAGCGGAAACGAGATCAGCAGAATCACCCGCGCCGACAGGGCCGGATTGAAGATATTGTAGCCCAGACCGCCATATACCTGCTTGCCCAGCACGATGGCGAATACGGAGCCCAGAACCGCCATCCACCACGGCGTCGCTGCCGGCAGGGTGAGGGCCAGAAACAGGCCGGTCAGGGCGGCGGAATTATCCAGCAGCGTGGTCAACGGTCGGCGCATCAATGCCAGGCAGATCGCTTCGGTGATCAGCGCCACCCCCATGCAGGTGACAATCATCAGCACTGCCAGCCAGCCGAACAGGTAGACGCTGAAGATGGAGGCCGGCAGCAGCGCGATGACCACCGTAAACATCGTCATGCGAATGGAATCGCCGCCGTGGGCGTGGGGAGAGCTGAGCATAATCAGAGGCATTAGCTATGCTCCTCCGGTTTTGTGTTAGCAGTGTTGCTACTATTAGTCGCTGTGGCGTTGTCAGTTTTGGCCGTTTCTGGTTTTGATGTATCGGGTTTTGGTGCATGGGTCTGGCGCACCCGCGAACGACGCGCCGCCTTTTCGGCCTTTTCGCGTTCAATGCGAGCATCGCGCGATTCCGAACGCTGGCGGGATGCTTCGGCGAATGCCTGTTCACGACGTGTCAGCGCAATCTGCCCCTTGCCGTAACGGAAATAATGCACCAGTGGAATATTCGATGGGCAGACATAGGAGCAACAACCGCATTCGATGCAGTCGAACAGTTGGTAATCTGCAGCTTTGTCGAACTGATCGGAGCGGCACTGATCGGCCAGCAGATTCGGCGTCAGCGAAATCGGGCAGGCTTCACTGCAGTGGCCGCAGCGGATGCACGGCTGTTCTACTGTATGCGCCGCCGCCATGGCATTGGCGCTGAGCGCCAGCAGGCCGTTGGTTGATTTGACCACCGGAATATCCGGTCCTTTTAATCGCTCGCCCATCATCGGGCCGCCATGCACGATCTGCAGACCTGTGAAATCTTCCAGTCCTTGACGGGCGAATAGCAGGCGCGCCGGCGTGCCGAGGCGCACCAGCAGATTGGCCGGTCGTGGCAGCGCATCGCCGCTTACCGTCACCACGCGTTCAGTCAAAGGCTCGCCCAGCGCAATGGCATCATACAGAGCTTTGGTGGTACCCACATTCTGGCAGATGATGCCGACATGCATCGGAAGTTTTCCAGCCGGCACTTCGCGTCCGGTCAGGGTGTAGATCAACTGTTTTTCACTACCCTGCGGATAACGGGTGGGCAGCTCAACCACGCGCACATCGTTCAGATCATTCACTGCAGCCACAGCCTCGCGCATGGCGGCAATGGCTTTCGGCTTGTTATCTTCAATGGCGATCAGCCCGGCAGTCGCGCCGACCATATGTTTGATCATGCGCATGCCGATGAGAATCTCCGTGGCGGATTCCGTCATCAGCCGATGGTCGCTGGTCAGCCAGGGTTCGCATTCAATGCCATTGAGGATGACCGTTTCAATCGGGAAGCGCTGATCGCGCACCAGCTTGATAAAGGTGGGGAATACAGCACCGCCAAGCCCTGCTAAACCACACATGCGGGCGCGCTCGCGCAATATGGCCGGATCGGCATTCAACCAGTCGCTGATCGGTTCCAATGTTTGATCGACTGCATCATCGCCATCGGTTTCTATAAAGATGGAGGGCATGCCCATGCCGGAGGGGTGGGCGATCGGGTGCTCTTCGATCTTGACCACTCGCCCCGAGGTGGGGGCGTGGATCGGCACCGACACGTAGCCTTCCGATTTGGCGATTTTCTGGCCACGCAATACACGATCACCGATATTGACCAAGGCCGAACAGGGTGCGCCGATATGCTGCTTCATGGGCAGGATATGCACCGGAGCCAGCGCATTGACTTCGATGGCGGTCGCGCCGCTGACTTTGTGCTGCTCCGGATGCACGCCGCCGGGAAAGCTGTGCGCCATCATGCCAAGCCGTTGGGCAAGGTTCCTAAGCGTGGCCGGCATGTTGTTCTCTCCTCTCGTGCGCCAGTTGCGAGCGCCTGGTGTCCGGCAATGGCCATGACCAGTGCTCCAGCAGTTCCGGTTTGGTGACCATGTCAATGCAGTCCACCGGACACGGCTCCACACACAATTCGCAACCGGTGCAGTGATCGGCGATGACGGTGTGATACTGTTTCGGCGCACCGATAATCGCATCCACCGGACATGCCTTGATACATAAAGTACATCCGATGCACTCATCCTCGCGCACAAAAGCCAGCCTGGGCGCTGCGGCCTCTTCTTCCACTGCTTTCGGCTCCACGCCCATCAGGTCAGCGATTTGCAACATGGTGCGCTCGCCACCGGGTACGCAGTGGTTGACCTCGGCCTCGCCGCCGGCGATTGCCGTGGCATAAGGCTTGCAACCCGGATAGCCGCACTGACCGCACTGGGTTTGCGGCAGCATGGCATCGATTTTATCCACCATCGGATCGCCTTCGACATGGAACATTTTCTGGGCGATGGCCAGCACCAGGCCGGCGAGCAGCGCAAAGGCGCCGAGGCTGGCCAGAGCATACAGTAAACCTGTCATAACTTATCCTGACCGTGCCGGCCTAAATTTTAACCAGACCGGAAAAGCCCATGAAGGCGAGACTCATCATGCCCGCTGTAATCAACGCCAGCGGCGAGCCCTTGAATGCGATCGGCGCCGGCGCGATTTCAATGCGTTCGCGCAACCCGGCAAACAGAATCAACACCAGCGCAAAGCCCATGGCTGCGCCAGCCCCGAACAGTGCAGAGGTCAGGAAGGTCTGATCCTGTTGCACATTCAGAATAGCCACGCCGAGCACAGCACAGTTGGTGGTGATCAGCGGCAGAAAAATCCCCAGCCCCTGATACAACACAGGACTGGTCTTGTGAATCATCATCTCGATAAATTGTACTAAAGAGGCGATAATCAGAATGAAAAAAATCGTCTGCAGGTAGAGCAGGTCCAACGGAATCAGCACATACTGCTGCACCAGCCACGAGGCCGTGGAGGCCAGCGTCATCACGAACATAACGGCAAAGGACATGCCGACCGCCGTTTCCACTTTACTTGAGGTGCCCAGAAACGGACAAATGCCGAGAAATTTTGTCAGCACAAAATTATTCACCAGCACGGCGGACAGCAGAGTCAGGGCAATTTCAGTCATAGCGGCGGAGTATAGGGCGACGGGCAACCGGCGTACACCGCAGAAAAGCCTTACTTTTTATGTCCCGGAACTGCTGACAAGAATTGAATGATCGCCTTGAGTGCTTCGGGTTTCTTCATGTCACCGCGAGGCAGAATAAAATCGGCGCACTGCTCATAGAGCGGATAACGGACAGCGGCCAGCTCCTGTAGTTTTTTCAGAGTGTCGCCGGCGGCAATCAGCGGCCGGTTGCTGTCGCCGTCGATGCGGCCCGCCAGAAACTCAGGGCTGGCCTTGAGCCAGATCACCGGCGGATGCGCCTTGAGGATTTGACGGTTTTCGGCGCTGCCCACGATGCCGCCGCCGGTGGCTATCACAGCATGTTGACCAACGACAGTGTGCAAGGCGTCGGTTTCCATCTGCCGAAATGCCGGCTCGCCATTCTGCTTGAAAATCTCCGGAATCGTACGCCCCGCCTGTTCAACGATATAATCATCCAGATCAATCAGCGGCAGCCCCATGTGTTTGGCCAGCCTCCGGCCAATACTACTTTTGCCGCTGCCCATCAGCCCGACAAGAATGGGGCTAACTGCGGTGTGTTGCGTATTCTTTCGATTCATTCCGCAATCATATCGTTGATACAGCGGAAAAAGAAAGTGATTAGTCATCATCCGGGTGCAGGCCGCTATCCATGTCTGGCCAGGGGGCTTTGATTCTCTCCTGAGCGCTGGCTTCATATCGTTTAAGCAGGGCTTCCTCAGTTCTTGTTGATAATTGCAGCCCAGTTTGGGAGTGGTGTTGGCATCATTAAGAAAAGAGCATTGGTTAAGGGGCGGGGGCGCACAGGCCGGTGCAATGGGATGGCCTTCAGAAGGTCAGGCTTGAGTGTGCCAAGAACGAAGAGCGAAAGCGATTCGGAGCTGTGCAAGAGATGAGGGAAGGCCCCTCGGAACCGCTGTGAAGGCGGAGGTTCTCAAGCGTTTCCGGGATCAGTTTAGCGAAAACATTCTTATTGGCTAAACGGCAACCGGCATAGAGGTGGCATGAATGTGATACAGGCTTTTGTATGGAACTTGGGAACCTGTCGTTCTGATGTTAAGGGAGAAACACAATCGGAAGCTCCGTTAGTGTGAGAGTACCGATGCGGAGCACAGTGGCGGATCAGCTCGTAGTAGCGATGAAGTTCCTCCGGGCAGATGGACTCTTGCTTTGCGTGCCATAGGCTAAACATCTACACAAATAACCACTAGTCAAGCCTGCCCCAATTTTTGTTGTTCCATCTTATTCGAGATCATCATGTCTCATTCAAGCACGCTCCCGTACAAACCCTTTCCCCGCAGAAAGTGGCACAAAACTTGCAAGTATTTTATAATTTGTTAAGCAGGAGACTTACATGTATGAAATATCCGGGTCACTTATTTTGGTTGTCGATCATTCCCGTTTATTTCGAACCATGTTATGCCAGTTTCTAACCGACCAAGGCTATAAGGTATGCGAAGCTTCCAGTGGCAAGGAGGCCATTGAAGTATTTGATCGCACCTCCCCCAAAATGGTGTTGATGGGTGTGGTAATGTCCAAAACCGATGGTATCAGCAGTCTGGATGCATGCCGACGTATCCGGGAAATTGACAGGGATGAATATAGTCCCGTACTGATTGTCACCTCCACACAAAACGAAGACTTGATCGCAGCGGCATTTGAAGCCGGTGCCGCCGATTACATCATGAAACCGATCCAATGGAACTTATTGGAGCACAGCATCAAGTTCAAACTGCAATCGAGCAAAGCGGCCTATGCATTGCAGGCCAGTGAAGAGCGTTTCCGCCAACTCTTCGAGGATTCACCCCTGCCCTATCAGGCTATGGATGATCATGGGCGGGTTGTTGATGTCAATGCAGCCTGGCTTGAAATGATGGGTATGATATCGGATCAGGTGGTAGGCCAATCATTTGGCGAGTTAATGGATGCCAACGAATGGCGGAAATTCATGCACATGTTTCCATCCTTCATTAAAAATGGTGCGCTGGCTAACTTTCAGCTCACAATCAACCATGCCGATGGCACACCACTCATTATCGAACTCAATGGCCGCGTGGCCTATGATATTCATGGCGATTTTAAACAAACCCACTGTGTGCTACAAAACATCACCGAGCGCATGGCGATAGAACATGAACTGCGCCGCCTGGCGACATCGGATCCACTCACAGGACTGGCCAACCGGCGCGCTTTTTTTACCGAGGCCGATCACGCCCTGTTACAATGCGCGCGCTACCACCACGACTATACCGTCATGATGCTGGATATTGATCACTTCAAATCCATTAACGATACCTTTGGACATGATGTCGGCGATCAGGTTCTGAAGCTGGTCTCCAATGAAATGCAACAGCAAATCCGCGCTGTGGATATACTGGGACGGCTTGGCGGCGAAGAATTCGCCATTGCCTTGCCCGAAGCAGACATCTCCACCGCCACCACCGTAGCAGAGCGCATTCGTATCGCAGTTGAAGCATTCTCCCTTGATACGGAGCAAGGCTGTGTAAGATTCACCATCAGCATTGGCCTGAGCCAACTCAGCGATGCCAAAAGCAATGAAGCCTTAATCAAAAAAGCCGATGAACTCCTCTATCAAGCCAAACAAAACGGCCGCAACAGGATTGAAACAACACTGGCTTAACGTAGAATCCCTAGAGATAACCAGCCCATCAAGCCACACCTTATGCGCATCATTCGCGATTTTCCTTTGACCTTACCCTGATCTTTTCCACCCATCAAAACCCGCAACCGAACCGCGAATGAACGCTAATAGACGCGAATGAAATCAAGTGTGTCGGGGTCTGACGCACGGCCAATTCATTCTATGATTTAAATCATTGTCAGATAATGAAAAAGAACCGCATCTGGACTAATGTCTGATTCAAGCGCATGCTTCGGCCATGCAGATTAGAGCAGCAAAAACACCTGAGCTTCAATCCATTATCGTCCGGACTGTTGTTTCCAGTGAAGAAGCCAGGTTCGAAGAGTTGATGCAAGCGCATCATTATTTGGGGTTCTTGCCAAAAATAGGCGAAGCAATTTGGTATGTT
>Ga0256829_1002858_pt1 | contig 12477 bp, 13 predicted proteins | sample 131447metaG_FD_185979 | JGI IMG/M metagenome (GOLD analysis project Ga0256829, IMG submission 185979) | Hydrothermal vent microbial communities from Lau Basin, Pacific Ocean - 131-447 | ecosystem: Environmental > Aquatic > Marine > Hydrothermal vents | place: Pacific Ocean: Lau Basin | collected... | reverse complement strand
GGGAAGCCAACTCCAAGATGAACAATCCCTGAAGTACGCTTGAAGACTACAAGCTTGATAGGCTGGATGTGTACGCACCGCAAGGTGTTTAGCTGACCAGTACTAATAGTACGTTTGTCTTTTTTTAATCTATTCATTTAGATTACTAGCGTTCACTATCTTATTTAGTGTACGACGCCTAACTGGCGAGCACAAGAAAAGAACTAAATTCTTTTCTGTGTAACATCAAATAAGAGATGTGTTTAGTGGTTATTTAGTTATGTTGACTTTAACAATTGATATATAATGAACTGTATCTTATGATACACTCACTCAATTAAGACTTTATCAAGTCAAATACAATTACATCTAGGTGTTCTTGTATTTGACTTGTCTAGGTGGCTATAGAGAGGGGGAAACGCCTGGTCCCATTCCGAACCCAGAAGCTAAGCCCCTCATCGCTGATAATACTGCATCTTTCAGGTGTGGAAATGTAGGTCGCTGCCTAGTTCGTCTTTTTTCCTCTCTTATGTTTATTTCATCTTTTATTTAACTTTTTTAATACCTTTTATATGTTATTATGACAAACTTATTATTAGGAATATTTTATGAAAAATTATATAAAAGATCAAATAAAAAAATCATATGAAACAAAACAAGTAATATATAAAAATGAAGATTTGCTCAATAAAATTGAGGAAGTCGCACAAAAATGTGTTGCACTTTATCGTGGAGATAAAAAGACTATTTTAGCTGGAAATGGTGGGAGTGCTGCAGATGCACAGCATATCGCCGCTGAACTTGTAGGGCGTTATGGATTTGATAGACCTTCTATACCTTCTCTAGCACTTACTACGGATACTTCTAACTTGACAGCAATAGGGAATGATTATGGATATGATCAAGTTTTTTCTCGTCAGCTTGAAGGAATGGGACAAGAGGGTGATATTTTTATAGGAATTTCAACATCTGGTAATTCAATCAATATACTTAAAGCCTTTGAATCAGCAAAGAAAAAGGGAATTTTCACAGTTGCTTTAACTGGTCGTGATGGTGGAGAGATGGCAAAATTAGCTGATATAGCCCTTATAGTGCCTTCAGATTCTACTCCACGTATTCAAGAATCACATATATTAATTGGACATATCATTTGCGATATTATAGAAAAAGAGATATTTGCTGATGGTGTTAGTGTAGTATAGATGAAAAAAGCACTTTTCTTAGATCGTGATGGTGTGATAAATAAAGAAATAAATTATCTTTACAAGAAAGAAGATTTTGTTTTTATAGATGGAATCTTTGACCTTGTTCGCCATTATAAAGATTTAGATTATTATGTAATTATTGTCACAAATCAATCAGGTATAGCACGAAAATATTATACTGAAAAAGATTTTAATCTCCTAACAGCATGGATGAAATCAGAATTTTTAAAAGAAGAGATTGTTATTGATGATGTCTATTTTTGTCCACATCATCCCGCGATAAGTGGAAAGTGCATTTGTAGAAAACCAGAACCTGGTATGCTTTTAGAAGCAGCGAAGATGTATGATATTGATTTGAAACAATCGATTATGGTTGGTGACAAAGAACGAGATATTAAAGCAGGGCTCAATGCAGGATTACAAGAAACATATTTATTTGATGCAAATGAAACTATAAGAGTATCAAAGGCGACAAAAATAGTCTCCAAATTAGAAGAAATATGGAAATAAAATGTTAATTTTAAATAGTGGTGGAACCTTTAATAAGCGCTACAATCCTATTAGTGGATCCTTAGAAGTGCCTTACGATAATAAAGCGATTGAAGAGATACTGCAAAGTGTATATTTTCAGTATGGACTTGCTGGTGTTGTATATAAAGATAGTTTAGAGATGGACAGTAATGATAGAAAGATGTTAGCAAATATCATTTTAGAATCAACTGATGATACTTTTGTTATTGTACATGGAACTGATACTATGGATATAAGTGCCGAGTTTTTATCTGAAGTTTTTGATGATAGAAAGATTGTTTTGACAGGGGCAATGCAACCTTTTGCAATAGATACTATAGAGGCATCACTCAATTTAGGAATGGCAATCGGTTTTGCACAAGCTGTACAAGAGAATGGTGTCTTTATCTGTATGAATGGATTGGTAAAACCATGGAATAAATTGGTAAAAAATAAAAATATGGGAAGATTTGAATTTGTCGAATAAAGTTGCTTGTAGTCATTGTCATTTAGAATTTCATGAAGAGGTGATGATAAGCGATGATGGACATTACTTTTGTTGTAATGGATGTCAAGGTGTTTTTCATCTTTTATCAGATGAAGGGTATGATAGTTTTTATGCTAAAGCTGGCAATATTCAACTCACACCACCAACTGAGCAGTATGAAGACTCTTCTAATTTTGATGCACCTGCATTTTATGATAGATTTGTGAAAATGAATAGTGATGGTTTTCGTCAAGTTTCTCTCATTATAGAGGGTATTCATTGTTCTGCTTGCGTTTGGCTCAATGAAAAAGCTTTACACAATATGGATGGAATTGTAGAAGCAAATATAAACTTTACAAATAACAAAGCAAATATTGTTTGGGCTGATGAAGTGACAAAACTATCCCAAATAATTGATATGATTCGTGCTATTGGTTACAATGCTTATCCTTATGATGCACAAATTCAAGAATCCCATGCAAATAAAGAAAGAAAAGATTATTATCTACGGATGGCTGTAGCTATTTTTGCATCGATGAATATTATGTGGATTGCAGTGGCACAATATGCTGGCTATTTTTCTGGAATGGCACAAGATATTAAAACTATTTTAAATACTGCAGAATGGATTCTTTCAACACCTGTTCTATTTTATAGTGGCTGGATATTTTTTCGTGGTGCTTACTTTGGTATAAAAACTAAAGTTGTCAATATGGACATCCTTGTAGCTACTGGTGCCTCACTTACATATATTTATTCTATATATATTACCCTGTTTAAGGAGGGTGAAGCCTATTTTGATTCAGTGAGTATGATTATTACATTTGTACTTATTGGCAAGTTTTTAGAGGTACTGAGCAAGAAAAACGCAGCAGATACTTTAGACATTATGGGAAAACATATCCCAAGTGAGATACATATTTTACAAAATGACAGTATCATACCTTGTAAATTAACTGAGGCAAAAGTTGGAGATATTGTTGTTGTAAAATCAGGAGAAAAAGTTCTTCTCGATGGTGAAATTATAAAAGGGTCTGGATCTTTTGACGAATCAAGTTTAACAGGAGAAAGTGAACCTATACATAAAGAAAGTGGAGACAGTGTGATTAGTGGAACTGTAAGTATAGATGCAGATATCCATTTTCGAGCAAGTAAAGATTTTGAGCATTCAACACTCTCTAATTTGGTACATCTTCTCGATAATGCAATGGCTAAAAAACCGAAGATTGAGCAACTTGCAAATACTTTATCAGAGTATTTTTCTACAATAATTTTACTACTTTCTGTGTTTACCTTTGCTGTATGGTGGTTCTGGCCACATAGTTTTGAAGTTGCATTCATGGTGGGGATTTCTGTTATTGTTATTGCTTGCCCTTGTGCTTTAGCCCTTGCAACACCTGTAGCTACTTTAGTGGGGTTAAGTATTGGTGCGAAGCGGGGTATTCTGTTTAAAGAGGCCGCACAACTTGAGACTATGGCAAAAATAGATACACTTGTTGTCGATAAAACAGGAACTTTGACGATAGGTAAACCTACAGTACATAAAGAAATTTGTAAAGAAAAATTTGATAAAAATTTACTCTATGCCTTAACATCTTCTTCAAAACATCCTATTTCTCAGGGTGTGAGTAGATTTGTGCATGAAGAAGATTTTAAAATTTATAATTTTGATAGCTTTGTACAACATCAAGCATTGGGTATAGAAGCAACTATAGACAATAAAACTCTGCTTGGAGGGAATGCAAAACTCATGCAAATGCATGGGATTGAAATATCTCATGAGAGTGAGAAAACACTTTTCTTTTTTGCAATAGATAAAAAGTTAGTAGCAATATATGAGTTGGAAGATAGTATCAAAAGTGGGGCAAAATCTTTAGTAGAAGATTTACAATTGAAAAATATAGAAATTGTAATGCTTACTGGAGATACCAAAAATGCAGCTTTGAGTGTTGCTCAAAGTCTTGGTATAGAGACTGTGTTATTTGAACAATCGCCTGAACAAAAGGCTGATTTTATCACTGCACTACACACTCAAAATAAAAAAGTTGTAATGGTAGGGGATGGAATTAATGATATTTTAGCACTCTCTAGTGCAGATATTGGGATTGTGATGGGAAGCGGTAGTGATATTGCTGTGGATGTGAGTGATGTTATATTGCTTAACGACTCTTTAGAGTCATTGCAAGATACTTTTAAAATTTCTCGAACGACTTATGGACTTATAAAACAAAATTTAGCATTATCTTTTATTTACAATGGAATTACAATTCCATTAGCAATGGGAGGATATATTATTCCTTTGATTGCTGCAATTTCGATGAGTCTTAGCTCATTACTTGTTGTAGGAAATTCAATGCGTATAAAATTAAAATGGAAAAATAATTAAAGGAAAAAAATATGGATGGATGGTTAATCGCAATGATGCTGGGAGGCTCAATATTTTTAGGTGGACTTGCATTGATAGCATTTTTATGGGCTGTAAAAAATGGACAGTTTGATGATGAAGAGAAGTTTTTGAATGCTACAAAGTATGATACAGAAGCTGATTTGAATGATGCTGTGAAGTTAGAGAGAAAAAAAGAAAAATTGAAAAAAGAGTATAGACCAGAATAAAACGAATCACCGTAAAGGTGATTCTCTGAAATTACTTTCCTATAGTTTGAGCGAATGCTTCTAAATCAGCATCACTATATCTACCAACTTGACCTTTCATGATACCTTTCATTGAACCACCAAATGTACCAGCTTTGTAGCCTTTAAGAGCTTCAGCAATTTCAGCATGACTTAAATCTTTAACAATTTTAGATTTACCCATTGCACTTTTTTCAAAATTTTGACCATGACAACCAGCACATGCATGAGAATTTACTGCAGCCATTGAAGCTGTTGCAAGTGCTAAAGAAGCGATTGAAGCGATAACGATTTTTTTCATTTTATTTCCTTAAAATAATATTTCGGGAGTATTATATTAGTTTGCGTCTTAAATACTTATTAATGTATTAATGGGTATTATTATATTAACTTAAACTTTTGTAAGGCGAAATAATGCAGTATATAAACGACAACTTAAAAAACAAAACAATCTTAATAACTGGTGGAGCGGGTTTTATAGGCTCTAACCTTGCCTTTTATTTTCAAAATAAACATCCCCATGCAAAGGTTGTTGTTTTAGATAGCTTTAGAAGTGGTGAAACTTTATCGAATGGAAATTTGAAAAGTTTTGGACATTTTAAAAACTTACTAGGCTTTTCTGGTGAAATCATTAGTGGAGATATTAATGATAAAGCACTTTTAAAGAGGTTAGAGAGTGAGTATAAATTTGATTATATTTTTCATGAAGCTGCTATCTCTGATACTACTGCACTTGAACAAGACTTGATGATTAAAACAAATGTCAATGCATATAAAGATTTACTGGATCTCGCTGTCGCACATAAGGCAAATATGGTTTATGCATCTTCAGCAGCTACATACGGAAATGCAGAATCTCCACAAAGAGTAGGGCGTGAAGCTCCTAATAATGTATATGGATTTTCAAAACTCAGTATGGATCATTTGAGTCGTGAATATATGAAAAAAACAAAAATCAAGATAGTAGGTCTTCGTTACTTCAATGTATATGGTGCAAGAGAGTATTTTAAAAATACAACGGCTTCTATGGTCTTGCAGTTTGGACACCAAATTTTAGCAGGAAAAAATCCTCGACTTTTTGAAAATAGTGATAAAATTCTTCGTGATTTTATCTATATAGAGGATATTATTCAAGCGAATATTAAAGCGATGCAACCACGAAATAGTGGCATTTTTAATGTCGGAACAGGAAAGGCGAGAAGTTTTCAAAGTATTGTTGATATTTTACAAAAAGAGTTAGGAACAAAACTTCAATGTGAATATATTCCAAATCCATTTATAGGGTCGTATCAGTTCCATACAGAAGCAAATATAGAAACAACAAAAGAGTTGCTAGGGTATCAACCTCGATTTGAGATGGAAGAGGGGATTAAAGCATATGTTCCTGAGATTATACGTATATATGAAGAAGAAGTAAAATAGATGCAAAAGTTAAAAGATGCAACACCCAATATCTTAGTAATTGGTGATTTGATGATAGACCATTATCTTTGGGGAAGTTGTGAACGCATCTCTCCTGAAGCACCTGTCCAAGTTGTCGATATTGCAAAAGAGACAACGGTTTTAGGTGGGGCAGGCAATGTCATCAACAATTTACACACACTAGGTGCAAAGGTAAGTGTATGTAGTGTGATAGGGGATGATGAAGAGGGCAAAGAGCTTTTAGATATGCTGGATGCCATTAATGTTAATTGCAAAAATATTATAGTGCAAAGGCAAAGAAAAACATCTAAAAAAAGTCGTGTGATTGCTGTGAGTCAGCAGATTATTCGCTATGATAAAGAGAGTAAAGAAGATATTACTGAGGAATCTGTGAGTAAAATTATAGCTTCTCTTGCTCCTTACATCGCTTCTTATGACACTGTGATTTTATCTGATTATGGGAAGGGTGTTTTAAGAGCTGATTTATCACAAGCGATTATAAAACTCTCAAATGAGCATAATGTAAAGGTTCTAGTAGATCCTAAAGGAAGTGACTTTTCAAAATATAAAGGTGCTTACCTTTTAACACCCAATAAAAAAGAAGCAATACTTGCAACACAAATAGAAATCAAAGATGATGCGAGTTTAAAAGCAGCACTGTTAAAACTCAAATCTGAGTGTGATTTAGATATCTCTTTGATAACACTCTCTGAAGACGGTATTGCAACTTATGATAAAGAGCTTGAAATTTTTCCAACGGTTGCAAAAGAAGTTTTTGATGTCACAGGTGCTGGCGATACTGTGATAGCATCGATAGCATTTGCTTTGAGTACGGGCTTGAACTTACAAGAAACAGCATCATTTTCAAACCTTGCTGCGGGTGTAGTTGTTGGTAAAATTGGTTCGGCTACTGTGAGTATAGATGAGATAGAAGCCTATGAAGCGAGTCTGCATAAAAGTACTTCTGATGCACATATTAAAAGTTTTAGTGATATCGAAAATATTGTGAGTGATTGTCGTGAGAATGGAAAAAGAGTTGTTTTTACCAATGGCTGTTTTGATATCTTACATGTTGGTCATGTAAAGTATTTACAAATTGCCAAAAGTTTTGGCGATATTTTGATAGTAGGTTTAAACTCGGATGCTTCAGTTTCGAGACTCAAAGGACCTACTCGTCCTGTGAATATTGCTGAGGATAGAGCCTATCTCTTAGCCGCTTTAGAAGCGGTTGATTTTGTTGTGCCTTTTGAGGAAGATACCCCTTATGAGTTGATTAAAATGATTGCTCCTGATGTTCTTGTTAAAGGGGGAGATTATGAAGGTAAAGAGGTGATAGGCACAGAGTTTGCAGGCGAGTTGAAGCTTGTGGATTTTGTCGATGGAAAAAGTACTACAAAGACTATCGAAAAAATTCAATGTAGTTGCTAGAATTTTTCAATAGCTTCTATAACTTCCTCTGCTTGAATCTCTTTCATACAGTTATGGTGTCCTAAGGGACACTCCCTTTTCATACAAGGGCTACACTCCATCTCGTGACGTACTATCATACTTTTTTCATTTTTCCATTGTGATGTTTCTTTATATCTTGTTGGACCAAATATAGAAATCGTAGGGATTTGATAGGCAGCTGCCACATGCATTGGACCACTATCGTTCGTAATAAAAAGAGAACAGCCACCGATATACGAACACAACTCTTCTATATTCGTTTTTCCTGCAAGGTTTTGATAGTTTTTGGTGCCTAAATTTTTGAGATTATCCTCTATCTCTTGTGCCATTGCAACTTCATTGGGACCTCCAAAGATGAGGATGTCGTACTCTTTTGCATACTGATGAGCCACTTGTGCAAAGCGTTCAGGGTACCAGCGTTTAGCACTTCCATAGGTTGCCCCTGCATTTATGCCTAAGCTTGGTTTAGTGAATTTTTTGGCTGTAATGTAGAGTTTGAGTGGTGGAATTGTATCTGTAAAGTTATTTTGATTACTCATGGCGAGTTGTGCATACTGCTGGACAAGGTGTTGTTTTGTTTTTATATTTGGTGTGTGTGAGAGTAAAAATCTTGAGTGCCATGATTGTCGTGCAATACAAACAACAGTTCCAGTCAAACGCAGTAACAAAGATGAGTGGATTTGATTTCTAAAAGTGATAGCCATAGAAAATTCACCGAGTTCATTTGCTAAGTTGTAAGTAGCAAGCCAGCGGTTAGAGGCTTGTTTTGTGGTGTCTATAATCGCTTTTTCACATAAAGGATGATGTTTGAGTGCTTCTATGGAAACATAACTCCCAAGAAAGGTAAACTTTGCTTGTGGGTACTTTTGTGCTAAAAGTTCTATGGCAGGTGTCGCCATAATAGCATCTCCAAGCCAATTTGGAAGTATAATTAGTATTCGCATTTTTTCTCCTAGAGACAATTTACTTTTTCTCCAACTGAGTGAGTAATAAAGAGATAGATGGGGTCTGAACTTATAGTAAGCTCTTTATCCTCTATACGTTTTCCCTCACTCGAATAAACTTCAAATGAAGCTTCGTTTAGGAGTGAAGTAGGCTTGAGTGACCAATGAATCTGTAAAAGTTGTTCCTTAATGAGGCATTGCAAAATATAATAACCCCGTTTAATATCGAGCCGTAAAAATTGAGCATTTTTAAGGGTTTGTACCATAAACTTATAACTTGCAAATGCCTTGCGTTTATGTAAGCTGTCACGATTATCTACTAGTCCATATCCAGCAGCGATGAGTTGGTGCCATGCAATAGCATCGACCTGCTGAGAAGCAAAGGCTAAGTAGTGAAAACGTAACATATAATCGCTATACATATCTTCACTAACACACTCTTTTTCACTTGTCGGTGCATAGGGTGAAGTCCCGCTGAGTGGCCAGTTTGTTTCTGTAATGTAGAGTTTATTGCTTGTTTTAGGAGAGAGCCAAATAAGGGTACTTAAAAGAGCGATTTTATCAGAAAGAGTAAAGCCCATTTGTGTATTTTCTGGTGCGCCACGTCTATCAACATAAAGAAGTGAGGCTATACCATCATAATGATACTTGAAAAAGTTAAAAAGTGTATGTGCGGTGAAATGGTACTCAAAGTCTATGACACCACTTCCTATGAGGCAAATCTCTTGAAACTTATTTTGTTGTAAATTATAGGCAACTTGATAAAATCTATGATATTCATCAACAGAAAAAAAGCCCCATTTTGAGCGGTTGATTGTGGAACCTATCTCATAGACATCCACAGAAGTATGGAGTGTTTGAAAAATGAGTTGTAAATCATGCTCTAAAAGATGTAAATCTTCTATATGTTCTCTATCCTGAAGGATTTTCAAAGTGATATGTTTGTTCTCGAGTTTGCCTATAAAAGTTTGCAATTCCTCTAGTTTGTTCATTTCCCAGAGTTTAAAACGCAGGAGAATACTCTCTACTTCAAGCTCTTCTAAAAGAGTAAGTGTCTCTTGTGGATTTCGCTCAAAATCAACACCCATAGAGAAAAATTGACTTGAATCAACCTCTTTGCGTTTGACAAAAGGCATAGCAAGGAGAGAAAAGGGTAATATAAAAAGAGCAAGAAGATATGTTTTGAGTAAAGAAGCAAACTCTTTTTGACGCATTTTCTTTTTATATACTTTATCTGTGAGTAGTGCTGGTTGGTCGGAATAATTATCCCATTTGAATGGTGCTTTCATAAGGCGAATTATATCCTTTTTAAGGTAAAATTTCCTTATGAATATTTTAGTAGTCCGAACTGATAAACTTGGTGATTTTATAACTGCACTTCCTGCGATGTTTGTTTTGAAACAATATAATCCAAACAATAAAATAATTGTATGTATTGCCCCTTTGAATTTTTCCCTTGCAAAGGAGTGTGATTTTATTGATGAGGTCATAGTTGATGATGGAAAAGAATCTATCTTTTCACTTGCGAACAAAATAAGAAAAGAGAAAATTGATGCTTCTATCACACTTTTTTCAAATACCCGAGTTGGATTGGCTTTAGTTTTAGCTCGTATTTCTCAACGTATTGCTCCTGCAACAAAGATAGCACAAATTTTTTATAACACAAGAGTAAAGCAAAAACGCAGTGAAGTTAAAATGGCAGAGTTTGAGTATAACTTAGCCTTAACACAAGCTCTTTTTCCTCAAATAAATTTAGAGTATACCAAACCTATTTTAACGTTCGATGATGCTCAAAAAATTTATGATGTTTTTTGTATCAATAATGACATTACACAAGAAGTGGTCGCTTTTCATGTAGGATTTGGGGGTTCAAGTGATGCAAACTGGAACTTAGATGAGTATGAGATTTTGATACGAAATGTACTTATCGCAAAAAAATATCAAGTTGTTTTGACATTTGGACCTGATGAGAAAGATTTGTATGAAATGATGCAAGCGAGATTAAGTGGTGAAAATGTTGTTTTTTATCTCTCTTTAGATGGGCTTGTTTATTTTGCAAAACTTATCAGTCAATTTAAACTTTTTGTGAGTACTTCCACGGGGACTTATCATCTTGCATCTTTAGTAGGATGCCCGACTATGACTTTTTTTGGAGATTCAAAATTTGCAAGTGCTTTGAGGTGGAAGAGTGTAGGGGATGAGAAACTACAAAAACATTATATGCTTCCTGTTGAAAAAGAGCAAAGAACAAAAATTTTTAACAGAGTGAAAAAAGAGTTATTTCGATTGTGATTCTTTGTTGATCTCGTAGAGTTTCATGTATTTAAAAAAATTAGTAATCATATGCGAAAATGAGATGACTAAACCAACATAGCCATCTAAAAATCCACGTTTAAAGATATAGGTTTTGATAAAAGAGTAGAGACCATTGAAAAAAGCTTTGAGTGGTGAAGAACTTTTTTTCCCTGCATTGTTTTGTGCAAAAAGTGTTGAGTAGCTGTTGGCTTTGTTGATAAACTGTTCGAGTGATTGGTAACTATAATGCTCAACATTACCTTGGAGTTCTTGCGTTTGTAAGTTCTTGGTAATAATATCTTCATGTACATCATTGTCATTATAATGTGTGAGTGATTTATTATAGAGTCTTTTGATCTTTTGATTATTCCAACCACAATATTTGACTTGAATATCTTTATAATACGCTTTGAAATTTAAAATATATACAGTTTGTTTATTGAGTGCTTTTTTTTGTAGTGTTTGTAATAACTCGCTATCAACAACTTCATCACTATCTATTATCAAAATCCAATCGTTTTTGGCATAAGAGGCTGCTTTGTTTTTTGTCCAACCAAAGCCCTTAAATGCACCTTGAACGAGATGGACATTTGCAAATTCTTTTGCAATATCCATTGTTGCATCACTTGAACCATTGTCATAGACAACAACATTTTCAAAGGCAGTTAAAGCTTGCAGGGTTTTTTTTATGGTTGATTCGTTGTTCTTTGTAAGAACTACTACAGAGATATGTGTTATCATCTAATTTCCTGTTAAGCTTTTTATGAGTGCTTTTAATTGAAATTTTAATATCTTTTTGAAAGAAAAAATTGCATCTGGTGTCGTTAAAAAATCACCATCGATTCTATAAATAACACCATTGATGCCATGGAAGTCTCTATTGAGTGCATTCCCAATTCTAAAAGCATATTTGTAGTGTTTTTTTGTCTCATCGAGCAGTGTTTGGTTGTATTTTCCAAAAGGGTAGACAAAACTTTCAACTTTATTTCCTAGTTTTTGTTCTATGAGTTCTTTTGATTTGAGCAGTTCTTCTTCTATATTGGTATCATTGTCAAGCAGGTTTTTATGAGAGTAGGAGTGTGAAACAATCTGTACATTTCCACTTTCGTGCATCTCTTTGAGCTCTTTATAGGTACAAAATGTCGCATTTTTATACTCTTTAAAAAGGTCATTATGCTCAAATCCGAGTCTGATTGAGTCATCTTTATCGGTATCATCAAGAATATATTTTGGTGTGACAGCAAGGAGTGCTTTTAAGTTGTATTTTTGAAGAAGTGGATAGATAAATTTATAAAAATCATAATAGCCATCATCAAAAACAAGGCATATTGGCTTGTATGGGAGCTGTTTGAAAGAGGGAAAAACAGCAGTAAAATTTTTACTAATATATGCGAGATGTTGTTCAAATATTGCCAACTCATTACTACATCTGTCACTTTCGACATGATGGTACATCATACTAATCAACAACGGGAATTCCTTTGAGCCTTTTTTTCATATTTATTTTTCTTTTTAAAGCTTGAGAATGTTTAAGGGTTAAGTCAACACATATTTT
>Ga0256829_1002857_pt1 | contig 12478 bp, 13 predicted proteins | sample 131447metaG_FD_185979 | JGI IMG/M metagenome (GOLD analysis project Ga0256829, IMG submission 185979) | Hydrothermal vent microbial communities from Lau Basin, Pacific Ocean - 131-447 | ecosystem: Environmental > Aquatic > Marine > Hydrothermal vents | place: Pacific Ocean: Lau Basin | collected... | reverse complement strand
CACAGGCTGCCGGACTGAAAACAGCGCTGGTTCAGACCGGCAAATACCGGGCCGATTTTGTCAAATCCACCGGCATCAAAGCCGATCTTCTGCTCCCTTCCATCGCCGACCTGCCGGATGCGTTGCACCTGCTGTAAAAACTGCCATCCATCAGATCAATCTCATTTCTTGTGATCCCGGTCACAGAACAATCGAACCAAACCCAACATACTCTCTGCTATAGCTGAACAAACACAGCAGGAGGTTTACCATGGCAGTTCCATATCATATCAGAGATACCAAAGACCACCTTCATATTATTCCCGAGGCTTACAGGAATGAAATCAAGATTGCCTTGCTGGTGCCCGCCGGGCTGGCTTGCCTGACCCTGTTCATTATGCTGGCCTTGCATAACTAGGATATTTTACCTTTGCCTTCCCGGAGCTATTCTCTAAGATAGCTCCTGATGAACAGGAAGCCTTCGCTACGGCAGCAGATTAGCAAGATGCTGGAGATGGATGTGGCGGACATTGCCAGTCTGCCCGCCCTGTTTCGTCATAGCACCCACCTGCTGCGCTTCTCGATTCGCGTCGTTGATCGCTTTCTGGCCGATAAATGCATCCAGCGCGCCTCTGCGCTGGCTTACGCGTCGCTGCTGGCCATTGTACCGATGGTGGCGCTGGGGTTTTCTGTATTCTCCAGTTTTCAGGCCTTTGACGCCATGGCGGGCAATATCAGCCATACGCTGCTGAGTTATCTGCTGCCAACCAGCCAGAAAGCCGTACAGGACTACCTTGGCACAGTAGCGGATAAAACCACCGCCATCTCCGTATTCGGCGTGATTGGTCTGCTGTTCACAGCCACGGCGCTGCTCAATACGATCGAAGAGGCCTTTAACGATATCTGGCGCATCACCCGCGCCCGCGCCTGGCTCTCCAAATTTATCACCTTCTGGGCCACGTTGACTCTGGCCCCCATTCTGATCGGCGCATCCATCTCCATCACCTCCTACTTCACGGCCCTGCCTGTCATCAAACATGTCGCCGAAGGCGCATCCTACATCAGCCAAACACCGTTTCTGCTGCCATGGCTGATGTCATCGCTGGCCATGGCGACGCTCTATTGCGTGCTACCCAACACCTCCGTCCCCTTCCGTTATGCGGCTGTTGGCGGCCTGGTCGCCGGCGCGCTGTTTGAATGGGCCAAGTTCGGCTTCGCTTTTTATGTCACCGAAGTCGCCAATTACGAACGTCTGTACGGCGCACTCTCCACCCTGCCGATCTTTCTGATCTGGATTTATCTGATCTGGGTGATTGTCCTGCTCGGCTCTGAAATCGCCTTCTGCCTGCAGCATCCGGAACAGTCGCACCGCCAGAACAGCAGCTTTCAAAAACCGGGCATTCGCCAGTTCTATTCGCACCTGATCCTGTTGCGTGCAGCCCAGGCGATGCATACAGGCACGACGCTGAGCACGAATGATCTGATCGAGGAGACAAACCTGCCCAACAACATCCTGCAGGAGTGGCTGGATCAACTCTGCGCCGTCAACCTGCTGCGCCGCGTCGATGCCGGCAACGACAGTTCCGGCTGGCTGCCCGCTTTTGATGCGGAACAGCTAAGCCTGTTTGAGATTTTTCATCGGCTCAATGATATCCCGATGGCGGTGCCTGAGCACTGGCGGGATACATCGCTGGGCCGGCAGCTCGCCGGACTCTATTTTCGGCTGGGTCGGGAACGCTGCGGGTTGCTCAAAAGCATGAATATCCGTGACATCATGGATCGTGAAGAGGAAAAAGGTAACGCCAGAGAGGAAATTCTGAAAGAGTACGACGCATGATCTGCGCCCCCGTCACCAAACTCATTATTGCCGACTCCGAACACGACGCCGATATGCTTTATGCCAGCGGCATGTTCGTTCCTGATCCGTTTATTGCCATTGAAATGGATGGCTGCTGGCACGGCCTGCTGTCGCCACTGGAGGTGGATCGCGCCCGCAAGCAATCAAAGCTGAATGAAGTACATCTGGATTCGCCATGGCGGGAACAGGCTGCGCAACAATCGCGCAGCGGTCTGGCCGCCGTGGCTGCCGCATTCCTGGCGACCAAAGCGATCACCGCTGTTCAGGTTCCGGCTCAATTTCCACTTGGGTATGCCGAACAGATGCGCAGTTGGGGGTTCACCGTCACCCCCGTTGATGGCGCTTTTTTTCCGACCAGAGCCATCAAAAGCGCCGATGAAATTCGAGCGCTGGCGCAAGCCGAACAACTGACGCGCAGATCCATGCAGCAGGCCGAACACTATCTGGCAGCCTGCAGCATTGGCAATGACAGCATCCTGCGTGATCCCGAAAGCGGGAAAAAGGTCAAATCGGCCGATATACGCCGTGTGATCGAAACCTTTCTGATCGGCAAAGGCGCCATGCCTGCCCACACCATTGTCGCCTGCGGCCGTGAAGGCGCCGATCCGCACAATATCGGCAGCGGCTTTATCCGCGCGCACCAAACCATCATTATTGATATTTTCCCCAGAGTGCTGGCGAGCGGTTACTGGGGCGATATGACCCGCACCTATGTCAAAGGCAAGGCCGCTCCCGAAATTAAAAAACTCTATCGCACCGTGCGTGAAGGTCAGGACATCGGCATCTCCATGGTGGCGGATGGCGTCGATGGCGCATCGATCCACCAGGCCATCACGGCCCACTTTGATCAACAGGGGTTCCCAACCAAAACCATTCGCGGCAGACAGAGCGGCTTTTTTCACGGCACCGGCCACGGCGTCGGCCTGGAAATCCATGAAGCGCCGCGCATTTCCACCAGCAGCGATATTCTACAAACTGGTCAGGTCGTCACTGTAGAACCCGGCCTCTACTATGCAGGGCTGGGCGGCGTACGCATTGAGGATATGGTGGTGGTTCGGGATGGCGGCTGCGACAACCTCACCCGTCACAAACGACAGTTAGAGATCGCCTGAACGGAAGCGGATGGTAGCCGATACCATAAGCAATGGGCGCCAGCAGGAAACAAGTGTCTGGCGGCTGTGCTTTCACCTGCTGAAGCTATTGCTTCCTCACGATGAAGCCCCCGTTCTGATGCGTTGCAACATACCCGCGCCACCCATTTTCCATAGCACATAGCCGCCGGGCAGAGATGCAAGAAGTAGCACCAACACCCACAATGCCGCCATGGCGCCGGCAGCTTCAGCTGATGCACCGAACCAGGTGGCCAGACTCACATAGCCGGCTTCGCGAATGCCAAAACCGTTGAACGACAAGGGTAATGCGGAGGCCAGCGCCACCAGACAGACCATAAAACCATAAGCGAACCACGACATATCCATACCCACCGCCATGCCGAGCAACACATGCGCCTCTACGACCAGCATTTGAAACAGCATCGAAACCGGCAGGCTTTTCCACCAGGCGCGCTGAAATGCGGAAGACGTCAGTGGCAGGGCCTTCCAACCCGACAGCTTACCGCTCCAGCCGCAGCCAGTCAGACGCGGCCACCACCACGGCGCGCTCGCCAACAGCGCCAACAGCAGCAGCACGCCGCCATTCCACATCAGCATCCACGGCAAAGGAATATCGAGAAACAGCATACAGCATGAAACCAGCAGTCCCAGCCCGACAACGCCATTGATCCGCTCCATAATCACACTGGCGGCAGCTGCCCAGCCGGCTTGCTCACGTCCTTTGGCCAACAGCCAGCCACGCGCCACGTCGCCGCCGATAATCGACGGCAGGAACAGGCTTAAAAACATACCGAGAAAATAGAGCCGAATTTTTCTAGCGACCGCCACGCCCAGCCCCAGTCCGCGCGCCAGCCATGACCAGCGAATCGCAGAGAGCACCTGACCAACGACCAGACAGAGAACGGCGACAACCACCAGTCGCCAGTCGGCAGTTTTCAGCAATGCAACAATATCTGAGACGTTTAGCGACCAGCCCAGATAACCCAGCAGCAGCGCCGAAAGAAGAAGTTTAATCCAAAACATGAGGTGTCAGATGTGAGATGTGAGATGTGAGGTGTGAGATGCAGTGCCTTTACCTCTTACATCTAACATCTCACATCTAACGCAGGCTTCACGCTTCATCTTCTTCCCGGATACTATAGTGGCGGCGGCCGGTCGATTCATAATAGATGCGCGTCTGCATCTCCTGAATCAGACCGATGCCAAACAGCAGAATACCGCTGACAATCAACAGCGAACCCAGCTGTAGCATGGGCCGGCTGGCCAGTTCTGCGCCGAACAGCAGTTTATCCAGCGTCAGATACAGATCGATCAACAGGCCGCTGACCAGCGCAATCAGGCCGGCCGGACCGAACAGCTGCAACGGACGGTCGGTAAAACGCTGAAAAAAGACAACCAGCATCAGATCCACCAGCACACGCAGGGTGCGGCCAATGCCATATTTACTCTCACCATGCAGGCGCGGCCGGTGGCCCACCACCTCTTCGCCGATTCTGGCCCCGTAAAGATCGGCCAGAGCCGGCAGGAATCGGTGCTGTTCGCCGTAAATGCGCAGATTTTTGGCCACATCGGCGCGCATCAGTTTCATCGGACAACCGTAATCGTGCATACGCACCTTGGTGGAGCCTCGAATCAATGCATTGGCAATTTTGGATGGCAGATTACGAGACAACTGATCATCTTTGCGATCCTTGCGCCAGCCATTAACCATGTCGAGATGATCTCTCTGCATACGCTCCAGTAACTTGAGAATATCGGCCGGATCGGTCTGCAGATCGCCATCCATATAGACAATATAGTCGCCGCGTGCGCGATCAAAACCGGCGCTCATGGCGGCTGTCTGACCGAAGTTACGGCGCAACTGAATCAGCACCACGCGATCATCCGATGCACGCGCTCGTTTGACCGCCTCCACCGTGCCGTCATCCGAACCGTCATCGATCAGGATCAACTCATAAGCATGACCTTCAAGTTTTTCCGCCACTTCGGCCACCAGCAACGGTACATTTTCCTCTTCCCGATACAGCGGCACGACGATAGAAATCATCTTTTCTGCCGGTTTTCTCTCTTCCCTTGCCATCGTCCCTCTCTCTTTCACTGCATTCTTCCACCCTGACTGCGATCCAACGGCTGCAGACTCACCAGCAACAACCATTTGCGCGCATACATGCCATGCACCCGCGCATGCACAATGAGATAGGGAATGATCGCTTTTGGCAACTCTGCAAGCGCATCCTGCGCCAGCACCACCGCTTTGCCGGCCGTCAGCCATGCCCCCACCTGTTTCACATCGGTCAGCATCGGCAGACGACCGCCGTGATAAAACAGCAGGGATGGCTGAAAATAATGGAATGTCGCCAGTTCGCTACCGTCAAAACCTGCTGCAGTCGCTTTGCTCGCCAACAGCCGGCTGATTTTATGATGATCGATCCCCTTCACCGACCAGCCGGCCAGCATGAGCATAGACGCTGCCATGGCGATCGGCAACATCAGCCGGGCATCGGCTCGCCCCGACTTTCTGCCTCTGAACCTCAGCCGCCATGTCAGCCAAGCCGAAACCAGCAGCATCGGCAACATGGCCAAAATATAATACCCCTCGCCCGGCCACTGTTTTTCCAGCGCCATGCCGCCGCCAACCACTATCGCCAGCGACATCAGCAGCGCTGTCCGGACCAGCCAGCCTGTGGCGCGCTGACGCAACGCATCGGATGCGCACGCCCAGCCATAAGCCATCAATATGGCTGCAGCCGGAAACAGCGGCAGGATATAATTCGGCAGCTGGGTGCGCGCAATGCTGAAAAAGAGGATGTACACACCGATCCAGCAGAGCATAAACAGCCGCACTGGATGTTGCCGCAAGAGGCCCAAACGCCACGGACCGAACCACAGCAACGCCGCCAATAGCCCTGTCCAGGGGAACCACCCGACCATCATGCTGACGAGATACAGCCCCGGAAAACCGTGATGGCCCTGCAGCGGACTGGTGAAACGGTCGATATTCTGATGGAAAATAAAGCCTTCAAGCCAGACGCCGTGGGTCAATACGCCAACGGCAATATACCACGGCATGGCCACCGCCATGGCAATGGCCATGCCTTTAAAGGGGTGAAACAGACGCCAATGTTTCCACTCCCCCATCAGCGTCAGAAAAGCGGCGACAATCAACAGCGGCATCAAACCGGCAATCGGCCCCTTGGCCAGCGTGCCGAATCCGATCGCCACATAAGCGGTGATTAACAGCCCCGGCATGCGCTGCGATGGTTGCTGTTTCTGCTCCAGATAAGCAATCAGCAGCGCCGGCAACGCAATCCCCAGCGCCAGCATCAGCAGCGGATCAGGCACTGCCGCCCGTGCAATGACAATGATATGCAGAGCGGAGGCAAATGTGCCCGCCGCCATCAGCGCCGCCACCTCTATCGTATGCGCATCGCGCACTGCGGCCACGCAGTTTGTCATCAAACGCCGCGTCATGGCCCAGATTGCCAGCACCAGCGCCGTCATCGGCAGCGCCGAGGGCAGCCGCGCCGTCCACTCATTGACGCCGAACAGCGCATCGAGCGGCATCATCAGCCAGTAAATAAGAATCGGTTTATCGAAACGGTAGTCGCCGTTAAACATCGGCACCCACCAGTTGCCTTCCAGCAACATCTCACGGGCGCAGACGGCATTGTTGGGTTCATCCACATCCCAGAGGCTGTGCCCCCCCAGAAAAGCAAAAAAATCGACCGAGCAGATCAGCAGCAACCACAACAGCGGCTGTTTCAGGATGGATTTCATCAGCATCGACTTACGCGCATGGATGTTTCATGTTAACGCGCATGGATTTTTTCCACCCCGTGATTGAAACATTATCACAGGGTGGAAAAAGTCCATGCAAGCGCGTTGTTTGTTTCATGTTAAAGCAGATGAACTGGCGTACAGGTTGCAAATCAGCCACCGCCATTCAACCATTTGAGGATATTCTGTTTCAGGAGAGCGCTCTCTCCGGACAGGAACACACGTTTGCGCCGGGATGTCATGCCGGATGTTATCTGCACCGATGCAGCAGGCAGATCGAGAGCCCTGGCGATCAGGCGAACGATCGCTTTGTTGGCTTTGCCATCCTGCGCTGCTTCGCCGATGGCAATTTTTACAGCATCGCCATGCAGACCGCGCAACTGCGGCCGGCGTGCCCCCGGCTGGGCATGCACATTCAGGTATAATCCGCCCTTTCCTTCACAACATAGCTCAGCCAGTTTTTCTTCGCTGATCTCTATAGTGACAGCGTTCCTAGGCATGATTACGCAATAACATATTCAATGCTCCATCCAGCCTTTTTATTATCCTGCCGCGGCATTTAACTGCAATAAATCCAACCGCATAGCCGCAACCAAAGTCAAAAGCAGCTCTCGCCAGGACGCGAAGAAAAACAAGCCCAACTTTTTTGATCCCCCTTTGCGATCTTTGCGACTTTGCGAGCTATGCCTTTCAACCCTAACCACCCTGAATCATGGCGATGGCGATGCGATTCAGGCTGGCGACAAGAAAATTATCCAGAAACATAATAATCAACAGCGCAATCAACGGTGAAAAGTCGATACCGCTGAAATACGGCACGCGTTTTCTGATCGGAAACAGGATCGGCTCAGAAAGCTGATGGATAATCCGCACAATCTGATTATACGGATCAGGCGACACCCACGACAACACAGCCCGCGCGATAATCACAATGGTCGCAGTCGTGAACAGAATGTGCAGCACGCTCGCAGCCGCCTGTAGAAAATAGCCAATAATAAACATCACCCCAACTCCTCGGAACGTTTGCTGGCCGCCATCACCCCCTGACGCACGGCCGCCGGCATACCCTGTTCATACATCACATCGAGCGCCGCCTGCGTGGTACCGCCCGGACTGGTCACCTGATGCCTGAGCGCCTCGGCGGAGCGACCGCTCTCCACCAGCATTTTACCCGCCCCAAGGGCTGTTTGCGCCGCCAGTTTGGCGGCCATCGCCTCATCCAGCCCCAACTTCTCACCGGTCGCCTGCATCACTTCGGCCAACAGAAAGAAATAGGCCGGGCCGCTGCCCGATACTGCAGTCACGGCATGCATCAGTTTTTCATCATCCACCCGCAGCGATTCGCCGCAGGCGCCAAGCAGATATTCCGTGCGCTGTTTGTGCATTTCACCAGCCCGGCTGAACAGCACCGACATCCCCGCCCCCACCAATGCCGGCGTATTGGGCATTACCCGTACAATATTCACCGACTCGCCCAGCCATGCATGTAATGATGAGGTGGTGACGCCGGCGGCAATACTCACCACCGTCGCATCCGCTTTCAGTCGCGCCGCGAGCCCGCCAAGCGCCGCCTGCATCTGTTGCGGCTTGACAGCCAACACCAGCACATCGGCATACGCCGCCGCATCAGCATTCTGCGCGACGCATCCAACCCCATATGCTTCGACAAGGTAGTCACGGCGCTGCTGCTGCGGCTCGGATACGCAGATATTGTTGCCGGCATGCCCGGATCGCTTCAAACCCGCAATCAACGCCTCAGCCATATTGCCGCCGCCGATAAATCCAATCTTCAATTTCTGCATCTGTTTACCATACCCTTATTTGATAACCATTCAAAACCGCTTTAACCGCAAAGGACGTAAAGTTACGCAAAGGAAACCAAAATAAGTAAATTCGGAGGTCTGAATATATGTGCAACTATGAGAGAGTAATTGCAGGAATGATACCTCGTTTTTACTTTGCGTAACTTTGCGTCCTTTGCGGTGACAAGATTTTGCCTATCGCACATCCTGGTCGCCAAACAGAATCGAACCCAGCCGCACCATGGTCGCGCCTTCCTGCAGGGCGATGCGATAGTCACCGCTCATGCCCATGCACAACTCACCGCCGTCTGCATCCGAAAAGCTTCCATCGAACAGACGATCCCGCAAGCCCCGCACCGCCCGAAATGCCTGACGCACATCGCCCGCCTTGGGCGCCATGCACATCAGGCCGACCACGCTTAAATTGGCGATGTCACGCAGACCGGCGGCAAAATCCTCTACCGCATCAGGATGCACGCCGTGCTGACCGGGCGCACCGGCGATATTCACCTGAATCAGCACCGGCAACACGCGATCCGTCACATATCTCGCCACCGCCTGCGCCGTCTGCATATTGTCGCAACTGTGCCACACAGCCGCATGTCGGCCGATATATTTGGCCTTGTTTTTCTGCAGCGGGCCGATCATATGCCACTCGCAATCCGGCCAGCGGTTGGCGCGATCGCGCAGATTCTGGGGCCGTGATTCACCGAACTGGCGCTGTCCTGCATCGATCAGAATTTGCACAGCGGCATCCGGCGCATATTTGCTCACTGCCAACATGGCCGCCCCGCTCTCCTGAACCTCATGAATCAGCCGTTGATGGCGTTGAATCAGCTGTGGTGTCTGCACAATCCGATACCGTTACGACGCCGTCGCATCCCAGCGCACGCGCTGCTCCAGCGCCCGGCTCAGGGTATGCTCATCAAGATACTCCAGCTCGCCGCCCTCCGGCACGCCGCGGGAAATACGCGAGATGCGCAGCGGCTCATGCTCGTAGCGATTGGCCAGGTAGTGCGCCGTTGCTTCACCGTCCACCGTGGCGCTGGTGGCCAGAATCAGCTCATTCACCCCCTGCGCGATACGTCTGTCCAGCGCCGCCAGACGCAGTTGCTCCGGCCCGATGCCGTCGATCGGACTTAAGCGACCGCCCAGCACATGATAACTGCCGCGATAGCCGTGGCCGCGTTCCATCATCAATACATCCACCGGCTGCTCGACCAGACAGATGAGCGCCGCATCGCGCTGCACATCTTCGCAAAACTGACAACGCCCCTGCTCGGCAAAGCAGCCGCAGGTGTCGCAAAAACCGACCTGCGCATGTAGCGCCTGCAGCGCTTCGGCCAGTTGCATCGAATCAGTCGCCGGTCGCGACAGCAGATTCAGCCCCAGCCGCATGGCGGTTTTCGGGCCGATACCGGGCAAGGAGGCCAGCATCTCAATCACCCGCGCCAGCGGCGCCGGCACGCCCGATAGCTGGATCAAAGAGAAAAACCGGGCGGCAGCGGCATGCCGGCCATCAACCCCTGCTGCTGCTGTTTCTGAATCTCGCCAACCTTGTCGATCGCCTGATTAAAAGCGGCCGCCACCAGATCTTCAATCAGCGCCTTGTCCTGCTCCTCCCACACGGCGGGATCGATATCCACGCGGCGCACTACCCTGTCTCCGCTCATCAGCACCTTGACCATGCCGCCGCCGGCCTCGCCGGTAATTTCCATGGCCGCCATCTCTTCCTGCATCTTCTTCATATTTTCCTGCATTTTTTTGGCCTGCTGCATCATCTTGCCGATATTCATTCATCCACTCCTGTTCAAACAAAACTATTCAAAACCTTTTTACCGCAAATGCTTTTGACTTTTATGCCAGACCTTCATCCGCAACGCCCGCAGGCAGAACCTTCACCAGCTTGGCATCCATTTCACGCATCAGCGCCTGCACGTGCGGATCATCTTCCGCCCCCTTGCGCAGACGCGCTGCTTCCAGTTGCGCCTGTTTCCGCCGCTCTTGCGACAGCGATTCACCCTGCTGCTCAACACGGGATTCCCACAGCACCTCACGCCCCAGCCATTCGGCAAAGGCCAGACGATCGCTGGCCGCAATCGCCCGCTGCTGATGCTGATCCAGCGCCAGACGCACCGTAGCCGCATACTCCATACAGATCACATGATCCAGCATCGCCGCCACACCCGGCTTAACCTTGCCAAACGCATCCACTGCCTCTTTCCATGTGGCATATGAACGGGACATATTTTGCCCAGCATCAGGCTGACTGCGCGGCGCTTTTATCTCTTCCGACTCGACCGTTGGCGATTTTTTCATCTCATGGGGCGGGTTATTGGAAACGGCGGGCGTCTCCTCAATCGCTTTGAATGGCGGCGCGACCGGCTTTTCTTCCGGCTCTGTTCCCTGTTTCGGCCCAGACCCTGGCTCCTGATCAACTGCCGCCACAGCGGCAATAGCATTGAGCCCGCACAGGCGCATCAACACCATCTCCGCTCCCATGCGCTCTTCCACCAGCGACAAGCTGCCAATACCATTGAGCAAGACCTGATAGCGCAAATCAAGCCCCTGCGCATCCAGTCGTCCCGCCTGCTGCGTCATCCAGTTGCGATGATCCGCATCCATCTCATCATCCAGCAGCGCGGCGTCCGCCTGCAAGCAGGCCAGTTGATGCCACACCCGTCCCAACTCCTCAAGCATGCTGCGCGCGCCATGGCCAGCAGATACCGCATCACGCAGACAGCGCACGCTCGCCGCCGCATCGCCGGCGAATACGGATTCGGAAAGTTGCCGCACCAGCGCATAACCCACCATGCCCAGAGCCGACATCACATCGGCCGCTGTCAAATGATCGGGCACATAGGCCAGCACCCGCTCCGCCAGCGACAGCGCATCACGTACGCTTCCATCCGCCGCCTGCGCTATGGCTGCAATGGCATCGGTATCGGCAGTGATCGATTCGGCATCAAACACATGTTTCAGATAGGCGCCGATCTCGCCCTGACCCATTCTGCGCAGGTCGAAGCGCTGGCAGCGCGAACGCACCGTCACCGGCAACTTGTCCGATTCGGTGGTGGCCAGAATAAACATCACGTATGCAGGCGGCTCTTCGAGCGTTTTCAGCAGCGCATTAAAAGCGCTCTTGGAGAGCATATGCGCCTCATCGATGATATAGATTTTGCGCTTCAGCGTAGCGGGGGGATAACGCACGCCGTCAAGAATTTCGCGCACATCGTCCACGCCGGTATGGCTGGCGGCATCCATCTCCTGCACATCGAGATTGGAGCCTTCAGCAATCGCACCACAAGCAGCGCACACGCCGCAAGGCTCGCCATGATCCGGATGCTCGCAGTTCACTGCCATGGCCATCAGGCGCGCAATGGTGGTTTTGCCGACGCCACGAATGCCGCACAGCAGATACGCATGCGCCAGATTGCCGCTGGCCAGTGCGTTTTTCAGCGTGCGCACCACCACATCCTGACCAATCAGATCAGCAAATTTCTGCGGCCGCCAGCGCCGCGCCAGTACCAGATAGGACATGCGAGGCACTCTACGGTTTGGTCTACTGCGTGCAATGCTAATCATCATACCCGTTGATATAACCCATCCCACCGTCTGCGATATCAAAGCGTCTCTTAGCAGCACGCCACACTAAGGTTTTTCCTTGTACAGCCGATAGAGTAAAATAATTAAAATCAATTTCAGAGTTTTCATGAACAAGTTCGCAATAAAAATCGCCAAGGTGAGACAATGGTTTACACAGCAGGAATAGAGGCGACATGAGCTTCAGATTAACTGAAGTTTCACCTTTTTTGATCTTGGCACAAGGGTTGCTAAAATTTCAGCAAATCTGATGCCAATATTTCCTTTGTAAAACAGTATGTTACGTTATTTATTGGTTGTTTTGCACGCTCTTTTCTGATAGGTTATTTCAGCGTAAGTTGTTGATA
>Ga0256829_1002856_pt1 | contig 12481 bp, 11 predicted proteins | sample 131447metaG_FD_185979 | JGI IMG/M metagenome (GOLD analysis project Ga0256829, IMG submission 185979) | Hydrothermal vent microbial communities from Lau Basin, Pacific Ocean - 131-447 | ecosystem: Environmental > Aquatic > Marine > Hydrothermal vents | place: Pacific Ocean: Lau Basin | collected... | reverse complement strand
GTTGTAAACGAACATGTTCGCGATATTTTTGTGAAACGGGCAAAGGTTCTTCGTTCAATGCGCGAATTCCTGAACGAAAAAGGTTATCTTGAGGTAGAAACCCCGATCCTGCAGCCCATTCCCGGTGGCGCGGCAGCCCGCCCGTTTGTTACCCATCACAATGCACTGGATATCCCGCTTTATTTGAGAATTGCTAACGAACTTTACCTGAAAAGGCTCATCGTAGGGGGATATGAAGGAGTTTTCGAGTTTGCCAAAGACTTTCGTAATGAAGGCATGGACCGTTTTCATAATCCGGAGTTCACCCAGATGGAAATGTATGTGGCTTATAAAGATTATCTGTGGATGATGGAAACCACAGAAACCATGGTCGAGAAAATTGTCCGTGATTTGCATGGCACCACCCGGATAAAGGTCGGAGAAAATATGATCGATTTCAAAGCCCCGTTTCAACGCATAAGTATCCTTGATTCCATAAAAGAAAATACCGGTTTCGATGTGAGCGGTATGGACGAAGGTGCTTTACGGAAAGTGTGCGATAAACTGGGTATCGAAACAGATCCCTCTATGGGTAAAGGAAAGCTCATTGATGAAATTTTTGGGGAAAAATGCGAAAGTAATTATATCCAGCCTGTTTTTATTACCGATTATCCGGTTGAAATGTCCCCTTTATGCAAAAGGCACCGTGACAATCCTGAGTTGACTGAACGTTTCGAGTTGATGGTGAATGGCAAAGAACTGGCCAACGCTTATACCGAACTGAATGATCCCATTGATCAGCGGTTGCGCTTTGAAGAGCAGGTGCGGTTGGCAGAAAAAGGTGACGATGAGGCCATGTACATTGATTATGATTTTTTGCGGGCCCTGGAATATGGTATGCCGCCTACTTCGGGTATGGGTATTGGCATTGACCGGCTGGTGATGATTTTGACCAACCAACCTTCCATTCAGGAAGTGTTGCTTTTTCCACAAATGCGGCCTGAAAGGCCGATGAAAATTTATGGTCCCGAAGATTTCATTGCCGCAGGGGTGAATGCAGCCTGGGCCGAGCATTTGATCAAAGCCGGTTTCTCCACACCCGATGATCTGAAAAACACAAAAGCCACAGTTGTTCAGCAAAAGCTTAACGGCTATCGTAAAAAAAACAAACTTACCATTCCTGCTGTTCAGTTGGAAGAAATTGAACAATGGATGAATAAACTTAAATAAGCTACAATAAAATATTGATGTTTTTTTGTTTTGCATTATCCTGGCAAAGTTCAGCAGTCTCTCCTTTTTTTGGTTTTTCTTTTTTTGAAAAGCCATGAAAATCAAATAACAATGAGTTGTTAATATCTTCTTTACATAGCAATTCGCCAAAGCCGGTTATTCTTTTAATTTTAACTTCAAATACGATGATATTTTTTTACCGGCAAATGCTATCATTATGAAAAACAATTACCTCTTTTCCAGGTTTTTTTTACTGGTTTTATTTTCCCTCTTCATATTTACCGCTAAGGCGCAAATTCTTATATCGCAAAACAAAAAATTTTCACCTTATTGGGAAATAAACATAAATGGGGGAGCCAGCCTGTTTTTAAACGACATAACAGCAAACTCACTTTTCTCTTTAAATGGCAATAACAATGTTTGGAGACTGGGTGGCGGACTGATGGCCGGATACCAGTTTACCCCTGTTTTCGGCTTACGCGGACAGGCATTGTATGGTCAGCTGGCTGGTATCAATACCAGACTAAACCGTTATTTTCAGGGAGATTATATCGAATTCAATTTGAATACCACCATCAATTTAAACAATCTTTTTGGTGAAAAGCGCTCCGATCGCTTTGCCAGTGCTTACCTGCTGGTGGGCGTGGGACTAACCAATTATAATTCTTCTTTCTATGACCTGACGACCGGTATAAAAACGGGATATATCGGCTTTGGTTACGGATCCGGTATCAAAGGACGTACGTTGGAAGGAATTCTTACAGGCGGGGTAGGGGTAAATTTTAGGATCAATAAAAAATTTGATGTAAATTTTGAATCAGCCGGCCGGGTAATGAATTCAAACAGAATGGCGGGATGGACGCACCGTTTCAAATACGATGTGTACAATTATACTTCTGTAGGGTTAACATACCGGTTTGGGGCCAGGAGAGTTCGGTCCGTACCGGCTACCCCTGTCTATGTTCATAAAAACGTTGTTCAGGAAGCTCCCGGCAAAACCAATGGTTTGAATAAGAAAAAACCATGTGTGGTTGAAATGCAGCCTGTAATGCCTCCGGCAACTGCCGGTAAGGTAAAACAGTCCGTGCCGTCCACACAACCATTACGTTCCGAAATACCTGTCCGGCAACAAAAAATCACAAAAATATCACCACCACGACCGGTCATTGAATACCGGGTACAGATCAGGGCCAGGAAGGAACACCCCATTTCTATTGCTTACCTTAGCCGGAAATATGGGATACCACAAAGCGATATCAGAGAGGACAAACACAATGGTTATTATATTTATACGGTTGGTTCTTACGATACATACGGGCAGGCACGTGCACGACGTGACCTGTTGCGGAGCCACAACGGAATAAGCGATGCTTTTGTGGTAGCTTTCAAAAATGGATATCGTTTGGATAAATTGCCGTAATTTGCATAAAAATTTGAGCTCAAATGTGGAAAAGTGATTGGGATTATAATCCGGAAACAGATAAACTGCCGAGAAATGTTACCATAATTATCGTTGTGGCTTCTATTATTGCGGCTGTTTATTTGTCATTTATCTTTGTTTAGCCTGGCAGTAAATGCCATATTGTTTTTTTGAGAAAAATAAACAATATGACTGCACCCCGGCACAAGGAAGTTTTATGTATTTTTGTAGTTTGGAGAGGATAAATAACAAAAAGCTATTATGAACACAATTTTTATTCAACAGGCCGGATGGATAGGCACTCCGGAAATTATTCTTATTGTTGTGGTAATTGTTCTTCTTTTTGGCGGGCGCAAGATTCCTGAATTGATGCGCGGTATCGGTAAAGGGGTAAAAGAATTTAAAGAAGGAATGGACGAAAATCCTGAAAAGAAAAAAGAAGAAAATACAAAAACCGGTCCCGATGACAAAAAATAAATTGGGAAAGACAGGTTTTACCGGAGTGTGATAAAAAATTGTTTTTAATAATATTTTTTAACAGTTTTTTTTTAATAATTAAGTTTAAAGTATCGTTATTTGCATTGAGAATTGGGAAAAAGAGAAGAATGAAAAGAATTATTATTGCCATCGTTGTCGTTGTGTTGACTTTGGGAACAAGCGATATATTCAGCCAGAACGTACAAGATTCACAACCTCCTGATTCAACATCAGATACAATTGTTCTTTCAACGTCCGACACCAGTTCTCTTAAAGCAGATACTTTGATCAACGAAGACAGCCTGGAAAAAGATTTACCTTCCTTTCGCGATACTATTGCTTTACCTGCTTCCATCGGTGCTCTGGACCGTATCAACGATAGTATTCACAAAACCATAAAATTTCACGGGCATACACTCATCACCGATTCACCCCTTGTTCGTGCATTGGATAGTTTGGCTTATGTAAAATTTTATAGTAAAGGCTATTTGTTGTTTGACACCGCCTGTCGTGCGAAATCGAAATTTAAACCCGGACAGGTACCACACTACCCTGATTCGGTCTATGCCAAGCGAATTGCTTTCCTGAATTTGCAAACTCCCATTGAATTGGTTTACAACAGGTCTGTGAAAGCATTTATTCATTTGTATGCGGATAAAAGGCGGCTTTTAACAGAAAAAGTTTTGGGTCTTTCGGAAATATATTTTCCCATGATCGAACAGGTTTTGGACCGTTTTAATTTACCTCTTGAATTGAAATATCTTGCTGTGGTCGAATCGGCTTTGAATCCTGCTGCCGGTTCTGATAAAGGGGCAAAGGGGCTGTGGCAGTTCATGTATGGTACCGGAAAAGTTTATGGACTGAAAGTGACATCCCTGGTCGATGACCGTTATGATCCTTACAAATCGACTGTGGCGGCCTGTGAACATTTGAAAGACCTGTATGATATTTATGGCAACTGGTCGCTGGCTATGGCAGCTTACAACTCGGGAGCGGGCAGTGTAAACCGTGCTATCAGGAGAGCAGGGGGTGCCAAGAACTACTGGGCTATATGGCCATTTTTACCACGGGAAACCAGAGGATATGTTCCGGCTTTTATAGCTGTCGATTACATTATGCACTATGCCCCTGAACACAACCTTTTCCCTATGAAACCAGGTATCTTTTTTTATGATATTGATACCGTGACGGTGCACGATTTACTTACTTTTAATCAGCTTCATGAAATGCTTGGAATCCCGATGGATGAATTGAAATTTTTAAATCCTGAGTTTAAACGGGGAATTATTCCTGCAATAAATGGTCAAACTTATATTCTGCGAATCCCAAGGCAGTTTACCGATGACTTTTTGAACAATGAAAAAGCATTGTATGCTTTTAAAACGAAAGAGGGAATAGCACGCGCAAAAATGCTTGCCGAAATTAAAATGGCCAGCAGCAGACGGCTGGTTGTTGTCCGGAGTGGCGATAACCTCGGTGTGATTGCCCATCGATACCATATTTACATTAGTCAGCTTATGCGTTGGAACGGCCTTCACAGTACACGGATTTATCCGGGACAAAGACTGGTGGTTTATGGTGCCGACAGCCGGCAGTATTACCAAAGAGCCCCTGTTCCAACATACCGGTCCAGATTTAAAACCATACATGTGGTCCGTTCCGGAGAAAACCTGGGGCTGATTGCAAGGAGGTATCATTGTACAACAACCGATTTGAAAGAATGGAATAACCTGAGGTCTTCCCGTATTTACCCCGGTCAAAAACTGTTTGTTTACAAACCGGTGAAAAAATCTAAAAATACGGTTCGTTCCGGGAAATATGTTTATCATATAGTAAAACCTGGTGATACTTTATGGGATATTGCCAAGGAATATGATGGCGTTACCGTGGAACAGATTAAAAGGCTCAACCATATACGTAATTCACATCATTTGCGACCCGGACAAAGAATAAAGATAGCCATAGTGAGTTAATCTTTTTTGTTTTCATCAAATTGTTTCCCCCAACAAAATATGAGGGACAAGTTTGCGTTATTTAATGAGAAACCATAAAAAAAGAATATGACAAAATCAGGTTTGTTTTCATTTTTACTTTCTGTTATACTGTTGCCTTTCTTGTTGTCTTCCTGTTCCAACGGTGAGGGTAACGGAGGAAAAGAGGCTTCTATTGGCTCTACAGCTGAGCTATTGATTGTTACGCAAAATGAAGAACAATGGGAAACGCAGATAGGACAGTCCATAAAAAAAGTTTTTGCTGCAGACATGTACGGCTTTCCCCAGCCAGAGCCATTATTCAAAATATTGCATATCAAAGCAGATAACTTTACCGATATTTTTAAAAGTGAACGGAACATTTTTATTGTCAATATTGATCCTAAAGTAAAAGAGCCTAAAATTGTGTTGGAAAAAGACAAATGGGCTGCCCCGCAGTTGATTTTTAAAGTGACGGCCCCCACGCCCCAGTCTTTTGTAAAAGTTTTAATGGCCAAAAAAGATTATTTTGTTGAGAAATATCTTGCTTTTGAGCGGGCCAGGATATTAAAAGTTTTTAGCACAACTCTTAACGATAAGGTTATTAAGGCAATAAAAAAGAATTTTTCATTTACACTGGATGTCCCTGTAGGATTTTATGTAGCCAAATCAACGCCGCATTTTATGTGGATTCGTCACGAATCTAATTTTTCCAGCCAGGGTATCCTTATCATTTCAGTACCTTATAAAGATACGGCACAGTTTTCCCGCGACAGGATCCTGAACCAAATACAACTTTTTCAAATGCATAATATCCCCGGCCCCAGTAATGGTTCTTACATGTCCATCGACAGGAAATTTGTTTTCCCAAAGGCTAAAAGGATAACCGATTTTCCCACCCATTTTGCTGTTGAAATCCGCGGGTTGTGGCGTGTGGAACACGATTTTATGGGAGGCCCGTTTATCAGTTATACTTTTTTGGATAAATACACCAACCGCCTTGTTACCTTGTTCGGATACGTTTATTATCCCAATCATAAAAAACGCGATTTGCTGCTTCAGGTAGAGTCTATACTTTATTCTGTGAAATTTAACAAACCGGTATAGGTTTGTTTTCAAGGCGTCCCGGCCGGCTTTTTATGTGCTGTTGAAAAGTGTGGAATAATTTGAGGCCTTTGTAAGGCAAAATGCTATTAAATTATTGATTTTTAACAGTGAAGTTGTTTGAAGTTTAAAATAAAATGTATTTATTTCCTGATTTACAACTTAATACATTTAAATTCACAAGGTTAACTTTAAACAACTTCAATATTCAGCTAAAGAAATCTGTTTTTAGCCAGCGTGAAATACAAGGAAATGTAAAACTTTTGGCTTCATACTCCTTCCTTCTCAAAATTTTATAATCTTAATAACCAACAGGTTGTCGCGGTTGTAAAATTCTTCGTGCGTCGAATTATTTTGCCAAAAGTCCCTTTTAAAGATCCCGGTTTTACTGATAATTGAAGTTAATTCCCTAATTTTGAAGTTTTGGACCTGTTTTTTATTAGTGTTTCTTAATTTTTTAAATAATAAAAGATGAAAACAATTAAACTATCATTTCTGGTATTCTTATTATTTGCCACTTTCGGTTTTCTTTATGCCCAAAAGATTACCATCCTGCACACAAATGATATCCATTCAAGAATAAACGGGGATGGGCCTCAGGCCGATTATACCCCGCTTATTGTTAACAATGGCAGCAAAGTTTTGGGGGGCTTTGCCCGCCTTGCTACTTTGCTGAAACAACAGAAAGCAAAAAATCCTGACGGTACCTTGATTTTAGATGCAGGAGACTTTTTTATGGGGTCTTTATTTAATCCTACGGAACCCGAACCAGGTTTTCAGTTGTCGTTGATGAAAGCCATGGGAATTCAGTTTACTACCATTGGTAATCATGAATTTGATTATGGACCCAATGCTTTGGCAGAAGATATTATTGCCGCAAAAAAACAGGGCGGTTTGCCACAAATCATTTCTTCTAATTTAGTTCCTGTTCCCGGCTCCCCCAAGGATAATAAGCTGGCAAAACTGTTTGAAAATAAAACCATTTTACCTTATGCTATTGTAAAAATAAAGGGTATTAAAATCGGAATTATCGGAATATTGGGCATAAATGCTGCTGAAGTAGCTCCGCTGAAAGCTCCCGTACAAGTCGAAAAGCAAATAAAAACGGTAAGAAAACTCGCCAAAATGCTGAAAAAAAAGAAGCATGTCGACCTGGTTATCTGCCTATCCCACAGCGGGGAATATCCTAAAGGCAGTTATTATTATAAAGCAGGCCTAATGACCCCGGTGGCCATTGATGGGAACCCTGATGGAGATGGCTTTTACGGCGAAGACGTCAAATTGGCCAAAAAAGTAAAATATCTTGATATTATCATTAGCGCTCATACTCATGTGGTGGTACCTCAGCCATTTAAGGTTAGAAATACCCTGATAGTACAAACCGGTGCTTTTCTTCATTATTTGGGAAGGCTTGACATTATTATGAAAAATGGAAAGATTGCCAGTTATCATTATAAACTGATTCCCATAAACGATAAAATTAAAGGGAATATAAAAGTAAATACTGAAATAAATACCTACATCCATCAAGTTATAGAGAAAAAATTTCTACAGCCCCTTCATCTTACCTATACTGAACCCATCGCTGAGACATCGTTTAATTTATTGAAGCACAATAAAAATGGTTATCAGCATACTGACCTTGGGGTTTTTCTTGCCGATGCAACAAGAAATTATGTGAATACCAGTGGCGGGGGTACCGATGTTGAACTATTGGCTTCCGGTACTGTTCGCGATAATATTTTAAAAGGCAAAACCGGAATTATCACAGTTCCTGATATCTTTAGGATTTTTCCGCTGGGAAGAGTAAGTGACAGCCTGCCGGGATATCCTCTGGCAAGGATATACATAACAGGACATGAACTGAAAAACCTCATGGAAGTCCTTCTTCTCGCCAAAGGAGATGACAGCTATGTTTTTGTTTCCGGAATGAAAGTATATTATAACCCCAAAAAAATTATGTTGCATAAAGTATATAAGATTATTATAAACGGAAAACCGGTCGATTTTTCCAAAAAGGACCCGAAACTATACAGTGTTACAGCCGATACCTATCTTCTTAGTTTCATAGGCAGGGTAAAAAAACTCAGCTTCGGGCTTGTAAGCGTAGTGCCAAAATTTAAAAACGGGAAACCGATTCATAACTTCAATAATGCTCTCATTGATTTCAATAAAAATAAAAAAGGAGTTCAAATTGGAACAGAGTGGCTGGGGGTGGTCAGGTATATGCAACACCTAAAAGACACGAACGGGGATGGCATCCCGGATATTCCGTTGAGATATAAGCCGGCACTTTCAAACAGGATAGCCGGAAGGAAATAATCCTAACCGTATTTCTAAAAAATAATTTGTACAGTATGTTTATGATAATCAGTATTATACCCGTTTGCAACCGATTACAAACGAATGTTAAACGGAAGTAATTGATTATTAACCGAATATATCTTATATACCGTTCTATTTTTGCCCTGTCGTTCTTCAACATTCTGTCGCACATTGCAAAGGAAGAATTCTTCCTGTACATGCAGGCAGAAAAAATAACTTATTTATTCATTATTTAAAATTTACTATTATGACAACTTTAAAAAATTCAGTGAACCTGATTGGACGCCTGGGCAATGACCCTGAAATGAAAACTTTTGGTGAAAACCGACGTATGGCTCGTTTTTCTCTCGCTACCAACGATTATTACAACGATAGCGAAGGTAACCGCGTAACAGAAACCCAGTGGCACAATATTGTGGCTTGGGGAAAAACTGCTGAAATTGCTGAAAGACTTCTGAACAAAGGAAAGGAAGCCGCTATCCAGGGTAAGTTGGTAAACCGTTCGTGGGAAGACAAAGAGGGAGAGAAACATTACATCACCGAAGTGGTGGCCAATGAGATCCTGATCTTCGGAAACGGGAGCCAGAAATAACAAAGCCGGGATTTCACCTGAGCTATTAAGGTCAATTCCTGAAATTTCTGTCACGCCACCGGCGTGACAGAAATTCGTTTTATTCGTTCAATTCAATGATAATGGCTATCATTGAATTATTCAATTTAATGACCCCTTCTCTTTCAGATATGCTATTCAGAGGTTTTTTAAGCCAGGGTTGTTTTCTATGTGCCGGGCAGGAAATTTGTAATTCTGGTTTTTCATAATCTCCGCACAACTTCCTCCAACGATTTCCGGACTTTGTTCTTCTTTTTTTGGAAACCGGCTTTGGGATAGCCCAGCGGTGTGATGCAATAGACCACCTCGTTTTCTGAAAGTCCGAGAGCGGAAGCCATTTTGTCATAATCGAAGGCAATGATCCAGCAGGTTCCTACCCCTTCGTTTTCAGCGGCCAGGATGATATGGTCCATGGCGATGGCCAAGTCGGTTTCAATGGAATTGTAACCATCGTAAGGCCGTACCCACGATTTGGTTTTGTCGCCCACCACGGCCAGTACGTGCGGGGCATCGTGAAACCAGGAACGGGAATAGGATTCTTTCACTTCACGCAATTTTTCATCGGACGAAACCAGTACAAAAGTCCAAGGCTGTCGGTTGCTGGCCGAAGGCGCCAGCCGGCCAGCTTCCAGAATCCGGTTCAGTACCTCTTCCTGCACTTTCCGTTCCGGGTCGTAGTTTCTGATGCTTTCGCGGGTTCGGATCAAATTGTAGTATTCCATACTGTTTTTGTTTTAGGCAAAAATAATGGAAAAGGGCGAAAGGGGAATTGCAGATTGGTCTTACGTCCCCGCATTGCAAAACGACCGTTTGCCTGCAAAAGCAAATCAGTAAAGTAAGCCAAATAACCACAGGGGAATTATATTACTGACGCCCAAATCAATATCATCTTCCACCAAAAAGGCATTTTTGATGCCCTGTATCTGAATTCTGCTTTTATTTTTTCCGCCGACCTCAAAAACATACTTGTTATCAAGTAAAAAATCCCCTTTGTCGGGCAATGTAATTTTAGCGTTTACAGAAACGTGCTGAAAGAAAAAACTTTCCCTCAAAGCACCAATATTTATCTTTTCTTCGGCTATGGCGTAATGTAAATTGGGGTTATGCAGCCATATTTTATCCGGTTTATTTAAATAACTGACACTTTTGTGCTTTTTTACGCAGGTTGAAATCAATTCGGCTTTTTCGAGTAATCTCAAAGATTCGATCAAAAGGTTCCGGTTTAGGTTAATTTGCCGGGACAGTTTGCTGATATTGGGAATAAACGGGACATTGGCGGCCAGAACATAAAGCAGCCGTTTTAATTTGGCAATGTTGGCATACTCAATGCCTTTTACGCTTTGAATATCAGTTTCGAGTATCAGGTTTACCGTATTCCGCAAAGCCTGGTAATAAGTCTCTTTGTCTCCTGAAAAATAAGGATAAGTGCCAACCTGATAGTAGTTTTTCAGATACTTCAAAGGCTTAAACTGCTTTATCAGGCTTAAAGAAATATCGGTATGGCCGTGAATGATATCGTCAAGCGATAAGACAGGCAAGGCTATTTTTTCAAAAAACACGAGATATTCCCTGAACGACAGCTCTTTAAGATGGTAGCTTACGGCCCTGCGACTTAAATCCGATTCGCCTTTGTAGATATCCAATACAGATGAGGAAGTAAAAATAACCGATAAATCCGGAAAGTCGTCGTATATCAGTTTTATTTCGCGCGACCAGTCGGGATATTTATGCACCTCGTCCAGCAAGAGCAATTCCCCCCCGGTTTTATAAAACCCGGCGGCCAAACCGTACAGGTTATTGTCAGTGAAAAAAAGGTCGTCAAGGGCAACATACAGGCTTTCCTTTTCAGGAAACTGCCGGGCTATTTGTAGCAATAATGTTGTTTTTCCCGTGCCCCTGGCGCCCAGGAGGGCAATTAACCTGTGGCTAAAATTAATTTTTTCAAACAGGTAACGGTAAAAATCAACAGGAACTTCAGCTATCTTTTTTTTTGACTTGATTTGAAGATTTTCCATATTTGCTATTTTAAGAAGCAAAAATAATAATATTTTGCTAATATTAGAAGCAAATTCTTAAATATTTTGTTTAAATCAATAGCATTTTTATCCGTAACGACAAACCCCGGCACCTGATTTTCAGGCAAAAATATTTTTCCGGTTTCCGGGCGTGGACGCCCGGAGCGGGGAGGATAAAAAAGCTGGTCAACCTTTCAAGTCGAACAAGACTTGAAAGGTTGGGAAAAATTGAATACCAAAAACTGAATAACATTATATTACATTCGGTAATAGCCCAACCTTTCAGGTCCGGATCGACCTGAAAGGTTGAAAATATGATTGAAAAAAAGTACTCCAAACGATTTTTTCTGTAACTTTATCTTCTTCAACAGTTTCACTTATGGATTTTTCAAAAACAACCAACAAACAGGAAAAACTTGAACCGGGCAAAACTTATCACATTTACAACAAAGCAATAAGCCACGATAAACTGTTCGTTACGGAAAAAGATTATTTCTTTTTTCTCAGGAAATTGCACCGCTACATTTTACCCATTGCCCATATTGTAGCTTACTGCCTTGTTCCCAACCATTTTCACCTGCTGGTAACGCTCAAAGAAGCAGATGAGATTCCGGGAATGCCTGAGAATGACAGGGATGAGCAGGCCCGAAAAATCTCAAAAACTTTCAGTAACCTTTTCAACAGTTACACACGGTCTTTTAATATTGCTCACAAAAGAAGCGGCAGGTTGTTTCTCTATCCGTTCAAACGAATTTTGGTGGATAATGAAGATTATTTTGCGTGCCTGATAACTTACATTCACCGCAACCCTGTCCATCACGGTTTATCCAAAGATTATGACAAATGGAAATATTCGTCTTACAATGCCTACTTGTCGCAAAAGCCAACGGCTATTGCCCTTGAAGAAGGCATGTCCCCGTTTGGTTCCCTTGAGGAATTTGTTCTTTTCCATAAAGAGAACAAAATAAAGCCGGGTATGGAAGAATATTTTATGGAGTAAAAGCTGCAATTAACCTTTCAAGTCGAACAGGACTTGAAAGGTTGAAATATAAGTAGTAAGAGATTGTATAATAACACATTGTATCCGTATTTTCCTTCCACCTTTCAGGTCTGTATCGACCTGAAAGGAGAAAAGAACCGGTTAACCTTTCAAGTTGATTCGGACTTGAAAGGTTGGAAAATAAGAGGTACTATACTACACAACAATAGATTACAATCTAACAAGCTTCCACCTTTCAGGTCTTAACCGACCTGAAAGGAGAAAAATGCTTGCCCTTTCAAGTCGAACAGGACTTGAAAGGCCGGGGAAAACCAAGACCTGCTGTAAACAGCTTGAGTGGTATTGTGTTTT
>Ga0256829_1002855_pt1 | contig 12482 bp, 10 predicted proteins | sample 131447metaG_FD_185979 | JGI IMG/M metagenome (GOLD analysis project Ga0256829, IMG submission 185979) | Hydrothermal vent microbial communities from Lau Basin, Pacific Ocean - 131-447 | ecosystem: Environmental > Aquatic > Marine > Hydrothermal vents | place: Pacific Ocean: Lau Basin | collected... | reverse complement strand
ACCACGTCGCCGGTGCCCGGATGGGGGACGGAGACACCCGCGCCCGCGGCCAGAACCGAGGCGATGACCACCAGGACGATGAGGATCGCGAACAGGGTCACCGGGTCCGGCAGGGCATTGCCGGTACGCTCCACCCAGTCGAGCGAGCGGGTGAGGGCGGTGCGGCGCGGCGGCTGGTCGGTCATTGTGCTGGTCCCCTGTGCCAAGGTGCGGCGCAGGCGGCGCCGATTCCCTTGTACAGTCTACCCCCGTCGCAGGGAGACCGGCAGCAGGCTTGCCACGAACAGGGCCGCGGCCACCACGACGATGGAAGGGCCTGACGGTGTATCCACGTAAAGCGACAGCATGAGCCCGCCAACGGCAGCGGTCGCGGCAATGATGGTCGCCAGCACGGCCATCTGTTCCGGTGAGCGGGCCAGACCGCGCGCGGAGGCCGCAGGGATGATCAGCAGCGCCGTCACCAGCAGGACGCCGACGATCTTCATGGCAACGGCGATGACAACGGCCAGCAGAAGGACGAGCGCCAGCCTGTAGAGCGGAGCGGGGATGCCTTCGGCGGCCGCGAGTTCCTCATCCATGGTGACCGCCACCATGCGGCGCCACAAGCTGACGAGGACCGCCAGCACAGCGGCTGCGAGACTGAAGATCAGGGCAAGATCGCTGACGGAGACCGCGAGCACGTCGCCGAACAGATAGGCCGTCAGATCCACCCGGACGCCGGGTGTCAGCGAGATGACGATAACGCCAAGGGCGAGGGTGGAGTGGGCAAGGATGCCGAGCAGGGCATCAAGCCCGATGCCGACGCGCCGCTCCATGGCCAGCAGCAGGAGGGCCACGCTGACGGTGACCGCCGCGACGCCGATGGTGAGGTCGATGCCCAGCACGATGCCTAGGCCGATGCCCAGCAGCGAGGAATGCGCTGTGGTGTCGCCGAAATAGGCCATGCGCCGCCACACGACGAAACAGCCGAGGGGTGCTGCCATCACCGCCACCCCGAGGGCCGCGAGGATGGCCCGCACGAAGAAATCATCCAGCATGGTGGTGGTCTTTTTGTTGGTCGTGGTCATGACCGCATCCATGCGGCATCTCTTCGCCGGACAGATCGTGCTCGTGGTCGTGCTGGTGTTCGTAGAAGGCCAGTGCCTCTGAGGCACGCGGGCCGAACAGGCGCACATATTCCGCATGCTGAGAGACCTCATGCGGCTGGCCGGTGCAGCAGACATGGCCGTTGAGGCAGATGACCTTGTCGGTGGCGGCCATGACCACGTGCAGATCGTGGCTGACCATCAGGACGCCGCAGCCGCGCTGATCACGAATGGTCTTGATGAGTTCGTAGAGCGCCAGCTCGCCTGCGTGGTCCACCCCGGCGACGGGCTCGTCCAGCACCAGCAATTGCGGGTCGCGCAACAGGGCGCGGGCCAGCAGCACACGCCTGAACTCGCCGCCGGACAGGGTATGCACCGACTGGTCCACGAGGTGGGCGACGCCTGTTTCTTCCAGCGCCTCAATGATCAGGTGCCGGGGCCTGCGGGCCGCGCCGGTCATCAGGCGGGCGACGGTGACGGGCATCATCGGGTTGAGCTCAAGGCGCTGGGGCACATAGCCGATGGTGAGGCCCGGCACACGCTTAACACTGCCAGCCGAGATCGCGCGCGTGCCGAGCAGGGCGCGGACAAGGGTCGTCTTGCCGCCGCCATTAGGGCCGATGAGGGTGACGATCTCACCTTCATCGACGCTCAGGCTGATGTCGTGCAGCAGGGTGCGGCCGCCGACCGTGACGGCAAGGCCGCGGGCTTCTATCAGATGGCTCATGCGGTGGCGCTTTCGCGGCAATGGCTGCACAAGCCGGTGACCTCGACGGTGGTTTCACGCGGCGTGAAGCCGCTGTCCTTGGCTGCTTTCGCCACAGCCTTGTCGATCATGGTAGAGGCAAATTCAGCCACCTGCGAGCAGTTGGTGCAGATCATGATCATCGGCCGGTGATCATGCCCCGCATGGGGGCAGGCCATGAAGGCATTGAGGCTCTCGATCTTGTGGGCGAGGCCGTGGCTCACCAGAAAATCAAGCGCGCGGTAGATCACCGTCGGGGCCGGGCGGCGGCCGCGCCAGTCGATGCGCTCCATGATGTCGTAGGCACCCTGGGCCTGGTGGTCATCCAGCAGGACTTCCAGCACGGCCCGGCGATCTGGCGTCAGGCGTGCCTTCTTGCGGGCAAGCATGGCCTCGGCCTGGGCCAGCGCCTCGCTGCGGCACCGGGCATGATCATGGGTCGTGCTGGGAAATGCAGAGGTTTCGGTCATCTTGATATCAGGCCGCGCCTGGCCGACAGCGGCGCGCTGCGCCGGGTGATTTTGTTGTCAGTGACCATCTGTTACACTATAACAAAACAAATTTCTTGCCAGAAGGTACAGACAATGCGCGTTCTCGTCCAATCCCTGATTGTTTCACTGGGCCTTGTGTCCGCGTCTGCGGCTGTTGCCGCGCCGAAGGTGACGGCGACGATACCTGCCGTCCATTCCATCGTCAGTGGCGTGATGGACGGTGTCGGCACGCCGAAGCTTCTGATTCCGGGCGGCGCGTCTCCCCATACATACAGCCTCAAGCCGTCTGACGCACAGGCATTGTCGGAAGCCGAGCTGGTGGTCTGGGTCGGCCCGCAGATCGAAACATTCCTTGTCGAGGATCTCGACACGCTGGCACCGAAGGCAAAGCACCTGGCCATGACCGGTGTGGACGGCATCACGCTCCTGGAGATCCGCGAAGGCGGTATCTGGGATGCGCATGCCCATGACCACGGTGACGGGCATGACCACGACGCGCATGACCACAAGGAAGATGACCACGACGCACATGACCACGACGCACATGACCACGACGCGCATGAGCACGATGACCATGCGCACGATGAACATGCCAAGCACGATGAACATGATCACGAGGCGCATGCAAAGCATGACGACCATGATCACGAGGCACATGCAAAGCATGAGGATGATCATCATGGCCATGGCGATGAGACCGACGGGCATGTCTGGCTCGACCCGGCAAACGCGGTGGTACTCGGCAAGGCCGTGGCCGAGGCACTGAGCGCCATCGACCCGGACAATGCCGCAACCTATGCGGCCAACCAGCAGGCGCAGGCTGCGCGGCTGGCAGAGCTTGACGCGGCAACCGCCACCCGTCTTGAAGCCGTGGCGGACATTCACTTCATCGTCTTCCACGACGCCTATCAGTATTTCGAGGCGCGCTACGGCCTGTCCCCCGTCGGCTCGGTCACCGTGTCGGCCGACGTGGCGCCGGGCGCGGCCCGCATCCGCGAGATCCAGGAGCGCATCCAGGACCGGGGCGCCAAATGCGTGTTTGCCGAGCCGCAGTTCGAGCCGCGTGTGCTGACCGCCGTGCTGGAAGGCAGCGAGGCCAAATCCGGCGTGCTGGACCCGGTGGGAGCTGACATCGATCCGGGTGCCGAGTTCTATCCGGCGCTGATCACCAAGCTGGCAGACGACATGATCGCCTGCCTCGGCGGGCAGTCCTGACGGACGCTCAGCCGCCGAAGGAGCGCAGGGCGAACCAGTAGCTGCCGGCAAGGCAGAGCAGGGACGCCGCTGCGATCCGGATACCGGCCTGGCGCGGCGCGCTGATCAGCGGGCTCGCCAGCGTCGCCACGCACCACAGGGCGGCGACAAAGACGACCTGCCCGATCTCCACCCCCACATTGAAGCTGAACAGTGCCAGCGCCAGCCGCTCCTGCGGCAGGCCAAGCTCCAGCAACACGCCTGCGAAGCCAAACCCGTGGATGAGGCCGAAGATGGTGGTGACCGCCGGCAGCAGCCTGCGCGCCAGATCCGCGTCGCGGGTGAGCCACAGATAGCCGGCCGTCAACAGCAGCAGCCCCAGCCTGACCGCCGGGCCCAATTGCGCGCCGGTAAATGCAGCCACACTCGCCAACAGGCCGATGAGCAGGGCCGCGCCGCCAATGCCGCGCAGCGTCATGCCCGAGGGCGCGACGAGGGCTTCCACGGCGACCAGCACGATGGTGAAGGCGATCAGCGCCTCGACCACTGGCGGATTGGGGACAGCGAGGCCGAGCACCGTCATCGTCAGCGTGATGCTGTGGCCGATGGTGAAGCCCGTGACCACGAAGACCACGTCCCGCAGGCGGCGGCACAGCAGCAGCAGGCCGACCAGGAAAGCCAGATGGTCGATGCCGATCCAGATGTGTTCGGCCCCGAGCTTGATGTAGCGCCAGGCGGTTTCGCCCGCGCTTTCCTGAAGTGGTGCCACGTCACCGTCGCGGGTGAAAGCAAAGTGGGCGGTGCGGTCGGTCGCCGTCATCAGCTGTTCTTCAAAGCCACCATCACCGGCCCAGGCGCGGGCAAAGTGAATGTGGCGGCTGGCGATGGGGAAGAAGGCGTTGTTGGTATAGGCGACGGGCGCCTCCGCCGTGCCGGGCGGACAGGCAAAGCGCAGTTCGAGCGCGATGTCGGCCGCCGAGGCCCGGACCGGGCGGGGTGCACCTGCCGCCGCGCAGGGCGCGTCTCTGCGCTGCACGCTCAGCTGTTTCAGCAAATGGGCGGCAAGCAGGGCCTCGAGGCTCTCCGCCTGCGGATCAAGCACGCCGAGACGCGTGACCTCGCGGGCCGGGACCCTAAAGGTGATCTCAATCTCGTCGCCGTCAACGCTGAGGGACGACATCGACTGGCTGCGCGTATGGGCGTGGGCTGCCGGGGCAACCAGCACCGAGGCCAGCAACAGCAGAACGGTCAGGAGTGCGGCACCGGCGTGACTGCGGCGGAGGGGCAGGGCTGTCACCGGGCAATCTCCGGCACGTCTTCCGGCGCTGCCGCGTAGCCCTCGGCAAAGGCGATGTCGGCGCGGCCCCACAGCCAGTTGAGATAGGTGCGCAGGGCTGCGTCATCGCGGCGGCGGGCGTGTTCGGCGGCGACGAGCGCGCGAACCTCCTCGAAGGGACGCGGCGTGCCTGCATCCACCTCACGCAGATGGATGAGCGCGATGCCGCCGGGCACCGGGACCGGCGCACTTGTGTCGCCCGGTTTGAGCGACCGCACGGCTGCGAGCGCGGACGGGCCCGTATAGTCACGCAGCTTGGCAGGCGGCAACAATGTGTCGGGCAGGGCTAGGGCTGGCCTGTCTCCGAAGCGCGCTGCCACGTCGCCGAAAGATGTGCCTTCATCGAGTGCCGCCTGCGCGTCAGCAAGCTTCTGGTGCTGGCCGTCACCGTTCGTGAGGAAGATCTGGGCCACGCGATAGCGGGCGCTGCCGGAAAACAGCGCCGGGCTCTCTTCATAGAGGCGGCGCAGCTCTTCTTCCGACGCCTCGCTGTCGGCAGCTTCTGCGAGGATGCTGGAGATCATCGCATTGACGATGGCCTTGCGGACGGTGTTGTCACTGTCCACGAGGCCCACTTCGATGCCGCGTTGGATCAGCAGTTCCTCGTCGATGAGGCGGGCGAGGATACGGGCGCGGTCCGCGTCGGTGAGCGCATTGCGCTTGTCGGCGGCGACCGCTTCCGTTGCCAGGGTAAGATCATCCGCCGTGACCGAGGCGCCATTCACCGAGGCGGCGAGCCCCTGCTCGCCGCCCCAGTCATCGAACGGGTTTTCGGCCAACGCGCCCCACAGCCCGAGGGCCAGGCCACAGGTCACGGCGGCACCGGCGATACGCTGCCGGAAATGGGATGTCACGATAGGTCTCCGATCAGCCGCGATGGGTGAGATAGATCGGCGACGACCAGGCACGGTGACCCACATCGGCCGTGCAGGCATCATCCGCGTCGGTCCGGTAGTCGGCGTAGCACGGGTTCACCTTGATGCAATTACCGTCCGCGTCGAACTCACAGCGGAGATTGGCCCCATTGATGGCCGGGGTCTTCTCCTGCACCGCGCGGGCATAATAGAGCGTGTCGCGGCCCAGGGTTTCATATTCCGGGTCGGTGAAGGTGAAGGTACAGCCAGCCTCGTCAGGCTCGCACTGATGGGTGATGAAAGCGTCGTCGATAAGTTCGGCGACATCTTCGGTTCCATCGATCTGCGGCCGGATACGGATGATCTCGATACGGTCGATCACATGCCGGGTGTCAGTGGGGTTGTAGCACTCACCCCGGCAGAGACTGTCGAACCGGTCCTGCGGCATGGAGGCTTCAGCGCTGTCCGGGCAGCCGGGCTTCTGCTTGAATGCCCCCACGGCCTTGACGCGGAACGTGGGGCTCTTGCTCCGCTCCACGGTCGCGCCCATTGACGCCACGACGACGGGCTCGGCATCGGACGGCACCGGTGCGGCTGTATCCTCCGCGGCAGCGTCCGTCTCTTCCGCACCGGTAGTGTCAGCGTCGACCATGTCGGCTTCGGCATCCCCGCTCAACTCCGGCGCGGGGACTTCCACGGGGTCGATCATGTCGAACCACAGCAGGATGCGCGGCCCGGATGTGCCATAGGTCTCCTTGCGCTTGAAGGCATCGAAGACGGCATCGCGGTCGCGGCCTTCGGAATGCACGGCAGCAAGGCCGCCGGCGGTCCAGAACGAGCCCTGGCGCTCGAACTCGGTGAGCTGGAAGCCCGGCACATCCGCAATGTCCTCACGGGTCAGCGGCTTGGAGTAGGGCAGCGCATCCTGCTTCTTCAGGTTCTGGCGGTCCGCCCAGACCTTGCTGCGGGGGCCGCGCGCGTCTGACTGGTACTCCCGGTCCACCGCCTTGTAGCCGGTGCCGGGACGGGCACGATGGGTGTCGCTCGAGGCGATGAAGCCCCAGTTGAAGCGCTTGGGATTGTCCGGGTCATCCAGATTGCTGACCGCCAGGCCGTATTGCACCGAGGTGCCGGGCCGGTGATTGAAGGGCGGCAGAAAGCAGTCGCGGCACTGGCCCGCATCCAGATATTCGGACGGGTCCTCGCCGGTGATCGTCAGATGGCCGGCAATTGAGAGCTGCGCGAAATTATGGCGGGCTTCCTCGGCGCGGGTGGTGCAGGTGGCTTCGTCCTCGCCTGCTTCCTCGCAGCGGGCGCGGATGATTTCACCGGCGCGCCAGCAGGTCGGCAGGTAGTTGTGGCTCGGGGCGGGGCAGGCGATGTTGCCTTCGCCGTCGAGGGTGGCCGAGCGCCAGGGGCGGTATTCCTCGGAGTTGCCGTGGCCGGACATGACCTCGATCAGTTCCTGGTTTTCCGGCCGCATGCGCGCGGTCAGCTGCTTGTCGAGGGTGGTGCCCGTCGGGGTGTAAAAACCCCAGGACGTGCCGTGCGGGATTATGACGGGATCAAGCGCCAGCTCATCGAACAGCTTGCGGGCAAGGTCCTCCGGCGTATCGGCGGCTTCGTAGCACTGGGTGTCGAGCTCGTTGGAGGGCACGCCGGCGGGGCATTCCGGCACCGCCCGCACTTCCCGCATGAACTGGCGGAAGTTGAGATAGGGCTGGCGGTTTTCCCAATCGACCAGCGCTGTGGCGACGGGCAGGTTGCCGACGGAATTGCGCAGGGCATCGGTGGCGACGCCGCCTGCAGCGATGGCACGCGGCGATACTTCGTCGTCATTCAGTCCACGGAAGATCACGTTCTTGTGGCCGTAATGCTCGGCGGGCGTCTGGCCGACCTGGGTCCATTCAAAGCCGATGAAGGACACCATGTCGGGATTGGCCGGATCACCGGATACGGCGTTGCACTGGCGGATCGTTTCCTTGGCTTCCTTCCAGCGGCGCGGGGTCGAGGCTTCGGCATGGTCGGTGATCGACCAGAAATCGAGGGCCGAGCAGTGACGGGCGAAATCACAGGCATCCGCCACCGGGTGCGCGCCAGGCCCGGAGTTCATCGGCAGGGCCCAGAGAAAGGCATCGGTGGAGAAGGTGGTGTGGACGTGGAGATCACCGAACAGGATCTGCTTGGGTTCGGTCACATCCACCGCAGCGGCGGCGTCGGTCTGCGCGTCCTGGCGCGCCTGGACCACATCAGCCGGGCGGACGGTGGCCTGCGGTTCGCCCGCATGCATGACGTCGCCTGCGATGTTGGCGAGGTAGTAATAGCCGCCGCCGATCGCCACCACGAGGATAGCGAGTGCAATAAGTACATAACGCATCAGATTGTCCCCCAATGCCTTCTTCTGTATGCGCCCCATGTTGAGCAGGGGCGTTTGAAACCGAGTCAGGCGGCGGCCGTGCCGTAGAAAAGGGCCGCGCCCACGAGCATGACCAGCATGCCGCCGGCTGCGCTGAATCCTGACAGCGCCGTGCTGGAACCGGGCGCGATCGAGCCGCGCGTCCAGATGGTGAAGAGGCCGACACCGGCCAGCGTGACGCCCATGCCCAGCGAGATGGCGGCAACCGCCAGCAGGCCGAGCAGCCATGCGCCGCTTGCGAGCGCGAACAGCACCGCGATCAGCGCGCCGGTGCAGGGCACCGCCCCCACCGCCAGCGACAGCAGGCCCCGTTCGCGGGCAGAGCTTACTGCTGTGTGGGTGTGGGTGTGGGTGTGGGCGTGGTCATGATCATGTGCGTGATTGTGATCGTGGCCGCACCCGCACCCGGCCTGGGCGATGCCGCCGGGCCAGGGCAGGGTGACGCCGCGCGGGGCCAGCCAGAGGGCCACGGCGCGGTACAGCATCATGGCGCCTGCCGCTGCGATGAGGGCATAGCTGATCAGCTTGACGGTCAGGAAAGCGGGGCCGGACGCATCGATGACACCGCCCAGCAGGATCGCCGCCAGAAAGGCAATGAGTGCCGCGGAGCCCACATGGAGCACGGCGATTTCACCGGCCATGCGCAGGGCCTCACGCGCCGGGGCCGTGCGGCCTGCAAAATATCCGGCGACCACGAGCTTGCCGTGTCCGGGGCCCAGCGCATGCAGCGCGCCATAGGAGAACCCAAGCCCCAGCGGAAGCAGGGCGGCCTGGGTCATGCGGCCCGACTGGGCGGCGGCTTCCGCCCCGGCCAGTGCCTGCATCATGCCCGAGTGCACTTTCTCGACCTGATAGATGATCTCACCCATCAGGGAAAATTCGGTATACATACCTGCGCAGGTTGTGCACGCGGCAGCGCCTTCCGGCCAAAGCAGGACGGTGGCGGCGGCAAGCGCAGCCAGCACGGGCATGGCAGCATGGAGCGAACAGGTCTTCATGGCGTCACTATGCCCGTTGAGATTTGTAATGTCTTCCATTATTTTCATGGCGATGCAGCAAAAAACATCGGCAGCGGCCGCCGCCAAGGCCAGCAAAGCAACCACGAAGATCCGGCTCATCCGCGCCGCCGAGCGGCTGTTCGCGGAAAACGGCCTGGGGGCCGTGTCCGTGCGCGACATCACGCGGGCTGCCGGTGCCAAGAATGAATCGGCGCTGCATTACCATTTCGGCAGCAAGGAAGCGCTGATCCGCGCGGTCTTCGCTGACCGGATCAAGGACATTGATTCCAAGCGTCTGGCGCTGATGGAAGAGATGGATGCAGCTGGCGAGGGCAATGACATGGTGCGGGTGATGGAGACGACCATCGCCCCCATGCTGGAGACCTGCATGGAAGAGGGCGGACGGCTATACGCCATGTTCCTCATGCAGATCGCCGCCGACCCGCGCTTCGAGGTGGACCGGCTGATGGAAGACCTGGCACCGGACGGGGTGCAGGCCTCCAGCCGCCGGATGCTGAACCTGCTGGAAGACGTGCCGCGCGACAGCGTGCGGATGCGGATGCGCCTGCTGCCGTCCTTCATCATCGCCGCCATGGCGGATTTTGCCCGCGAAGTGGAGGCGGGGACCGCGCCGGATCTCGACTGGGCCATTGCCGAGGCAGGCCGCAGCCTTGCCGCCTATCTGACCGGGCCGACGCCGAAGGGCTGACCGCACAGCCTCACCGGTGCCTGTGGGCGGCGCCTGTGGGTGGTGCCTGACTGCTTGCACATGCCGCAGGGTCACGCTCGCCCTGCCTGCATATCTGCAGGATGGTCACAAAGTTATTCATTGAAAGCCCCGGCCAGGTCACGCATCTCTGCAGCGGTTTCACCGCATGCGCGGGTCCCGGCGGACCTGACGGACATGCGGATCAACAGCAAGGGAGGCCGGGCATGGCTTTGATCATTTATGGCATGGGGCCGTCACCATTCGTGCGCAAGGTGCGCGTGGTGATGGCGGAAAAGGGCGTCGACTACACGCTCGAGAACGTCAACATCTTCCCGGCGCCGGACTGGTTCATGGAGATCAGCCCGCTCAAGCGCATCCCGGTGCTGCGCGACACGGACAAGCCCGAGCCCAACACGATTCCGGATTCCTCGGCCATCTGCCTTTACCTCGAACAGACGCATCCGGAGCCGCAGCTTTACCCGCAGGACGGGTTCGAGCGCGGCCGGGCTGCCTGGCTCGAGGAATATGCAGACACGGAGATGGCGGGCAATATCGGCCTCGGCGTTTTCCGGCCGATCGCCCTGTCGGCGCTGATGGGCAAGGAACAGGATACTGAAACCGCCAACAAGACGATGAAGGAGAAGATGCCGCGCATCTTCGACTATCTGTCCGACGTGCTTGGCGACAAGGACTACATGGTGGGCTCGGCCTTCTCTATCGCCGACATCGCGGTGGCCACGCAGTTCGTCAATCTCGAGCATGCGGGCTTCAAGGTGGATGCCGCCAGGTGGCCGGCGCTGGCCGACTATGTGGCGCGCATGCACGCGCGACCGTCCTTCACCGCCCTGATCGACGAAGAAGCAGCCCTGTTCGCCAAGACCCGCGCCGCTTGAGGCACGGGCCTGATTCCGGCAGAGGGTTTCAGTCTCTCAGGTCGAGCCAGGCGATTTCCTGATCGCTCAACTCGACCTGGAAGACATCCAGCGACGTACGCAATTCCGCCAGCGTGCGCGGGCCGACAAGGGCGCAGGTGGGCATCTTCTGGCCCAGCACATAGGCCAGCGCGATGGTCATCGGGTGCACGCCCTTGCGGTCCGACAGCTCATAGGCCCTGCGGCGCCGCTCGAAATTGTCGTCGCTGTAAAAGGCGTTCATCAGGTCCGTATCGGCCTTGATGTCGGGGCCTGCGCGTTCGGTGAAGAAGCCGCGTGCCTGGGACGACCAGGAGAAGAGGGCGGTGCCCGTTTCCTCGAGCCATGTCCGGTACCCATCATCCGAACACGACATGACGCCGGGCCAGATGGGGTTGTTCATCCGCGCCAGGGAGAAGTTATTGGAGAGCACGGTAAAGCCCTGCTTGCCATTGGCCGCTGCATAGGCATTGGCCTCCTGCATCCGCGCCATCGACCAGTTGGAGCCGCCGAAGACGCTGAGCTTGCCTTCGTCCTTCAGCTCGTTGAGTAGGTCCACCCATTCGGCGATGGGCACCTGCGGGTCATCCCGGTGGAGGAAATAGATATCCGCCCGGTCGGTGCGCAGGCGGTCGAGGCTTTCCTCCAGCTGCGGGCGCACGGCGTCAGGCCGGCAGTCCGGCGTGTGCGCGCCCTTGCAGATCAGCACCACATCATCACGGATGCCGCGATCCTCGATCCAGCGGCCCAGAAGCTTTTCCATGATGCCGCCGCCATAAAGGTGCGCGGTATCGAAGCAATTGCCGCCCTGCATGACGAAATCATCAAACTGCACAGCGGCATGGGGCATGGTTGTCTGGTTGTCACAGCCCATCACAAGGGCCGAGACAGGCCGGGTAACTCCCTCGATGGCGCGCATCTGCATGGGCGCGCCGGAACGCTGGGCCAGGGTGCGGCGGGAGACGGTGGGCCAGCCCTGATGGCGGCTCTCCGCCTGATAGGCGAAGCCCGCGTCAGCGCGCCAGGCGTCCAGCGCCCGCATGTTGCCGAGTATGTCGGCCATGGGCACAAGCGGGCTTTCGGTCAGGCCACGGGCAACGCAATCAGCCACGTGATCGGCCTCGATCTCGTAGAGCCATTTGTCCTGCGCCACGTCTATGGTCTGCGTCTCCTTGCCGAAGCGGCGGAGCTCGATTGCGGAGCTGCCGCCTTTGACACCGGCGGCGTGCCACGGGCCCGCCAGATGCAGGGAGCCGGTCTCGCCGAAGATGTTGGCCGTGTTGGGCAGCCAGGCGGAGACGGCGGTGGAGACCTGGGCAATCACGTCATTGTCGAAATGCAGCAGGGCTGCGGCCCATTCATCAACCCCGGTGCGGCCGAGGCGGGCCTTGCCCTGCACCGACACCGGATCAAGGAAGCCGCGGCCGTCATTGGCACCCGCCACCAGCCGCGCCGTGGAAACAGGGTAGAGGCCCACATCCATGATGCCGCCGCCGCCAAGCGCGTTGGCGAAAAGGCGGCTCTCCGCGTTGAAGGGCGCGTGGAAGCCGAAGCTGGCTTCGATCATCCGCACACGGCCTATCTCACCGGTCTCGATCAGCCCAACGAGCTTCCTAGTCTGCGGTGCCAGCCGGTACATGAAGGCTTCCATGAAGAAGACCTTCGCCGCGCGGGCGGCTTCCACCATGGCCATCGTGTCGGCGTGGTTGAGCGCGGCGGGTTTTTCGACCAGCACGTGCTTGC
>Ga0256829_1002854_pt1 | contig 12486 bp, 13 predicted proteins | sample 131447metaG_FD_185979 | JGI IMG/M metagenome (GOLD analysis project Ga0256829, IMG submission 185979) | Hydrothermal vent microbial communities from Lau Basin, Pacific Ocean - 131-447 | ecosystem: Environmental > Aquatic > Marine > Hydrothermal vents | place: Pacific Ocean: Lau Basin | collected... | reverse complement strand
AGAGCGTCGGCCAGATCACCGAGAAAATCCGATCCCGCCGGGATCGAGAATATACGCTTATCCTGGTCTCCGGAGCCGAACGTCATGCGCCATGACACCGAAGCCAGAACTCAGCATTCTTCAAGGCCTGAGGGTCGCCAACATGCAGCCAGAAACGATCTAGCGGAACGCCATGAACGCGGCTTTTTGGTAGCAAATCGCTCCAGATCCGATTGGCGGAAAACGGCTCGACCGGCGCGCCATCATAAAGTTGCGGCTTTAAGATGCGCAGCCCGGCATAGGCCCAAGGCGCGGAGGGCGCTTCACCGCGGCGTGATAGAACACCTGACGGATCACGGAAAAAGTCGCCTGCGCCCGGAAACCCGAGACATCTTTTTGTGTCCGCCAGCAGGAGCAGCTCATCCATGAGTTCCTTATCGAAACTTTGTGCGAGTTTTTGAAGCGGATCCGCGCCGCTCGGTTCCCAAAAGGCATCTGTGTTGACAACGAAGATCGGATCGTCGCCTAAAAGCGGCCGTGCGAGGGCCAATCCGCCGCCAGTCTCCAAGACCTGCTCACGCTCGTCAGAGATGACGATTTCCAGGTCTTTGCGCGCCTCCAGGTGCGCTTCAACCAGATCGGCGCACCAATGCACGTTCACAATCGCTCGCTGCACGCCTGCACTGACCAAATTATCGAGCAGTCGGTCGATCATGCTGCGCCCGGCGACTTCAAGCAAAGACTTCGCGGTGGCATCTGTGAGGGGCCGCATGCGTGTGCCGAGGCCAGCGGCCAGCACCATAGCGGTATGAGGCATCTCAATCATCGCAAAGTCTCCATCATAGAGGGCGCTATGTCGGCCACGAAAGCGCGCATCTCGGCCGCGCTCGGGTGCTCAAGATTTCTGGCGAGCATCAGCTTCTGGCGCGGCATGAATGTTTCATAGCGCGGCTTGCCATCACGCTTCATCAGACGGGCGAATACTCCGGCAATGCGCAGCGCATTCAATGTCCCGATCACGGCCAGGCGCTCGCGAAACTCGGCTTCCTCTTTCCCGGTCTCCGTCAGATATGTGTGAATGGCTTTGTCGGCGGCCTCGTTTGACACCTCCCGCCGCGCATCTTGGGTCAGCATGGCCATGTCCCAGGCATCCCAGCCGAGCACGGCGTCTTGAAAATCCAGCAAGCCAACCTGTTCATCCGGCAGCCAAAGCAAGTTCTCGGCGTGATAATCGCGCAGCGTGAATTCTCGCGGAAAGGCGACCGCCTGTTCGATGAGATTGTCCCGAACCTGTTCCCACCGCGCGCGATCTGCATCCGTCATCCGCGCGGTGTCGTCATAGACGTGAAACCAATCTGCAAACAGATCCGCATTGGCGCCGAGGGCGACATGATCAAACTCCAATATTGGCCATTGATCCGTGCCATTGCTCAGTGTGTTTGGCGTCTCGGCGCGATGCAGTTTCGCAAGGTCCTGCGCCGCGCGGGTATAGAGCGGGACCTCTTCCATCCCCTGCTCGATCAAGCGTGCGAATTCGCGCTTTTCACCAAAGTCTTCGAGGATCGCCAATCCGATATCGGCGTCATGGGCGAAGATTTGCGGCGCGCGTAATCCGGCTTGCCGCAAGTGATCCGCAATCAACACAAACGCATCGACCCGGCTCGCTGCGAGGCGTGTCATCGCGTTCCAACCTTTGGCTTGTCTTTGCGCCGGCGTCATGTCTGGCGTGCACGGGTCATCCTCGATCCGCGGTGCATCCATCAGGATCGCTGTTTCACCGCCGGGCTGGGTGAGCCGTGCATAGCGACGGGTCGAGGCGTCTTGTTCAAACCAATCAATATGGGCGCGATCCCAGCTCGCTTTGCCGAGAAAGCCTTCAATTTGCTCGCTGCGATTTGGATCAGAACTCATGCAGACGAGTCTGCCAGTCTTCGCCCCGCGGTTCCAGTCGGGCCGTGCGATTATCCCCAACCAAATCGATTTGCAGGTCTAGGCGCCAGGCGGGCAAATGCGCGCCGGCTCGGTCTGGCCATTCCACTAAGGCGACTCCGTCTTGCGTTTCATCCCAGCCGAGCTCGAACACCTCACTCGGATCTTCAATCCGGTAGAGATCAAAATGGAAGATGGGGAAGCTTGGCCCGTCATAGGTCTGAACCAAAGTATAAGTCGGGCTCGGCACTTCGGTCTCCTGGCCGAGCAGCGCGGAGATTAAGGCGCGCGAAAAGGTTGTTTTGCCCGCGCCGAGGCCGCCATGCAGTGCGATCACGTCGCCGGCTTTCAGCAGGGGCGCGAGTTTCTGTGCCAGATCCGCCGTCGCGGTGAGATTGGGCAACTCAAAGTGCAGCAAGGCTAGCCTCGATTGCTGTGATGAGCGCATCGCTCGGCTCGCAGCCAACCGACAAGCGCACAAAGCCGTCTGGGACATTGTCGCCCCACCGCGCGCGACGCTCTGCGCTGGTATGAACGCCGCCAAAACTGGTTGAGGCGAAGATCGCCGGGCAATCATTGATGAAGGCCTCGGCTTTCGCTTCGTTTGCGAGAGTGAGGCCGATGACAAAGCCCATGCCAGGGTATTTGACCTGCTCAATCGCGGGATGGTCTTCAAACACGTTCATCAGCGCGGTAGCGTTTGCGCACATGCGCTCAAGTCGGATCTCGAGCGTCATCAAACCTCGGTGGGTTAGAAATGCGGCGAACGGGTCAGGAATGCTACCTGAGACTTTGCGCCATTTCGCGGCTTTTGCCAGCAGAGCGTCATCGCGGGTCGCGACATGCCCGAACAGGCAATCAGAATGCCCGGCCATGGCTTTTGTGTCAGAGCTCACCACCAAATCCGCGCCCAGGTCGAGCGGGCGCTGCAGGAGCGGTGTCAGAGTTGTATTATCGACAACCAAGGTGGCGCCCGCCGATTTTGCGGCTTCGGCGATCGAGCGAATGCTGCACAGATCGAGGCCCGGATTGGACGGCGTTTCTGCCCAGACCACGGCGTAGGGAGACAGGTCCGTCGTCGCAAACGCCCTGGTTGGCACAGCGTCGAACCGAATGTCATGACCCGACAGGATCTCTTCGAGCATCACCCGCGTGACATAATAACCATCCGAGGGAACCAGAACGCGATCCCCTGCTTTGGCGGTGATCATCAAGGCGGCGGTGATTGCGGCCATGCCCGATGGGAACGCCACGACCGGGGCTTCCTCCAGCGCAGCGATCGCAGCTTCTGCAGCCTCAACAGTCGGGTTGATATCGCGGCCGTACGTGTATGGTGTGTTCGGCGTACCTGCGAGCGCATACTTGGCCGTGGTGACGATTGGCGGGCTGATCGGTTCACCGTTTTCCAAGTGTCCCGAGCGGGCGTGCAGCATCGCCATGATCCGTTGAGAATTCTGTTTATCCATTCGGGGCTTGTGGCACAGTCTGCATTTGTGGAAAAGAACTGGAAATCTTGCCGCAGCGTCGAGCCTTGCAAAAAAGTGACGCATGCGTCATGAAAATATTTAACTCGGGAGGGTTGTAGAGTCGTGGATCTGTCTGGAGCAGAAAGAGTCGTCATCATAGGTGGTGGCCAAGCCGCTGCGCAAGCGTGCGCATCATTGCGCCTGTTCGGCTTTCAAGGTGTGATTACGTTAGTCGGCGAAGAGGCTGCACTGCCTTATCAACGCCCACCGCTCTCGAAGGCTTATATGAAAGGTGAGCTTGCCGAAGAGCGCCTCTATTTCAAGCCTGCGGCCTGGTACGAAGACCAGAACATCGACACTGTCTTGTCGGTGCGCGCGACCAAGATTGATCGCAGCGCGCAAACCGTCGAACTCGAACATGGCGGATCGGTCGACTATGATGCGCTGATCATCGCGACCGGCTCGCGGCCGCGTGCACTTCCGGTCGAAGGTGCGGATCTGGATGGTGTGTTTGATCTGCGTGATTTGGCTGATGTGGAGCGCATTCGCCCGCGCATGATTAGCGGCCAGAAAATGGTGATTGTTGGCGCCGGATATATTGGCCTGGAAGCCGCTGCGGTCGCTCGCCAAATGGGATTGGACGTCACGGTTCTTGAAATGGAAGATCGCGTGCTTGCGCGGGTGACAAGCCCAATCATGAGCCAGTTCTTCACCGACGAACATACGCGCCAGGGCGCTGATATTCGCACCGGTGCGCGGCTGGCTTCGCTAAAAGGCGCGGACGGTAAGGTTAGCCAAGCTGTTCTTGCAGATGGGTCTGAGCTCGATGCAGACATTGTCCTAGTCGGGATTGGTATTTTGCCGAATGTTGAACTTGCCGAAGAAGCCGGCATTGCCTGTTCGAACGGCATTCTAACTGACCAAGATGCCCGCACCAATGATCCCCGCGTGTTTGCAGCGGGCGATTGCGCCGCGCGGCCGCTCGTTCATTATGGGCGCAAAGGTCGTCTGGAGAGCGTCCACAATGCGATTGAGCAAGGCAAATTGTCTGCCGCCGCAATCATGGGCAAACCGCGCCCGACCGAAGATTGCCCTTGGTTCTGGTCGGATCAGTACGACCTGAAGCTCCAAATCGCTGGCCTCAGCCAAGGCTATGACGAGACCGTGGTGCGCGGCGATCCAGAGGAGCGGAAGTTCGCCGTCTTTTATTTGCAAAATGGCAAGCTGATCGCGGTAGATGCGATCAATAGTCCGCCCGAGTTCTTGGCGTCTAAGAAATTGATAATGACAGGCGCGCGACTTGCACCCGAAACACTTAGCGATACATCAAAATCCATGAAAGAGATCGCGGCAGCCGCCGTATAAGGAGACCAACCAGAAATGGCCAAAATTATCTATGTCGATCACGAAGGCACAGAACGCGTCGTCGAAGCTACCAATGGTGAGAGCGTGATGGAATCGGCGATCAAAAATTCGATCCCCGGCATTGATGCCGATTGTGGTGGCGCCTGCGCTTGCGCAACCTGTCACGTCTATGTTGATGAAGCCTTCATGGAAAAAGTCGGCGCCCCGGAAGATATGGAACAGTCCATGCTCGACTTTGCCGAGAATGTTCAGTCCAATTCGCGTCTGTCTTGCCAGATCAGCGTCAGTGACGATTTGGACGGCTTGAAGGTCACGACGCCGGAAAGCCAGCACTAGAGGCTTTTTAACACTATCATGCGCCTCCATCTTAATCGGTGGAGGCGTTTTTGCGCCTCGTGACGTGGCGTGACGGCTTGGTGCCGGATCAGAACTCACTATCTCCGCCGCAACGACAATTCTCTTCTGAGGGCCAACTATGACCAGCTACACAGAGCTGCTTTCCAGCCTAAAGCGTCATCCCGATCATAGCGTGGATGCGCAGATCCCTGAGACCTGGATGCAGGGGCGTACGACCTATGGCGGTTTGACGGCAGCGCTGTCTCTACAAGGCGCGATGGAGCTGGTGGATGATCTGCCTATTCGGTCGGCACAGGTCGCATTTGTGGGCCCCGTAGGCGGCGACATCAGGATTACACCCAAGCTGCTGCGCCGTGGTAAAAACACAGCCTTTGTGAGCGTAGATATTACATCTGGTTCGGACGTCACCGCGCAGTCCATCTTTGCATTCGGCAAAGCCAAAGAGAGCGCGATCCACTTTGATGATATGCCGATGCCAGAAGTTCCTGCGCCGGAAGACATCGAGCCTTTCTTTGATCCTGGCATCCCGCGCCCTGGCTTCACGCAGAATTTCGATATGCTAATTGCTCTGGGTGATCGACCGCTATCAGGGTCTGATAAAACGTCAATTGGCCTCTGGATGCGCCACCTCGATCCGAAAACACCCCAAGACGCCACAGCCGTGCTAGCCATCGGCGACGCACCGCCCCCAGCTGTGCTGTCATTGTTCAAAGAACGCGCTCGCATCAGCTCAATGACTTGGATGGCCGAGTTTATGACGGATGATATCGCGACAGATCCAGACGGTTGGTTCTTCGCGCAGCACACTGCGCAACTCGCCAAAGATGGTTATTCCAGCCAGTCGATGCGCCTTTGGAATAAGAAAGGTGAACCAATCCTGGTCGGGCGCCAGACGATTGCAGTTTTTGGCTGATCGCCTATCCCGTGAGGACGGGAGGATCAGCGCGTGAAGTCTGCACCAATTATCGCCGCGATCGATGCCGGTGGCACCAGCTTTAAATGCGCGCTTGTGCGAGGCGATAGCGAACTGGTTTCAACTTGGCGTATTCCCACGACCACGCCGCAAGAAACGCTGGATCTCTGCGCGGCTGCGTTTCAGCGAGAATGCCAGGCACACGGCGTCGATCCAGTCGCATTGGGGATCGCGAGCTTTGGGCCGGTTGATATCGATCCCGTCTCTGCAGGTTATGGCACGATCACAGGAACCGCGAAGCCGGGTTGGCAAGGCGCGCCGATTGGCCCGGCTTTATCAGAGGCGCTGCAGATCCCGTTTTACCTCGATACCGATGTCAATGCCGCCCTCGCCGCTGAGCGTCGTTGGGGCGCTGCGCAAGGCGTTTCCAGTGCGGCCTATATGACCGTCGGAACTGGGATTGGTGTTGGCCTCTATTTGAATGGCGCCCTGGTCGGTCACCCCGTGCATCCGGAGTTTGGCCATATCCGCGTCGCTCGGCACGGCGGCGACCAGTCTTTCGCAGGTACGTGCGCGCTACATGGCGACTGTTTGGAAGGGTTAGCTTCAGCGCAGGCCTTTGAAGCGCGCTGGGGAGATCCGAAAGGCGTGCCACAGGATCACGTAGCCTGGGAAATGGAGGCCTACTACCTCGCGCAGGCGTGTAGCAATCTCTATCTGATAACGCGGCTGGAGCGGATCATGATTGGCGGCGGTCTTCTGCAGGCCAATCATCTCTTAGCGAAGATCCAGACGCAGTTTGATCAGTTGATGGGCGACTATCTGCCCGTGCAAGGCGCAGGTCTCATTACTGCGCCAAACTTGGGCGAGCATGCCGGTGTATTAGGAGGCGCCGTAACGGCGCTAAAGGCGCTTAGTTGACCAAAGCTGCCTTGAGGCTTTCGAGATAGGTCACTTGCTCTTCGAGCACGGCGCTGCCGTCTTTGCCCTCAGCCAGCAAAGCCTGACGGGTCTCGTCGAGCTCTTTCTGAACGCTTTCTGCTGAAACGCTGTCCATATTGACGGCTTCTTCAGCCAGAATGGTCAGGCCAGCAGGGGTGACGTCCGCAAATCCACCGCGCACGAACAGGCGCATTGTGGTTTCGCCGCCATCTTCAACGCGAACAACGCCATTCTTCAGCGTCGTCATAAATGGCGCGTGATTGACGAGCACGCCAAATTCACCGTCTGAACCAGGTGCAATCACGTGATCAACTTCACCGGAGAATAGCTCCCGTGCAGGTGAGACGAGTGAGAAGTGCAGTTTGTCAGCCATGACGCAATCATCCTTCGACTTCGCTCAGGATGAGGCAACCCTTTGCCCCGATCCGAAAACCGTCCTCACCCTGAGCGAAGTCGAAGGGCGAGGACGAGAGGCTTGTTTATGCCGCGTCCGCGAGCATTTTCTCTGCTTTAGCTTTCGCTTCGTCGATTGAGCCAACCATGTAGAAGGCTTGCTCTGGCAGGTGGTCATACTCACCTTCGATGAGGCCTCTAAAGCCAGCGACAGTGTCTTCGAGTTTCACCTGAACACCAGGTGAGCCGGTGAAGACCTCAGCCACGTCAAATGGCTGTGACAGGAAGCGCTCAACTTTACGCGCACGGGCCACGACGAGTTTGTCTTCTTCAGACAGTTCGTCCATGCCGAGGATCGCGATGATGTCTTGCAGTTCTTTGTAGCGCTGCAGGATTTCCTGAACGCCACGCGCCACTTCATAGTGGTCCTGGCCGATGATCAATGGATCGAGAATTCGAGATGTAGAATCGAGTGGATCCACAGCTGGGTAGATGCCTTTTTCCGCGATTGAGCGGTTCAGAACCGTGGTCGCGTCCAAGTGCGCAAACGAGGTCGCTGGCGCAGGGTCGGTCAAGTCATCCGCAGGCACGTAAACCGCTTGTACAGAGGTAATTGAGCCTTTGGTTGTGGTTGTAATCCGCTCTTGCAGGGCACCCATGTCGGTGGCCAGTGTTGGCTGATAGCCCACAGCAGAAGGGATACGACCGAGCAGCGCAGACACCTCAGAACCAGCTTGAGTAAAGCGGAAAATGTTGTCGACGAAGAACAGAACGTCCTTACCTTCTTGGTCACGGAAGTATTCCGCTTGTGCGAGACCGGTCAGAGCAACACGTGCACGCGCGCCTGGAGGCTCGTTCATCTGGCCATAGACCAGTGTCGCACGGCTTTCGCCTTCAAGATCGATCACGTTCGCGTCTTGCATCTCGTAATAGAGATCGTTGCCTTCACGTGTCCGCTCACCAACGCCAGCAAACACAGAATAACCACCGAACAGTTTCGCGATGTTGTTGATCAGTTCCTGAATAAGAACGGTCTTGCCAACACCGGCACCGCCGAACAGACCAATCTTACCACCCTTTGTGTATGGGCAGAGCAGGTCGATAACCTTGATCCCGGTCACCAGAACTTCGGCTTCTGTTGACTGGTCAACAAAGTCCGGGGCTGGCGCGTGGATTGGCGCAGTGATGTCAGAGGCGACAGGTCCGCGCTCATCAATTGGCTCACCGACAACGTTCATGATACGGCCGAGTGTGCCTGGGCCAACTGGCACCATGATTGGGCTGCCAGTATCTGCAACTGCTTGACCGCGAACCAGACCCTCGGTCGAGTCCATCGCGATCGTGCGAACGCCGTTCTCACCGAGGTGCTGAGCAACCTCGAGAACGAGGCGGTTGCCATTGTTTTCACATTCTAGGGCGTTCAGAATGTCTGGAAGGGCGCCATCGAACTCAACGTCGACAACAGCGCCGATAACCTGGCTTACGCGGCCAGTCGCTTTTGAAAGGTCCATGCGAGGCGTCTCCTTAGGAGCGGGTTTAGGTTTCGGAGCTGCCTTTTTAGGGGCAGCGGTTGTTTTAGGAGCTGCAGCAGCAGGGGCTGCAGCGGTTTTGGTATCAACTTCAGCAGGCTTACAGACACCGCAGGCGCGAGCGTCTTTGTGGCCAAGCGCGTTCATTGCTGTTTCAGCTTCTGCAAATGTCGCAAACGGGCCATGCCATTTGTCATCATCATTTGTCTGGTCGCCGCCGACGCCTTGACCATCATTGCAATAGCGGCAGCTGCTATGATGCAGACGCGCGCGCTTCTTGCTGAAATGTTCGTAGATCCAGAATGACATCTCTTAGAGCGCCTCCGCGCCGGAGATGATCTCGATCAGTTCTTTCGTGATCTGAGCTTGGCGGGCACGGTTATACTGCAATGTGAGGCTATCGATCAGCTCACCCGCATTCCGCGTCGCATTATCCATGGCGGTCATCGATGCCGCTTGCTCACCAGCGGCATTCTCAAGCATCGCAGACAGGATCTGCGTGTTGAGATAACGCGGCAACAGCGCTTCGAGGATTTCTGGCTCAGATGGCTCATACGCGTAGATCGCGCCGCCAAGATCAATGGTCTCAGCATCCTCAGGCGCTTCAGCTGGGATCAGCTGCTTGGCGACCGGGGTCTGTGTGAGCACATTCTTGAACTCAGAGAAGATCAAAGTCGCGACATCAAACTCACCGGCTTCAAAACGCTTGGTGAGGTCGAGCCCGAGACCGATCGCATATGGCGTGAACTTGTCTTTCGCTTCTGACAAATCGACATGGTCGATGAACAGATCTGCGTAAAAAGCTTTAAGAACCTCGCGACCTTTTTTGCCGACCGTGATGATTTTCACGGTTTTGCCAGCGGCTTTCAGCTCTTCGACTTTGAGACGCGCTGCTTTTGCGGTGTTGGCATTGAAGCCACCGCAAAGTCCACGTTCCGCGGTCATCACGACCAGGAGATGAACTTTGTCATCGCCAGAGCCCGCGAGCAGTTTTGGGCCACCAGCGCCATCGCCCATAGAGGCGGTGAGGTTCGCGACCACATTTGCCATCCGACTGGCATAAGGCTTAGAGGCCTCGGCTGCTTCCTGCGCACGGCGCAGTTTCGCAGCGGCGACCATCTGCTTCGCCTTGGTGATCTTCTGTGTGGATTTCACACTTCCGATCCGGTTTTTGAGTTCCTTGAGGCCAGACATCGGGTCAGAGGCTCCCAGTGGTTAGGTTCAACTTACCCGAAGGTCTTTCCGAAAGCTTCCAGCGCGTCTTTGATGCCAGCTTCGACACTGTCAGAGAGCGCTTTCTCGTCACGGATTTGCTTCAAGAGATCTTTTTTGTCGTTCCGGAGGAAAGACAGAAGCTCAGCTTCGTAGCGGGTGACGTCTTTGGTTGGGACATCATCCAAGTAGCCACGTGTACCGGCATAGATCACGCAAACCTGCTCTTCCATGAGGAGCGGGCTGTACTGAGGCTGCTTCAGCAGCTCTGTCAGGCGCTCACCGCGGTTGAGAAGCTTTTGTGTCGCAGCGTCGAGATCCGAGCCGAACTTCGCAAAGGCCGCCATTTCGCGGTACTGAGCAAGCTCACCCTTCATCGAACCAGCGACTTTTTTCATCGCTTTGGTCTGCGCGGCAGAACCCACACGAGATACTGACAGACCCACGTTCACCGCAGGACGAATGCCCTGATAGAAGAGGTCAGTTTCGAGGAAGATCTGACCATCGGTGATCGAAATCACGTTGGTCGGGATATAAGCCGAAACGTCGTTCGCTTGAGTTTCAATGATTGGCAGAGCTGTCAGAGAGCCTGCGCCATTGTCTTCGTTCATCTTCGCGGCGCGCTCGAGGAGGCGGGAGTGAAGATAGAAAACGTCACCAGGGTAAGCTTCGCGGCCTGGTGGGCGACGCAGGAGCAGAGACATCTGGCGATACGCAACAGCTTGCTTGGACAGATCATCATAAATGATCAGCGCGTGCATGCCATTGTCGCGGAAATACTCACCAATCGTACAACCGGTAAACGGTGCGAGATACTGAAGCGGGGCTGGTTCAGACGCTGTCGCCGAAACGATGACAGTGTAATCCAGAGCGCCGCGCTCTTCGAGGGTTTTAACAACCTGAGCAACGGTCGAACGCTTCTGACCAACCGCAACATAGATACAGAAAAGCTTTTCGCTATCGTCTTTCGCCGCAGCGTTGGTTTCTTTCTGGTTCAGGATGGTGTCGACACAGACAGCGGTTTTACCGGTCTGACGGTCACCAATGACCAGCTCGCGCTGACCACGACCAACTGGGATCATCCCGTCAATCGCCTTAATCCCGGTCATCATCGGCTCGTGCACGGATTTACGTGGGATAATGCCTGGGGCTTTAACGTCCACACGGTTCCGAGAGGCAACGTCTGTGATCGGGCCTTTGCCGTCGATTGGGTTGCCGAGTGGATCAACCACACGACCCAGAAGGCCTTTACCAACTGGCGCAGCCACAATCTCGTCGAGGCGCTTAACAGTGTCGCCTTCTTTAATGCCACGGTCATCACCGAAGATAACGACACCAACATTGTCGCTTTCCAGGTTCAGCGCCATACCTTTGATGCCGCCGTCAAATTCGACCATCTCACCGGCCTGGACATTGTCGAGGCCGTAGACGCGGGCAATACCGTCGCCAACGGAGAGGACTTGACCGACGTCAGAGACTTCAGCCTCGACGCCAAAATTCTCGATCTGCGACTTAAGAATGCCGGAGATTTCTGCTGCGCTAATAGACATGTGCGTCTTACGCTCCCTTCATGGCGGTGTTCATACGATCCAATTTGGCAGCCACACTGGCATCGATCAGAGTTGATCCAATGCGCAGCTGAATGCCGCCGATAAGGTCTTCATCGACCTCAGTTTCCAATTCGACATCACTGCCAACAGCCTTGGCGAGCACTTGCTCAAGCCGGGCACGCTGGTCAGCGCTCATGTCGGATGCAGTCCGCGCAACAGCGCGCTTCACGCCGCGCTCCTTTGCATAGAGTGCATCAAAGTGTTTCGCCGCACCGACCAAATCACCGGCGCGGCCATTCTGAGCCATGGTGCCGATAAAGCCAGTTGCGGTTTTTGAGAGGCCTGCTTTGCCAGCGACAGCGACGAGGGCCTTAACTTTGTCTTCACGCGCGAAAGCTGGGCTTTCGAGCAGACGAGTCAGGTCTTCGCTATCCGCCGCCAGGGCTTCAATCGTTTTCAGGTCGCCCGCAATCGCTGCGAGTTCCCCTTTTTCTTTGGCAAGATCAAACAGCGCACCGGCATAGCGGCGGGCGGCTTCACTTGCAGTTGTCGCGGATGCTGCGGCCAAGGCGTCGTCCGTAAGCTGTAGGGCAAAATTGCCCTGGGTCTGAACCAATAGGAATAAAGGTGTAGAGCCACCCTAGTCCTGAAACTTGTGCGGGCACCTAGCACCTTGTTTGTGGACTGACAACACGTCGGATCAGCCCAGGCTGCGACCGAATCGCGCGGTCGTGGGGTCAAGCTGCGGCGGGAGCCATTGCGGGCATTGCCAACTTCTGCGAATTAGCCCTCATGCCGCGCCCATTTCCCGACCGATATACATTCAATCATCAAGCGCAAAATGATGGCTC
>Ga0256829_1002853_pt1 | contig 12488 bp, 8 predicted proteins | sample 131447metaG_FD_185979 | JGI IMG/M metagenome (GOLD analysis project Ga0256829, IMG submission 185979) | Hydrothermal vent microbial communities from Lau Basin, Pacific Ocean - 131-447 | ecosystem: Environmental > Aquatic > Marine > Hydrothermal vents | place: Pacific Ocean: Lau Basin | collected... | reverse complement strand
ATGGTACCAGGTCGTAAATGTAGTAGTCAAATTCCCCCGCCACGACGATATCCACCACCTGGTCAAAGATGGCCGATTCTTCCATGGCCGGTTCGGCAGAGGCCGCCTGGATGTACGATTCAATTTCATCGGGAATTTCTTCAAAGCCGTACATGTCGCGGATTTTCTGGCGGATTTCGTCCTGATATTCCCTGATGTGCTGGTCGGCGTCGATTTCCTGGGCGTAGAGGTTGGGCATGATTTCTACGGCGCCTTTGCCGAAGATGTCGCGCTGGAAGATGTCGGAAAGCGAAGCCTGGGGGTCTACCGAGAAGACCAGCACGCGTTTGCCTTGCTGCGCCAGCCAATAGCCCGTTGCGGCAGAGAAGGTGGTTTTCCCCAGCCCGCCTTTGCCGCCAAACATGATGTAGCGCCGTTCGGGGTGTTCGCGAAAGACTTTTGCTAAAGACATTGGGCACCTCGTCTCAGGCCAGGGCGTCGGTCAGGTCGCGCTCGCGGAGCATGCGGCGTTTCCAGGTGCTGATTTGGGGCACCACGTAGGGCAGCAGACGCAAGGAGTAATATGGCGGCAGGATGGGCACGCCCAGCAGGTCGCCCATGGTGATGAGGATGAACAGGTGTTCCATGCTGCCGCGGGTTTTCAGCGCCTGGCGTGCCATATCGTGCGACGCCATGCCGTAGATCATATCTTGCAGGTTGTGCATCATTTTGGTGAGAAAACTGCGTTTTTCTTCTTCCGTCATTCTTGTGGCTCCTGGGGGCGGAAATTTCCCTGAGGGAAAGGGGCATGGGCAAGGGGAAGCCGCCTGCCGGTGCGGCTTCCCCTGGAATGCGGGTTGGATGGGATGGTTAGTCTCCGGCGTGGGCTGCGGCTTTAGCGCGGGCTTTGGCCAGCGATTTCAGCCCGTCCACGGCGAGGATGAGGGCGGCAATGGCAAGGAAGAGGCCAATCAGCCCTGCCACGGCGTTGCCGAAGATGAAGGCCGCACTGGTGTTGGCGGCAAACATGGCCCTGAAGGATTTCCAGGCCACCACCAGCAGCGCAGCGACCGTGGTGACATACATGAAGACGGCCGGCCAGAACGCCCAGGCGTGTTTTTTGCCTTCGTTAGCCAGCCAGATGGTCACCAGCAGCAAGGCCAGCCCGGCGAACAACTGGTTTGCGCCGCCGAACAGCACCCAGATGCGCTGCCAGAAGGCCGTCCACAGGATGAGGAAGGTGAAGAAAATGGCGACAATGCTGCCGACGTGCGGGTTCTTGAAGGCGGGGATTTTATCGCCCACCAGTTCGGCAGAGGCTACCCGCATGAAGCGCAGCACCAGTTGCATCACCGTCAGGGCCATCACGGCCAGGAAGATGGCGCCGATGGCGCCGCCCATCGCGGGCGAAATGCCGGGAATCCACGAGAGGAAGCGGGCCATCCCGTACATCCACACGCCGCCTGCGCCGATTTTCAGCCCGTAAAGGTGCTGGGCGTCGTAGATGATGGTGTTCCCTTTGGTGAGGGCGGTGGCGGCAAAGATGACCGACAGTGTTGCCAGCACGGCTTCGGTGAACATTGCGCCTGCGCCGACGGGCAGGGCGTCGGTTTCTTTTTCCAACTGGCGGGCGGTGCCTGCGGTGGAAACCAGCGAGTGCCAGCCCGAAATTGCCCCGCACGAGATGGTGACGAAGAGCATCGGCCACAGCCAGCCGAGTTTGGGCTGGTTCCAGGTCACGAAAGCCGGCACCTGGAAAGAAATGTTGGTGGTGTGGAAGAGGGCAGCAATGAAGACGCCCAGCACCGAGCCAACAACCCCCAGCGCCACAAACCAGAACGAGACATAGTTCACCGGCTGGGCAAAGCGCCAGATGGCCAGCACCGAGCCCAGATAGCAGAAGGCCAGCGCCACGATGCCCCAGAAGAACACAGGCCACGTCATCGGCCCGTAGGGCGTGTTGTAGAGGACGTGCTTGGCGCCGCTGCCGGCCAGACCGTTGATCCAGTTGACGATGTTTTGGGCAGGCCCGGTGGTGCCAATCCAGATCCCAATGAGGGCGATGAGCACGGTGATGATGGTGGTCATGACCAGGTCCATCTTCCAGCGGTAGGTCATTTGCCCGGCGAGCACACCGGCCAGGGTCAGAATCAGCAGGCCGATGGGCACGACGGGGTTGGCCAGCAACCCGGCGACCACCGCACCGAAGGCGCCCATGATGAGCAGCAGGTAGAAATACAGAAAAGCCAGCAAGATGCCGCGGGCGCGCGGTGAGATGAATTTGTAGGCCAGCCCGCCCATCGTGAGGCCTTCGTTGCGCATGGCCAGCATCGCTGAGGCATAGTCTTGCACCCAGCCGATGAAGAACACGCCCAGCATCAGCCACAGGAAAGCGGGCAGCCAGCCCCATTGCACCGCGACAATCGGCCCGACAATCGGCCCCAGCGCCGCGATGGATTTGAATTGGTAGCCGAACAACACGCTGCCGCTCGCGGGCATGAAGTCCACCCCGTCGTTGTACATGACCGCCGGCGTTGCCTTCTTGGGGTTGGCCTGTATGATATCGCGGTCTATGGTGGCCGCATAGAACTTGTAGCCGATGATGACGATGACGAAGGCTACAAGCAATACAATTGCTGCCATGGCAAACCTCCTTGAACAGAACGAGAAACGTTGTGCGACCGAAGATGAAAGGACAAAAAAGGATGAAGCAGAGCACTTGCGATGGGGAATCGTTACGGACGGCACCTCCTGGTAGGTGAAAGCGTTTCGCCTCGGCATTTGCCCGCGAAACGCGTCCGAAAAGAGAAAAACCGCATTTGTGAAAACACCCCAGCCTGTTGCGCGTTGCGCCGAGGTACGGAAACTATCCCGTACTTTAAATTTTGTACCGATTTTCCGCTTTGTCAAGCGTTTTTGGCGCTTGGAAGATAAAAAAGGCGTAAAAAATTCTGCCCGGCAGCCGCCGGGCGAGCGACGCGGGTTCGGCTTCCCCTGCCGTGCGCGCGGCCCGCCTGCTTCGGCGCTGCGTGCCTTTTTAGAGCGTCTTTTTCTTGACACGCTCTTGCCTCTCGGTTACAATTCCCTCCGCTTGGTCACGGGCCTGTAGCGCAGTTGGGAGCGCGCTTCAATCGCACTGAAGAGGTCGCGGGTTCGAATCCCGCCAGGTCCACTGCGGTGGACAAACCCACCAACGCATGGTAAAATTTTTCCGTCATCCATGGGCCCATGGCGCAGTTGGGAGCGCGTCTCAATGGCATTGAGAAGGTCGAGGGTTCGAGTCCCTCTGGGTCCACCTCCCAACACCCGGTCGCCGTGCCGGGTGTTGTGTTCGTAGCAGCAGTGCAATCTGTGATTTTCATCCACCGATTTGCACAGATTTGCACCGATTGAGAAAAAAACACAGAAGGCACAGAAATTTACAGAAAACACAGAATTTTCTTTGCGCTTCTGTAATTACCTACCCAAATCGTAGCGCTGGCAATGCAGGGCGTGTTTTCACACCGTGTTTTCCTTTGGCACCGCTGCCGCTGCGTTGACCCCACCCCCGTCCCCTCCCCGCATGCGGGGAGGGGAGCCAGGGGAGGGGTATGGCAAAGGCACAGCGCATCAAAACGCCCCAGCGTAGGCAGTTACGAAAACACAGAAGGCACAGAAACTTACAGAAAACACAGAATTTTCTTTGCGCCTTTGTAGTTCTTTGCGCCTTTGCGTTAATCTCTGCGTCAATCTGTGTAATCTGTGGTTGCCTTAGCAGGAGTAGTAAGCCATCGGCACAGCGAGCCGGGGAGGGTGCAAGCCCGGCACGGCGCCACTGCCGAGCGCCACAAGGCCGAACTCGCCTGCGGCTTTCCCCACCGGGGAAGCCTTCCCGCCGGCGAACCGTCAGGCTAACCGGCGGCGGGTGCGCCCGTTACCGCGCCCCCAAAGAGGCTGCATGTCGCCATGCGGCAATCAGGGTGGTACCGCGGAGGCCAGGCCTTCGTCCCTGTTCGGGACGGAGGCTTTTTTCTTGTATCTGTTCAGCCCGCCTGCGGTAAGCGCACAGAAGTGCAAAAGGCAGGTTGCCAAGAGGTTAACGCAAAGGCACAAAGAAGGCAAAGGGCGCAAAGGACCTCTCTGTGTCTTCTGTGCTAATCTGTGAAATCTGTGGTTCTCCCTGCCCATGCTGAACAGTTGCTTTTTTCCACAAAACAACCCGGCAACCGATCCACCAATCCCCCTCACCGGAGGCCGCCATGACCAAACCCTACAACCCTTCCGAAATTGAAACCAAATGGCTGGCAAAATGGGAAGCCGACAAACTCTACGAGGCGAACATTGACCCCAACCGCCCCAAGCACTACGCCCTCACCATGCTTCCCTACCCCTCGGGCAATCTGCACATCGGCCACTGGTACGCCATGACCCCCTCAGATGCCCGCGCCCGCTACATGCGCATGAAGGGTTACAACGTCCTCTTCCCCATGGGCTTTGATGCCTTCGGCCTGCCCGCCGAAAACGCCGCCATCAAGCGCAACATCCACCCCCGCGAGTGGACTTACGCCAACATTGACAACATGCGCAAGCAACTCCGCCGCATGGGCGCGATGTACGACTGGCGGCGGGAAGTCGTCACCTGCGACCCCGAATACTACCGCTGGAACCAGTGGTTCTTCATCCAGTTCTACAAGCACGGGCTGGCCTACCGCAAAAAGTCGCCCGTGGACTGGTGCCCGACGTGCAACACCACCCTCGCCCGCGAGCAGGTCATCGGCGAGGAACGCGTCTGCGAGCGCTGCGGCACGCCCGTCATCAAGAAAAACCTTGCCCAGTGGTTCTTCCGCATCACCGACTACGCCGACGAACTCAAGCGCTTTGACGGCCTGGACTGGCCGGAACGCATCAAGACCGCCCAGCGCAACTGGATTGGCGACCGCTCCGAAGGCGCCACGGTGGTTTTCAAGACCGAGCAGGGGCACCCGCTGGAAATCTTCACCACCCGCCCCGACACCCTCTGGGGCGTCACCTTCATGGTGCTCGCGCCCGAACACCCGGTGATTGACGAAATCACCCCGCCGGAACACCGCGTCGCGGTGGACAAGTACCGCTTCCAGGCCGCGCGCTTCTCCGATATGGAACGCCAGGCCGCCGAACGCGAGAAAACCGGCGTCTTCACCGGCGCATATGCCATTAACCCGGTCAACGGCGAAAAAGTCCCCATCTGGATTGCCGACTACGTCCTCATGTCCTACGGCAGCGGTGCCATTATGGCCGTGCCCGCCCACGACCAGCGCGACTACGAATTTGCCAAAAAATATGGCCTGGAAATCCGCCCGGTTATCTTCCCCCTGGACGAAAACGGCAACCCCACCCCCTTAGACGCCGCCACCATGGAAGAAGCCTACCCCGGCCCGGGCGAAATGGCAAACAGCGGCCCCCTCACCGGCAACCGCATCGTCAAGGGCAAAGGCTGGGACGACCCGGGCATTATGAAAGTGATTGAATGGCTGGAAGAAAAAGGCATCGGCGAACGCGCCGCCAACTACCGCCTGCGCGACTGGCTGATTTCCCGCCAGCGTTACTGGGGCACGCCCATCCCCATGGTTTACTGCGAAAAATGCGGCTGGAATCCGGTGCCCGAAGACCAGCTGCCGGTGGAACTGCCCGACGAGGTGGAATGGCGGCCTACGGGCGAAAGCCCGCTCAAATTCCACCCCACCTGGAAGCACACCACCTGCCCGGTGTGCGGCGGCCCCGCCGTGCGGGAAACCGACACCATGGACACCTTCATGGATTCCTCGTGGTATCACCTCGGCTACCTCAGCCTGCACGGGCGCGACGACGCCCCCTTTGAGCAAGCGGAATACGACTACTGGTTCCCCGTAGATACCTACACCGGCGGTGCGGAACACGCCACCATGCACCTGCTCTACGTGCGCTTCTTCCACAAGGCGCTGCGCGACCTGGGCATTGTGGAAGGCGATGAGCCGATGATTCAACTTCGCAACCAGGGCATTGTGTTAGGCGAGCCGCGCGACGGGCATTTCGTCACCGTCACCGGCCACTGGGAAGGCAACGCCTTCCACGCCGAGCGCATTGTTGCCCTGCCGTGGGAAACGCCCCGCAGCGAATGGCCTGATTTCTTCCAAAGCGATACCGAAATCCACGGCGAGGTCTATGCCCGCGACGAAACCACCGTCAAGGTGCGCGTCAACCCCTATGCCGAGGACGAAGACCCTATCAAAGACGCCCGCTTCGTGGTGGTGCATGTGGATGAGAACACGGTGGTTGAAATCCCCGACAAGCCGGAAGCCCGCCACCTGGATCTGGTCTATCACCTGGAAGTGGAAAAAATGTCCAAATCCAAGTTCAACGTGGTGGACCCCGACGCACTGGTGGAGCAGTACGGCGCCGACACTGTGCGCGCCTATTTGATGTTCTTCGCCCGCTGGGATTTGGGCGCACCGTGGAACAGCAAAGGCATCGGCGGCGTGGTGCGCTGGCTGCGCCGCGTGTGGAATCTGGTCAATGAAACCGCCCACGCCGAACCGCCCGCCAGGCCCGACGCTCAGGCCGTACGCGCCCTGCGCCGCAAACTGCACCAGACGCTGCAAAACGTTACCAGCGACTTTGAAACTTTTGAATTCAACACCATCATCGCCGCGCTGATGGAATTGCTCAACGAAATGCAACGCCTGCGCGAGCAAACCGCGGGCACCGAAGCCTGGCAGGAAGCCCTGAGCATCTACCTGCGGATGATGGCGCCCGTCACGCCGTTCATCGCCGAGGAATTGTGGGTTGAGGTGCTGGGGCAGCCGTATTCCATCCACACCCAGCCCTGGCCTGAAGTGGACGAGGAAGCCGTCAAGGAAGACACCATCACCCTGGTGGTGCAGGTGAACGGCAAAGTGCGCGACCGCCTGCAGGTGCCGGTGGACATCGCCGCCGAGGAAGCCAAAGCCAAGGCGTTGGCAAGCCCGGCGGTGCAGCGCCATTTGCAGGGCCAAGAACCCCGCAAAGTGATTTACGTCCCGGGCAAACTGGTGAACATTGTGCGATAACCTTCCGCCTGCCGGAAATTTCAACCCCCTGGCCGGAACGAGCGGTCAGGGGGTTTCGCATAGCCATAAACCCGAAGGGCAGGCTGCTTATGCTGCTTACGCATGTTACGCTGTTGAGCATCAACGCATCTGAGCGCCTTCACCTTCCCCCCGCCGCGCTTTTTGGAGTGCGGTGCCTCGGCGCCGCTTTGGAAAGCGGCGACTCGTCGCCGCACGCCAAAGAAAAACTGCCGCCACGTGAGTTGCTTATTCGGCGACCAGCGCCACGCCGACCAGCCCTGCGCCGGCGTGCAGGGAAAGGCCGGGCGTCATTTCGGCGTAGATGCGTTCTGCCGGGCACGGCACCACCCGGCACAACCGGCTTTCAAATTCTCTCATAGCCTCGGGAGCGGCAGCGTGAATGAAAGCCACGCGCTGCACGTGCTTCCCTGCAGCGCGCTGCTGCACCCGGGCAATCAGCCGCGCCCATGCTTTCTTGCGGGTGCGGGTTTTTTCCAGCATCACGAGTTCGCCATCCTGCAGGCTTAAAATCGGGCAGACGTGCAGCGCTTCGGCCATGCGGGCGGTCAGCGAACCGATGCGCCCGCTCATCGCCAGGTATTTTAGCGTGGCGAGGGCGGCATAAAGGGAGGTGTGCTCGCGCGTCCGGGTGGCCGCGGCCACGGCCTCGGGCACAGAAGCGCCTGCCGCCACGGCTTCCGCCGCGGCCAGCACCATGAGACCTTGCCCCATGCTCAGGGAGCGGGTGTCTATGACCGTGATATCGCGCTGCGGCAGCAGGTCGCGGGCGGTTTGGGCGGCTTGCCAGGTGGCGCTGACCTTGCTGCTGACGGTAAAGCACAACACTTGCTCTGCGCCCTGGTCAAAGGCTTCCCGAAAAGTTTCCACGAATTGCCCGGGCGTCGGCGCAGCAGTCGTTGGCAGGCGGCCTTCCAGCGCGATGCGGGCAAAAGCGGTGGCATCGTCAAGGTCATACACTGCCCGCAGGCTTTCGTCGCCGAATTGCACCATGATGGGCACCTGCCAGATGCGATAACGGCTGGCCAGTGCGCGCGGCAGGCTGGCGTCGGTGTCGGTCACGATGGCAATTTTGGGAATGGCCCCGGTCATTGTGCCTGTCCGGAAAGCCGGCGTTTGCTCCACGCGATGCTCAGCAGGCCGAAAGCAATGCTGGCGGCATTGATAAAGCCGTTCAGCAGGGCGCTGCTCAGCGAAAGCGCATAGACGCCATGCTGAATGTTGAAACTGAAATCCAGTGTGCCCAGGAAGACGCAGACGCCCCCTGCTGCCGCCGTCCACAGCGGGGCAAAGCGGCTGCCGCGAAAGTTGGCGCGGGCGGCCTGCACCATCAGCGGCGTCAGCCAGGCCAGGTCGGCGAGGGGGAAGGCCGATTCGTAAACCTGAATGTCTCCGCCGGGGTGGGGGAAGGCGAAGTAGGCCGCCCACCACAGCACGACGCCGACGGCAAAGATGGTTTGCAAGATGCCGAACGTTTTGCTTTTCATGGCTGCCTCCGAAGTAGGGTGTGTTGAAAACGCGTCGGGCGTTAGGATTGCCGGGGCCAGCGGGGAACAAGCATGGGCACTTCCTGGCGATAAGCGCGATAGGCCTCGCCGTATTCGCTCAGCAGTTTGCGTTCTTCAAAACGGGCGCCGATGAAGATGTAAAGGGTCAGGGCAGCATAGAACAGCACCATGTTCATGCTCATCACCGGCGTCAGCCAGATGAAGAGCAGGCTGCCGGTATACATGGGGTGGCGCACCCAGCGATAGGCGCCGCGGGCGACCAGTTGGGCTTCCCCGGCCGGTTTTTCAGGGCGCAGGCCGAGGAACGCCCACAGGTCGGTGCGCCGCACGGCATCGGCAGCCAGCGCCAGCCCCGCGATCTGCAGCGCGGTGGTGGCATACAGCCACGGCGGATGGATGATGTAAAGCACGCGGTCGGGCAGCGCCGCCGGCAGCCCCAGCAGCGGCAGCAGCAGCGCTGTGAAAACGATGTTATAGGCCAGCCTGTACCCGCGCGCGGCTGCGCCCCCCAGCCGTTCACGCACCCACCGTTTTGCCGTGTGGGAAGCAGCCAGGGAATGCAGCAGGCCGTACAGCCCAATGGCCAGAAAGATCAGCACGCCGTTACGGAGCATGGCAAAGCCTTGAGAAGCAAGCGCTTGTTTGGAGATGCCCGAAGGCAGGCAGCATGAAAATGACGGCGCCATTTTACCACCGCCGCCCCTACCCGGAAACGATGTACAATTAGTGCAAAAGTCCTTGCCTTTGTTCTGGAGGTTGCAATGACCGAAAAACGGCTTTTCCGCGGGGGCACGTTGGTGACGGCTTCCGAAATGCTGGAAGCCGATGTGCTCGTGGCCGATGAGAAAATCGTTGCCATGGGCCGCGATCTGGTGGCTCCTGATGCCGAAATCGTGGATGTGCGCGGCAAATTCCTGCTCCCCGGCGGCATTGACCCCCATGTGCACTACGACCTGCCGATGTTCAACACCGTGTCTTCCGATGACCACTACACCGGCACCAGGGCGGCGGCCTTCGGCGGCACCACCACGGTGATGGATTTCATCCCGCAGGACTGGCCGACGCTGGAAGAAGCGGTGCAAACCTGGCGCCGGAAAGCCGCCAAAGCCGCGGTGGACTACGGCTTCCACATGAACATTACCCGCTGGGATGAGCAAACCCGCGCCGAACTGCCCCGCCTGCCCGAATGGGGCATCACCAGCCTTAAGGTTTTCATGGCCTACAATGGCCGCCTGCGCCTGCAGGATGGCGAAATTTTTGAAGCCATGCGCCTCGCGTGGCAGCACGGTGTGCTCACTATGCTCCATGCGGAAAACGGCGACGTCATTGACATTCTCGTGCGCGAGGCGCTGGAAGCCGGGTACACCGAACCCGTGTGGCACGCCCGCACCCGCCCGGCCTGGGGCGCGGTGGATGCCGTGCTCCGCGGGGCGATGCTGGCGGCGCAGGCCGAAGCGCCGCTTTACATTGTGCACATGAACACCGCCGGCGGCGTGGAGATGGTGCAGTATGCCCGTGAGCAGGGCCTTCCCGTGATGGGCGAAACCTGCCCCCAGTATCTTTTCTTCACCGAAGACGACCTTGCCCGCCCCGACGGCGCCAAGTGGATTTGCTCGCCGCCCATGCGTTCCCGCGAAGACAACGAAATGCTCTGGCACGCGCTGGAGCAGAACTGGCTGAGCACCATCGGCACCGACCATTGCCCCTTCTTCTACGATGGTACCAGGCCTATCGTTTACGAAGGCGAGGAAATCGCCATTCCGGGCAAGGAATTGGGCAAGGATGACTTCACCAAAATTCCCAACGGCCTGCCGGGTGTGGGCGACCGCCTGCCGGTGCTGTGGACGGAAGGCGTGGTCAAAGGCCGCCTCACGCCGCAGCAGTTCGTGGCTTATACCAGCACCAACCCGGCCAAAATTTTCGGCCTTTACCCCCGCAAAGGCACCCTGGCCCCCGGCGCCGATGCCGATCTTGCGGTGTGGGACCCCGACCTGAAAGTAACTTACGGCGTGGCCGTGGCGCAGCACCGCACCGATTACAACCTCTACGAAGGCTGGGAACTGACCGGTTTCCCCGTGCAGGTGTATTTGCGCGGCCATCTCATTGTGCGGGAAGGCGAGTGGCTTGGCCGGCGCGGCATGGGGCGCTTCCTCAAGCGCGGCCGCCCGCAGGTGTTGTAAGGGGCCTTCCGGCGGTGCGGGGATGGTTCGGAAGGGCTGCCCCGCACCGTGCTATAATGCCTTCCTATGGCAGCTTGGATGTGGTTTTCTGCAGGCGTGTTGTGGGTCGGCGCTTTGGCCGTGGGGGTGGGGGCTGCACGCGGGTTGCAACGGGCGCGGCTGTGGTGGATGGCGCTGCTCTCGGCGGCGCTGGCGTGGCTGTTGGGCGTGTTGGCCGTGGCGGCTGCGGAGGCGTGGCTTCCCCTGCCGTGGAAAGCCGGCCAGGCGTGGGCATGGCCTCACGACACCGTGGCCGGGATGCGCGTGTGGCGGCTCGGGGGAATGCAGCAGCCGTTCCTGGTGTTGGCTCTGACGGCGGTGTGGGTGGTTTTGCTGGCCGATGCGGTGCGTCCGGCACGGGCGGAAAGCGAGGGGTACGGCTGGGCGGGCGTGCTTGCTGCGGGAGGGTTGGCAGTACCGGCGACGCTGGCTGCCACCCCTGTGGCGTGGGTGATGTTTTGGGTGTTGCTGGACGCCGCAGCTTTCGCCGCCGACGTCGGCCGCCTTTCCCGCCGCAGCCATCGGGAGCGGGCGGTGTGGGTGCTGTTCCTGCGGAGCGTGACGTGGTTTCTGGCGTTGGGTGGTGCGCTGGCCGCGGGGCAGGCGGGCCGGGCGCTGTCGGCGGCAGGGGCGCTGTTGTGGGGAAGCGCCCTCGCACTCCGGTTGACGGCGGCGGCGTTTCAGCCGGCCATTATGGCTTCTGACCGCCCGCCGTGGCGGCTGGCGCTGGCGGCGATGAACACGCTGGCCACATTGGCGGCAGTGCAGTGGCTGCCCCGGCCGGGGGCGGCGCTGCCCGAAGCCCTGGCGTGGGTTGCTGCGCTGGTGGCGCTTTGGGGGGCGTGGCGCTGGGGCGCCGCGGGCACGCCTTTGCGCGCGGTGTCGGCGGGGGGGATGGCGCTGGGCGGGCTCTCGCTGCTGGGGGCGGTGAGCGGCGGGGCGCAGGCTTCCCTGGCGTGGGGGTGGCTGGCGGGGACGCTGCCGCTGGGCCTGGCGCTGACGCCCCACCGCGGCCGCACTTTGTGGCCGTTTTTTGTGGCGTGGAGCGCGCCGCTGGCCCTGCTGCCGCCAACGGGAGGGCAGGCCGCCGCGGCCGTGTGGCTTCGGCCCGCACACGGTTGGATGCTGCTGGCCTGGCTCGCGTTGGCCGCCGGCGGCGTGGCGATGGGAAGGCAGGGTATGCGCCTTCCGGCAGGCCGCACCGATGCCGCGCGGGAAGGGCGCGCTTTTTGCCTTTTCGGTTTGGCGTTGTGGGCCGGCGTGTTGTGGCTGGGCTGGCTGCTGTGGCCGCCGTTTCGGGCGGCGGCGGGGCGCGGCTGGTTGTGGGGCGTGACGGCGCTGGCAGGCGCGGCGGTGTGGCTGAGCGTGACGAAACGCGGCTATTTCCAGGCTGCCCGCGCCGAGGCATGGGCGGTGCGCACCGCCGCGCTGGCTTTCGGCGCGCTGTTTTGGGGCCTGTATCGCCTGATGGGGCGCACTTTGCGCTTTTTCTCTCTTTTGCTGGAAGGCGAAGGCGGCGTCCTTTGGGCACTGGTTTTGCTGGCGATGCTTGCCGTCTTGCTGCATCATTAGCGTAGAGGCATGCCATGAATTTTTGGATGGTGTATGGTCCCGATCTGGTGGCCGGATTTGTGTTTGTGGCCGGCACACTGATGTTGACCGGCAGCAACTGGCGCTGGTTGTTGCTGCATTTGGCGCTGGTTTATGCAGGGGCGGCGGCA
>Ga0256829_1002852_pt1 | contig 12490 bp, 7 predicted proteins | sample 131447metaG_FD_185979 | JGI IMG/M metagenome (GOLD analysis project Ga0256829, IMG submission 185979) | Hydrothermal vent microbial communities from Lau Basin, Pacific Ocean - 131-447 | ecosystem: Environmental > Aquatic > Marine > Hydrothermal vents | place: Pacific Ocean: Lau Basin | collected... | reverse complement strand
TTACCACTGGCAATCTTCAATATACCGGTAAGGACAGGCTTTGACAGACTGCCGCCCAGATGCAACTGACCTGTCGGATTCAGACTCATACCACGACCATAGATTTCGGCATCGCCATTGAATGCCAGATCGACGTTAATTTTCGTCAACGCCATCCTTCCTTTTCCTGCACTGACAGGCGTATGGCTTTTCCATTGCAGGTCAGGCGTGGGAACGGGGAGCGGGTCGGGGATTTCGAGGCGCATATGCGTCACCTCCAGTTTTCCGTTGATCGCGCCGATCTTATTCTGCTCCGATGCGGCAATCGTGCCGCTAACTATCAGCTGCTGATCCGGCAACTGCATCAGGGAGAAGTGGTTGAAACGCATATCCGGAATCGTGCGATTTCTCATATCAAGCGGGCCGCGCGCAACCATCTCGCCTTTTCCGCTATGCAGATGCAGATCAACGAATGGCTTGCCTGCGGCAAGCGTCGCGGCAAGCGTTCCATGCATATCCAGCCCGAACTCAGGGATGCCGATGGCATTAAGACTAATATTACCCGCCCCTTTGATAGAAGACATCGTTATCGGCATGCTCCAATTCAGCTTCATCTTGCTGCTACCCTTGAGCGGATCGATGCCCGGCAGAAACGCCTGCATATCGGACAAGCGGCCAAGCCTGAGTGAAAGTGCGCCCGATCCCTTGTGCATATCCGGCAACGACAGATGCCATGGTTGTAGGCTAAATAGCATGGCGAGGCGCCCGCTACTCTGCACAAACCCCTGCGCAGGGGCCTTTGCATGCAGTTGCCAGCCAAGCTGCTGTTGACGATAATCCAGTTGCAAGCGGATATGCTTCAGCGCACGCCCGGCCTCCCCCGCGAACCGGCTACTTCTGATCTGCAATGCCGGCGAAGCGAGATTCAAAACAACTATCGGCGATTGCGGGCGACCGGCCAGCGCGAGCTTCATGTTTGCCTGACCTGCAAAGCGATAAGGCAGATCTCCGAGCAAGGGCTCAACGCCGGATACATGCAGAGCAGTAGTATCCAGTCTGCCGCTGATCCGCTCAGGCGAAAAATTGAAATCACAGATACCTGTTGCCCCCAGCAGACGAATCCCGGATGCTGGCAAACGGATATTTTTCCCGTCGATGTGCAAGGTCAGCCTGTCTGCCGCAAGCAGGCGGACTTTTGCATAGTTCACGCGCAGGCCCATGATAACAAGCTTTGTATGATCAATATTTGTTATGCCCATCGCAAGCTTTGCGCTGCTCTGTAGATTACCCTGCGAGGATACGTCCATGTTCAGTTGACCGGACTTTAGTCGGCCGGAGAGATCCAGTCGGGCCATCTCGCTGCGTCCACCCATTGATATGTCTGTGGCTTGCAGGTGGAATACGCCATGACCGGCTGCCCGATGGGCTGACAGAGTCGCCGCCGCGATAGCGAACGACTTCAGCCTCATTCCCCGAACCCTGGCTGTGATATTCGCCTGCGGGGCGCTATAGCTGCCTGCCAGCCTGATATCCGCCTGCAGCCGACCGGCAGCCCGATTTGCCTGCGAAAGACTTGCATGCGCAAGCTTTATCTCCGCAAGCTTCACGCCTGCGAACCTCAGAGCCGGTGCCAGATCTCCTGTCTCCAGCAGTCCTGACAATGCAAAACGCTTCTTATCTCCATGGCCAGCCAGTTTCACATTCAAACCGAGCGCATGAATATCGGCCCGACGCAAATCCCATTCGGCAGCATCGCCCTGCCCATCGATGTGCATGCTGGCTGTCAGGCCGGCCAGTTCACCTTTATCGATATCACCATGCAGTCGCCACTTGTGGCTGTCGGTTCGCCATATTCCGCGCAATCGGCCGGTCAATGCTCCGGCCGCCTGCTTCAGCGGCGAATGCCACCCGGCCAGCGTCAATTTGCCCTGCAACTGCGTGCCGGCATAGTTCAGCGCCAGCTTCAGACTATGCCCCTGCTCTTCAAACACTGCCGAAAGCCCGCCTTGCCTCCGCACCGCAGTGATATCAAGGGGTATGACTCTATTCAACAGCGCCGGGTTACTCACCACGGCATACATGGAAAATACCACCTCCGACGGTTGATTCCGTCCCGACGAAAAATCGAGCGGCATATTGAGCTTCCATTTACCATCCATCTTGCCAACATGTGCTCGCAGATGCACCTTCCCTTCAGCCGCCAGCACATTCCCTCTGCTTTGCCAGGACGCCTCCAGGCTACCGCTCTTGCCCCCTAAAACCACCCTCAGGTTCATCTTGCCCGAGCGCAATCGCCGACCGGACAGCGTCCCCTCCAGTTCGCCTTTGGTCGCGCTCTTCAGGCTGCCCATGACTTTCCAGCCAGCCGCACGCCCGCTAAGTTGCAAGCCCAGCCTGTCATCAGACAGCTGTGCGGTCAAACTGGCTGCGAGTGCTTTTTTACCCAGCCGCAAGTCTTTTAGACGAACATTGCTAATCCGGGTTCGCGCGCTCTTACCCCTTTGTATGCTCAACTCGCCGATATGCATTGTATTCAGGCGAACGACAATCATCGGGATGTGTACAGCCTGACTCGACCCGCTCGACGAAACTGTGGTAACACAGACATGTATCCTGTCCGCATTCAGCCTGACAATATCCAGTTCGCCGGTCAATAGTCGCCATGGCGACCAGGCCAAGCTCACCTTGCCGACCGTCATCTGCATGCCCTGGCCGGTGAATATCACGGTCTCCGCAGAAGCCTGTGACAAGGGCTGCCCGCTCAAACCACGAATCTCGATACTGCCGCCACTCCGGGCACTGACTGCGCCGATAAGCCACTGACGACCTGCATCGCTACCCAGCCAGAACCACGAGCCCGCCATAGTGATCAGCCCAACGATCGCAACAGTAACTACAATAAGCGCAAACGTTCGATAGCGAATCAAAAGACGTTCCCCAAGGTAAAATAAAACCGGTAGTGGGCATCCTGCGGACGCCTGTTCAGCGGCAGGGCCAGATCGAATCGCAAAGGGCCGGCCGGAGATCGAATAATCAAGCCTGCGCCCACGGACCAGAACGCCGGTGCAGCAGTACCAACTGTCTGCCACAATTTTGCCACATCCCCGAACAGTACAGGCGAAAAAAGCCTGGCTTCAGGCATGAGCACCAGATCCAGGCCGGCGTACGTCTTCATCAGACCACCCGTCGCCAGCCCGTCAGCGCCGACAGGGCCCAGCGAGTTGAGTTTGTACCCCCTGGCGCTGATTGCTCCGCCGGCAAACTGGCGATATATCTTGGGAGTCACGCCCTGAAAATCAAGCGTACGACCGAATCCTGCGCGGGGAGACAGCAACAGCCAGCTGGCGGGCCGATAGAAGAAGCGACCGGATATATTCAGTACGGCCCATAGCCCTTGGCCGTTCAACTGTCGCGGCAAAGCCATACCGGCATTCAGCCGCCAACCTTGATAGGGAATCAGTCCGCCGCGTTCACGAAACATATGCAAAGAAAAGCGAGGCCCCAGGGTGACCAGATCGGCTCCCGATTCACGCACATCTTCAGTCTGCAGAGCCACCCGCAAATAGCCCTTGCGACTGAAATTCCACTGCCAGAAAGGGCCACCGCTGACAGAGTCATAGCGCAGGCCAAGCGTATCCACATGCACGTAGTCCACATTGGCACCAACCTGCTGATCATTCTCAGGCCAGACGGGTCGCATCAGGCTCGCTCCCGCGCCAGAAACTGTGCGCGAAGACTTGGCGCGCAGAGAATATTCGAGGTTTCCGTACAACAGGCTACGATCCGCCCAAGTGGACCCCAGCGCGAGTCCAGAGTCGGTCGAGTAACCGATATCACCGGTCAGCTTCCGCCAACTTGCTTCATTGACGGTGATACGCAGCGGCACCTGATTGCCGACTGCGTTATGCATCAACAGCACAATGATTGCATCCCGATAACGGGAATCACTGGACAGATACTGCCTTGCATCCTGCAATCGTTGCCGTGTCGGTATCTGACCCGGTTGCAGACGGCTGATCTTTACAGCCAGTCCCGGCGCATACTGATGAGCGCCCTCGACACTAATATGTGAAATATGAAACAGCGGCCCTTTGGCGATATGCCAGACAATATCCACCTGCCGACACTGCATATCGGGAATGACAACAGCCTTGTCAAACCTGGCCTTCAGATAACCCGCATCACGCCATGACCATTGCAACGCCGACTTGGCTTGATCATACGCCGTACTGCGAAACACTTCTCCCGCCTGCTGCAACACCACCTTGGCAATGGGCGCAGGCGACACGTTAATATGACGAATTCGCCACAGTTGGCCGGCGTGAACTCGCCAGCGCGCCTCGCCGCCCTCAAACACTACAGCGACGCTGGCGCTCAGGTACCCCTGGCTGCGCAACCATTGACGAATCAGTCTGGCATCCTGCTCGGCCATATAAAGAGTCACGGCTTTGCCGGCTGATGCTTTCAACCGTAGCGTCTGCATCTGCTTTAACAGTAATGCGGGAGGTGTAACGGGCGAGTCAAGGATGCGACCGGCGTCCTTTGCCATAGCAGGCAGGCTAAACAGCAGCGCTATTGCCAGCAGCACCATGCGCAACGCGCACGCAAATGACCGGCCAGCGTGCCTCATCCGGTGACCCGATTAACCAAATAAATGGTATGCCATCCGGGCTAGTTACTGCAAAGCAGCCACACCAGCCTTTAGACGCTGTATGGCTTCATCTTTGCCAAGCAGCCCCAGGGTAAGATCGATCGGCGGAGAAACAGGGCCGCCGGAGAGAAGGATACGAACCGGCTGAGCCAGTTTACCCATATTCACGCCTGCGGCTGCGCAGATATCGTTGATCAGCGCGTGTGCGGCTTCACCTGAATAACTGTGCATGGTTTCAATACCTGCAATAAAAGATGCCAACAGCGGCCATGTAACATCGTTAAAATTCTTTTTGACAGCCTTTTCCTGATATGCTGTCGGGGCGACATAGAAAAAACGCGCACCGTCTGCCAGCTCCAACAGGTTTTTCGAACGCTCCTGCAAAGAGGCGATCACCGCGCATAGATCGGGCCCTGTCATGGTATCTATTGCGAGAAAACGCCTGATTTCGGCAACCAGACTGGCCGGATCGGCTTGATGCAGATAATGGCTGTTAAGCCAGTCCAGTTTCTGCTGGTCAAAGCGGGCGGCGGCCTTGCCAACCTGCTTAAGATCGAACAAGTCAATCAGCTGCCGGCGGGAAAACACTTCTTCGTCGCCATGAGACCAGCTCAGACGGGCCAGATAATTAACCACCGCATCGGGCAGATAGCCCTGCTCCCGATATTCAGTAAGCGCGACTGAGCCGTGACGCTTGGACATCTTGGCCCCGTCCGGCCCGTGAATCAGCGGAATATGGGCAAATTGTGGCACGGGCAGAGCAAGCGCCTGATACAGCTGAATCTGGCGCGGCGTATTATTCAGGTGATCGGAGCCACGCACCACATGGCTGATGCCCATGGCGGCATCATCGGCGACCACCGCCAGATTGTAGGTTGGCGTACCGTCCGTACGCAGCAGGATCAGATCATCCAGCTCCGCATTGGCGAAGCTAACCGGTCCCATCACCAGATCATTGACGATGGTTTCGCCTGCATCGGGTGAGCGGAAACGAACGACATAAGGGATATTCTCCGGACTGTCGCAACGATTCCGGCAACGACCGTCGTACATTGGCTTTTTTCCTGCTGCGCGCTGCGCTGCGCGCATCGCATCCAGTTCATCCCGTGAACAATAACAGCGGTAGGCGTGCCCTTGCTCAATCAGTTGCTCTGCGGCAAGCACATGTTCGGCCTGACGCGCAGCCTGGAACACCGGTGCCTGATCCCAGTCCAGCCCCAGCCAGTTCAAGCCGTCAAGAATGACTTGCGTGGCCTCATCGATGGAACGTTCATGATCGGTATCTTCGATACGCAGAACAAACTCGCCGCCATAATGGCGGGCGTAAAGCCATGAAAACAGCGCTGTCCTGGCCCCGCCGATATGCAACATACCGGTCGGTGAAGGGGCGAAACGGGTACGAACAGTCATCAAATACTCCTTCCGTAGATATAAACCTGATGACTGCTTGCGCAGCGCATCAGTGCGCCCGTGCGCGGACGCGAGTCAAATAGAAAGCCATGGACGGACTTTTCACGACTTCTATCAAACACATCAAATATAAGCCAGCCAGCCCAGGTGCGCTTTGCTGCGGCCATGCACGACATCGAAATACTGCTTCTGCAACACTTCTGTTACCGGACCGCGTGAACCGCAGCCGATGCTGCGCCCGTCCAGCTCCCTGATCGGCGTCACTTCGGCAGCCGTGCCGGTGAAGAACGCCTCGTCGGCGACATAAACCTCGTCGCGGGTGATACGTTTCTCGCGTACCTCATAGCCGCCTTCTCTGGCCAACTGAATCACTGTGGCGCGGGTAATGCCATCGAGCGCGCTGGTCAGCTCCGGCGTGTAAATAACGCCATCATAAACCATAAAAAAATTTTCGCCGCTGCCTTCAGCCACGAAACCGTCCACATCCAACAATAGCGCTTCATCATATCCGTCGCGCAAGGCGTCGGAGAGTGCCAGCATCGAGTTGATATAGTTGCCGTTCGCCTTGGCCTTGCACATGGCAATATTGACGTGGTGGCGGGTAAACGACGAGGTGCGAATACGAATGCCCTGCTCCAGCGCATCCGCTCCCAGATAAGCGCCCCAATTCCATGCCGCCACAATCATATGCGTTTTCAGGTTGTCGGCACGCAGGCCCATGCCTTCGGAGCCATAAAAGGCCATCGGGCGCAGATAGGCGGAATCCAGTCCGTTTTCGCGCACTGACGCCAGTTGCGCGTTATTCAATTCCTGCTTGGAAAAAGTCATCGGCATATTCATGATCTTGGCCGAGCGGAACAAACGATCGGTGTGCGCCTGCAGACGGAAAATGGCAGTACCGTTATCAGTTTGGTAGGCGCGTACGCCTTCAAACACGCCCATGCCGTAGTGCAGGGTATGGGTCAGCACATGCACCTTGGCCTCGCGCCAGTCCACCATCTCCCCATCGAACCAAATCAAGCCGTCACGATCTGCAAAGTTCATCTCTCCGCTCCTGAAAAAAAGTACGCCAAAGATAACGCCTGCCAGCCTGTTGCGCCATCCTTGCCGACGTTATGTACGCGGACGTGCATTGCTATTCCGGCGTGCTAGTCTGCCCGGCATGATTCGCGGAGAGAACCTCAGCAAGCGTTATGGCGATGTTACCGCATTAAGCCCGACCGACATTGACATCAGGGCCGGGAAAATCACGGTCATCATGGGCGGTTCGGGTTCGGGCAAGACCACGATACTGCGCCTGCTGGCGGGACTGGAAGCACCAAGCTCCGGCCATGTATGGTATGACGATAAGGACCTGTGCGCGATACCCGCCAAATACCTGTATGAAATGCGCGAAGGCATGGGCATGTTATTTCAATATTCCGCCCTGCTCAACTCGTTGAATGTATATGACAATGTCGCCTTCCCGCTGCACGAGCATAGCGAGTTGGATGAGTCGGTGATCCGCACCATGGTATCCATGAAGCTGGAACAGGTGGGCCTGCGCGGTTTCGAGCAAATGATGCCGTCAGAGCTCTCCGGCGGTATGGCCAAACGAGTGGCTTTTGCCCGCGCCATGGCTATGGATCCCAGAATTGTATTTTTTGATGAGCCTACATCGGGACTAGATCCGATTTCGGCTGGCGTAATTGCCACACTGATTCTGGATACGTCGCGCAAAAACCACATGACATCGATTGTGGTAACGCACGATGTATCTACCGGACTGTCTATTGCCGACCATATCATCCTGCTGTGGCAAGGCAGCATTATCGCCGAGGGAGCGCCTGCATCGATCCGGGATAGCGATGATGAACGGGTGCAGCAGTTTCTGCATGGGCGACCGGACGGGCCGATTCCGTTTTCACGCAGCACTACATCCTATATTGACGACCTGATCCACAAGCCGGGTACCGTCCGGTTGGAGTTATGAGCGCATTATTTGCAAAACAATCGGCTCCGACCATATTCTTCGGCAGGCTGGGCCGGTATGCGCTACGCGGGCTGGAGCAGATCGGCGACGCCAGCATGCTCGGTCTGCATGCGCTGTCGCTGTTTTTTGCCAAACCCTGGCAGGGCAGGCATTTTATCCTGCAACTATACGCGCTGGGCGTGGGATCGCTGATCATTATCATCATTACAGGCGCCTTTACCGGCATGGTTCTGGCCCTGCAGGGATATTATACGCTGGCTAAATTTGGTTCGGCATCATTGCTGGGCGCAGGTGTCGGCATATCGATTATCCGCGAGCTTGGTCCCGTGCTCGGCGCTCTGATGATTGTCGGTCGGGCAGGATCCAGCATCACGGCTGAGATCGGCATCATGCGCGTTACCGAGCAGGTTGATGCGCTGGTAATGATGGCGGTTAATCCAAAGCAGCGTATTCTGCTGCCCCGTATCATAGCGATGACACTGGCCGTACCATTACTGGTTTCCATCTTCGATGTGATCGGTATCGGTTCCGGCTATATCGTCGGCGTGAAGTTGCTGGGCGTCAATGCGGGCGATTATATGGGCGAATTGATTGCAAAAATTACCATGACCGATATCTATGGTGGCTGGGTCAAGGCTGTCGTCTTCGGTTTTATGATTGGTATGATTTGCACCTACATGGGTTATCGATCAGAGAGAACCACGGAAGGCGTGGCGCGGGCGACGACGCAAGCCGTTGTTGTATCATCAGTGAGCATATTGATCATAGATTATATTCTCACCTCGTTTTTCCTGTAAGGAGTTTCATTCATGCAAGCATATAGACGTGTCGAAATGAGTGTCGGCGTATTTGTATTTCTGGGTATTCTCGCCATTGGCTGGCTGGCCTTGCAAATCGGTCAGGTCGGAGGACTGGGTGAATCAGGCTATACGCTGGTTGCGACCTTTGGTGATGTCGGGGGCATCCGCAGGGGCGGCAACATCATGTTGGCGGGAGTGGTTATCGGTCGGGTTGATAAAGTCAGTCTGGTTAATAGCGAGCGCGCCAAGGTGGTTTTACGTATCCACAAGGACGTACAGATAACCGAAGACGCGTTTGCCTCTGTGCGCACCAAGGGTATTATTGGTGACCGCTATATTCGCATCACGCAGGGCATTTCGCAAAAATTTCTGGCGTCGGGCCAGGAAATAATGGAAACTGAGTCAGCAATCAATATTGAGGACTTAATCAGTAAATATATTTTCAGCGGCAATGCAAAATGATACGTTTGCATGGCTATTACGCCCTGCGCCGCAAGGATGCGATATTCAGATATCAGCTTAGCCGCCAGCTTGCATACGCCCGATAACCGCCACACTCACAAAGGAGTATACGCATGAAACAAATAAAACTTGCCATAGCACTTTTTTTAGCTCTTATTTTTACTGCGCCCGCATGGGGGGCCACCATTGAAGAAGGTCCGCGCGCAGTCATTGAATCGACAGTCAACGCCATTGTTCATATACTGGTATCCCGCAAAGATACCCATGTCATTTCCGCTGCGGATCGCACAGCTATCCGTCAGGCCGTAAAGGGGCATTTCGATTACCTATCCATGGCCAGCCGCAGCTTGGGAAGGCCATGGCTAAAACTCGATGACACTCAGCGCACCCATTTTACCAACGTGTTCCGTGAACTGCTGGAACGCTCCTATGGCAACCAGCTGAACGCCTACAGGGGACAAAAAATTGTTTTTTCTAAAGCCAAACTGAGAGGCGATCTGGCACGTGTTGATTCGAACGTGATTGACGGTACGCGGCAAACCCCGGTAGACTATAGCCTGCACCTGACCAAGACAGGCTGGCAGGTTTATGATATCCGCATCGAGGGCGCGAGCATGGTGCTTACATTTTATCAGAATTTTCAATCCACGCTGCAAAACGGCGGTTATCCTGCCCTGCTTAAATCGCTGGAAAATAAAATTGCCAAACTCAAGGCGGCGGGGAACAACCGGCACTGATCCGGACCGGGAAACCGGTTGTGTCCGGCAGCATACTGAAGCACGTGCTGGCATCATGCCGGCGCGTGCTGCTGCTGCTGCTATTGGCAGCCAGTCTGTTTACCGCATGGATCTATTGGCAGGCACCGGAACTCAACAGCGTTCGCCCCGGTATTGAGCATTATCTGAAACAGAATCTTGACTTGGAAGAACTGCAACTGGGCAAACTCTCCTGGTACTGGGCCGGTTCTCTCTGGATTCAGGTAGGTCACCTTAATTTCACCAACCGGGATGAAACCCTGGCATTTCACGGTGGCGACGCTGCCGTAAGCATCCCGCTCATCGGCCTGCTGACAGGTCATATCACACCGGATCGGATCCGCCTGAATGGCGGCAAGCTCGATATAAGCTTCGACCGTTTCGACACGCCAGCCCCGACCGGCCAATTACTGCTGGATAATGTGCAGGTCAACTGGAGATATGGTAGCTGGCAAGGAGCCCTGGCGCATGTAAGATTGACCCTGGATAGCGGCGAACGACGACTGAAGATTGTTTCGTCCTCTGTGAGCCTGGCAGGAAGCCTGGATAAAGACGGCCTGCTGCGTAAGTTGAACCTCCAATGCAGGCATACGCAATGGTTGCCGGAGGCATTGCGCAAGCGCTTGCATGGGGGCGCGCCGCAGGCAAGCCTCGAGCTACAACGCAGCGGTCGACGTAGCTGGCACGCCAATTTTTCTCTCACCTCGGCAACACCGATGAGCATCACCCCGTTGTCAGGGCACAGTTACGCGCTGAATAAACTGGAGGCTGGGCTGGATATCACCACCGGCGAGAGCGCAGTGATGCAGCCCGAGCGCATTGATATCAAACAGATGCACTGGCTATTGGGCGCGAACAAGATCACGGCAAATGGCAAATGGGCACAAGGCATGCTGAGCTTGCAGGCGAAGTCTGCGCATCTGGATATGCCATTGATCTGGAACTGGCTACAGGGCTTGGGCAATAAGCAGTGGCGGCACTGGCTCGCATCCATGCACTCGGGATACGCCAGTCATGCGACAGGCAGTCTGGATCTGGCATGGGCCAGGCCGTTTCGGCAGTGGCCATCGGAGCAATCCTGGCAAGGCATGCGCTACCATCTGCAGGCTAATGTTGAGGACGCCGATATTGCGCTGGGCATCAGCAAGAATTACCTGTTGCACACCCGTGGACGGATTGACCTGAATCAGGATGGCATGCGCGCCATGATTCTGGCGGCAGAACTACCCGGACAACTGGGCTCTTCCAGCGGTGAATTGTATATTCCCTGGCATACGATGATATTGCATATCACCGGCAAGGCCCGGCCTGGTATGGGCCAATTGTTGCGATGGTTTAAACCTGACGCCGTGGCTGATTTGCAGTGGCATAAATCCCTGGCTGAGGGTACATTCAAGCTTGTTTGGAACCCTGCCCGCTCAGCACCGGAACAGGCCAGCGCCGTGCTGCATCCATACGGTGCATGGCATATTTCCTGGCACGGCCGGAACTTCAATGTCGCCGCAGGCAAGATAAACTGGAAAAAATCGACTGGCCTGACATTGAGCAGGATAGTTGTTAGCGGCAAACATATGACAGCTTTGCTGTCACTCACTGCAGCCCCTGCCACAGTCTCCGGCACAGTGCGCAAGCAGTGGCGACTGAAGACGCTAAATGCGCAGATTCATGGCCAGTTGTCACAGCTGGCCAGCAGCTTCCAGATTCCGATTTCAAATGTCGATGGCAGCATCAGCTCCACGCTTCACTTTGATGGCCACTGGTCGGGCCTGCTGGATATGCAGCAGGCCGGCTGGCAGCATCTGTTAGGTTCCAGTAAAAAAATAGGCGAGCCATTCTCCCTGCATTATCAGGGTCAACTAAAAACAGTGGGCGGTGTCCCGACTATTGGGCTTAGCAAACTGCAAAGCCAAGGCAATGTGCTCAAGCTGTATGGCGGTTCGATCAGTATCAATCGCAACAGGATCAAGGCGCAGTTGCAGGATATGCATACCCCCTCCTTCAGTGGCTCGCTGGCTATCAATGTACCCTTGAATGACAAGCCGTGGCAAGTGGATGTGCATGCCAGCTACCTTAACCGTAACGCCCTGCCTGCATCGCTGGATCATCCAGAACAACTGATCGACAAGCGCTGGATACTACGCGCCGCCATTGATCGTTTCGACTGGGATGCGGCAAGCATGTTCGGCGTGCGTCTGAATCTCTCTTCGAAGCCCGGTAGCGTTGGCGAATTTGAGGCCACGAAAATACAGACCTCACATCTGGATATTATGGATGTGGCTGCGCGTATTACCCTGCCCGGGCAGGGACGGGTGGAGTTGCGCGAGCTTGCCGCTAGACTGGAGAAGCAGCACATGCTGATGTCGGCTACACTGTCGCCGGAGGCGACCGGCGGCATGCACTGGAGCGGTTTTGCCGAAGTTGAAGGGGATTTCGGTCGTTTAGCCAAGCTGGGCGGCTTGTC
>Ga0256829_1002851_pt1 | contig 12492 bp, 7 predicted proteins | sample 131447metaG_FD_185979 | JGI IMG/M metagenome (GOLD analysis project Ga0256829, IMG submission 185979) | Hydrothermal vent microbial communities from Lau Basin, Pacific Ocean - 131-447 | ecosystem: Environmental > Aquatic > Marine > Hydrothermal vents | place: Pacific Ocean: Lau Basin | collected... | reverse complement strand
TGCCTTACAGATGTGAACCCAAAGAAAAAGACAATGGCACTTGATTTGACAACTTTTGACTGAAAACCCTGTCAAGCTTTATTATGCTGAATAGTTACATTATTTTAAACAAAACCTTGGCTATTTCATTGCCTATGACGATCTATTCTCAACATGGATCAGCATTGGAAAAGATTTTGATGTCTCCCATGTTCGTGATGCGTTATCTGCTTTTAGTCGTTTAATTAGCCCTGCTCACAAAAAATTGTTTGATGGTATTTTTGATACCTTACAAACAGGCTTGAGTAAATTAGGCGAAAGCTCTGCATCACAAACCAAGGCAATCAGTGATCTCATTCATTTAATCAAAGATATACCGATGGATGGTAAGCAGGACTATGATGTTTTGGGTTTTGTGTATGAATATTTGATCAGTATGTTTGCCGCCAATGCAGGTAAAAAAGCAGGAGAGTTCTACACGCCTCACGAAGTATCGCTTTTAATGTCTGAAATCGTTGCTGACCATTTAAAGGATAAAACAGAGATCCAGATTTATGATCCAACCAGTGGCTCGGGTTCATTGCTTATCAATATTGGTCGCAGTGTTGCAAAACACATGGATGATAAGAACAACATTAAATATTTTGCCCAAGAGTTGAAAAAGAACACCTATAACCTTACCCGCATGAACTTGGTGATGCGTGGTATTTTACCTGACAATATTCTTACACGTAATGGTGACACCTTAGAAGATGATTGGCCTTATTTTAATGAAAATGACCCCGTAGGTTCATATGACCCGCTTTATGTTGATGCCGTTGTTTCTAACCCACCGTACTCGCAGAAGTGGGATTCTGACAACAAAGAGAGCGACCCTCGATATGCACGGTTTGGGCTGGCTCCTAAAACAAAAGCGGATTATGCTTTTTTACTTCACGATCTCTATCATATTAAACCTGATGGTATCATGACTATTGTTTTACCCCATGGTGTCTTGTTCCGTGGTGGTGAAGAGGAAGCCATTCGTAAAAACCTCATTGAACAGAACCATCTTGATGCTGTCATTGGGCTACCTGCCAATATCTTCTTTGGCACAGGCATACCTACGATCATTCTCGTGTTAAAGCAGAAACGTAGCAATACCGACATTTTAATCGTTGATGCTTCGAAAGGGTTTATAAAAGTTGGCAAAAATAACAAGCTTAGAGCATCCGACATAAAACGAATCGCCGATACTGTGATTCATAGAGAAGCACTCCCAAAATATTCAAAAGTAGTTAGCCGCGATGTTATCCGTGCTAATGACTACAATCTCAATATTCCAAGATATGTTGATTCATCAGCAAATGCTGAAAGCTGGGATATTTACGCCTCAATGTTTGGAGGCATTCCTAAGAAAGAACTCAATGAGTTCAACCAATATTGGCAAGCCTTCCCTGCTTTGCGTGATACTCTGTTTTCAGCAACATCAAGCGATTATGTGGCTTTAACGGTGGAGGATGTGAAAAGTGCAATTACGCACCACACTGATGTCGAAAAATTTACAACTGCCTATTTGGCAGCATTTGGCGATTTTGATGAGTTTCTTAAAAGCGAGCTATTAACCCAAATGGAAGCCGTCAATATCTCTAAAGAAGAAGCGAAACTGAGTGAAGAAATCTTTGCACGCCTAACAGACATCGCTCTCATTGATAAATATGAGGCGTACCAGATGTTGGATGATCAGTGGCTTGGTATCGCCGCTGACTTAGAAATGATACAAACCGAAGGCTTTGCCGCAACCAAACAAGTTGATCCGAATATGGTCATGAAAAAGAAACAGGGTAAAGAGCAAGAGGTTCAGGAAGGCTGGGTTGGTCATATCATGCCCTTTGAATTAGTGCAAAATATATATCTCTATGATGAGTTACAGCGTTTACAGCAAAAAGAAAACAGACTTGCAGAAATAAGCTCCGAATATGAAGAAGTGATTGATTCACTTTCGGAAGAAGAGAAAGACTCAGTTATCTTGAATGATAGCAATACCGCCTTTGTTAAAACTGAAATAACGAAAGCATTTAAAGAAATTTATGCCAATGTTGAAACGGAAGAGATAATAGTATTAAAAACTTATCTTTCATTACTTGATAGTAAAGCAAAAAAACCAGAAAAAGAGGCTTATATTAAACAGCATGCAGATGTTTCTTGGGATAAGATGCTTGCCAATAAAGATGGCACTTATGCTAAAGCCAAAGTAAATAAATATATGTTAGAACTCCAATTAGAAGTCACATTCCCTGAAAATTCTTATGAGAATAAAATAGTGCGTGTTCATGCTTTGTTATCAGAAGAAACAGAATTAAAAAAAGAGGTCAAAGATGAATCAGCAGCATTACATCTAAAAACCAAAACGACCATAGAAACCCTTAGCGATGAACAAGTGTACGCATTGCTTGAACTGAAATGGATTAGTCCGCTTGTTGATTCTTTAAATAGGCTGCCTGAGACGATCACCCATGAGTTAACCGCCAAACTGCAACTCCTTGCACAAAAATACGCCACCACCTATGCCGATGTGGCAAAGGATATACACAACACCGAAAAAGAATTATCTGATTTAATGGATGAACTTACTGGTAACGACTTTGATATGCAGGGATTAGGTAAGTTTCAATCGCTGTTGAAGAGTAAATAATATGAGTACCACAAAGAGCAATGTTCCGGAAGTTCGCTTTAAGGGGTTCAGTGGGGCGTGGAAGGAAAGTGCGTTGCAATCTATTGCTGAAGTATTAGACGGTGACCGTGGACACAACTACCCAAATGGAAATGATCTTCAAGCAACAGGGCATACATTATTTTTAAATGCTTCTAATGTGACTGCTAATGGCTTTAAGTTAGATGTCGTTCAGTATATCAATGAAGAAAAATCTAATCGCATGGGCAATGGCAAGTTAGATTTGGATGACATTATTTTAACATCTAGAGGTTCAGTGGGGCATATAGCATGGTATAACGAACACATTAAACAGCAAGCTCCATTTGCACGCATCAACTCTGGCATGTTGATCTTACGGTCTAAGAAGCATGTCACCCCCAGTTTTGTCGCCCAATTTCTAAAATCACCAGCAGGTAAAAAGAAAATAGACCTAATAAGTTTTGGAAGTGCTCAGCCACAATTAACAAAAAATAGCGTTTCAACATATATAGTTACTCTTCCCACAAGCAAAAGCGAACAAATGAGAATTGGTAATTACTTTCAACAGCTCGACAGCCTTATCACCCTACATCGGCAAAAATATGACAAGCTGCTAAACATCAAAAAAGCCATGCTTGAAAAAATGTATCCTAAAAAGGGAGCTGATGTACCAGAAATTCGTTTTAAGGGCTTTAGTGAGAAGTGGGAAGAGAGAACGTTGGGGGATATGGCAAAAATAACTACAGGAAGTTCTAACAGAGAAGACTCAGGGCTTGATGGTCAATATACTTTTTTTGATCGATCTGAAGATATTAGAACAAGTGATATTTATCTATTTGATTGTGAAGCAATTATTGTTGCAGGGGAAGGTTCAGATTTTATTCCTAAATATTTTATTGGAAAGTTTGATTTACACCAACGCACATATGCAATAATGGATTTAGATGATGCAGATACTAAGTTCCTGTTTTATTACATCCATCTTTTTAGAAAATATTTCTTAAATCAGGCAGTTGGCTCTACCGTTAAATCTTTACGATTACCAATGTTTCAAGAAATGCCTATAAAGTATCCTAAAAAATCCGAGCAAATAAAAATTGGCACCTATTTCAAAAAACTCGACACCCTTTTAACTCTCCACCAAAGTCAATTAGAAAAACTTAAAAACATCAAAAAAGCCTGCCTCGAAAAGATGTTTGTATAAATGCTATCAACGTGTCTTATGAAAGGATTGATATAAAATGATTTTTACCAAAGAAAGTGATTTCGAAACTGCCTTAGTACACGAACTCAAAAACAAGGGTTGGGAGCATGAGGTTTTAACATACCCCAGTGAAGCTGATTTACTCAAAAACTGGGCAAGTATTCTATTTGAAAACAATAGAGATATTGACCGTCTAAACGACACACCTCTTACCGATGGTGAAATGCAGCAGATTATCGAGCAAATCACCGATTTAAAAACACCCCTCAAACTCAATGGCTTTATCAATGGTAAAACAGTTTCAATCACCCGTGATAATCCTGCCGACAGCTTGCATCTTGGCAAAGAGGTCAGCCTGAAAATATATGACCGTCAAGAAATAGCGGCTGGTCAAAGTCGCTACCAAATCGTTCAACAGCCACAGTTTAAAAGCAAGTCAAAAATCCTAAATGACCGCCGTGGCGATGTGATGCTTTTAATCAACGGGATGCCCGTCATCCATATTGAGCTGAAAAGGAGCGGTGTATCAGTCAGTCAGGCATATCATCAAATTGAAAAATACGCTGCCGAAGGGATCTTTACAGGTCTGTTTTCTTTAGTTCAGGTCTTTGTTGCGATGGAGCCGCAAGAAACAGTCTATTTTGCAAATCCTGGGGCAGATGGAAAATTCAACAAAGACTTTTATTTTCATTGGGCAGATTTTAACAATGAGCCACTCAATGATTGGAAAGAAATTGCTTCAACCCTGCTATCCATCCCTATGGCACATCAGCTCATTGGCTTTTACACGATTCCAGATGATTCCGATGGTATTCTTAAAGTCATGCGTAGCTATCAGTATTATGCGGCGAATGCCATATCCGACAAGGTTTCAAAAACCGACTGGCAAAATAGTAATCTGCTTGGCGGTTATATTTGGCATACCACAGGCTCAGGTAAAACTATGAGTAGTTTCAAATCAGCTCAGCTTATTGCTAATTCAAAAGATGCCGACAAAGTCATTTTCTTAATGGATAGGATTGAGCTTGGTAAGCAATCTTTAGAAAACTATCAGGGTTTTTCTGGTGAGAATGAAGATGTGCAGGCAACTAAAAGTACAGGTGTCCTCATCACAAAACTTAAAAGCAATACACCCAAAAATACTTTAATCGTTAGCTCTATTCAAAAAATGAGCAATATTAATGATGAAGATGGTGGGCTTAATGCCCATGATCTTGAACTAATGCAAAAAAAACGAATTGTCTTTATTATTGATGAAGCCCATCGCTCAACATTTGGCGATATGTTAATCACCATAAAAAAAACCTTCCCATCAGCTCTCTTTTTTGGCTTTACGGGCACACCAATTCTCGAAGAAAACCAAAGGATAATGAATACAACTGCTACTGTTTTTGGTGATGAACTTCATCGATACAGCATTGCCGATGGCATACGTGATAAGAATGTACTTGGTTTTGATCCTTACAAAGTCATGACCTATAAGGATCGGGATTTACGAAAAGCTGTTGCCCTTGAAAAAGCCAAGGCAGAGAGCGAACAAGAAGCATTATCTGACCCAAAGAAAAAAGAAGTCTTCAATAAATATATGAAGCATGTGAAAATGGCAGGCTATACCGATGATGCTGGAAACTATGTCAAAGGCATTGAGGATGAGTTATCAAATTCACAATATCAGCGTGATGAACATCAAGGGAAAGTGGTTGAAGATATTGTTGAGCATTGGCTTACTCTTAGTCAAAATTCTAAGTTTCATGCCATCTTTGCTACCAGTAGTATATCTGAGGCAATAGAATATTATAGGCTATTAAAAGTAGCAAAACCTGAATTAAACATTACAGCTTTATTTGACCCGAATATTGATAACTGCGGCGGCATCATCTTTAAGCAAGATGGTTTGGCAGAAATCATTAAAGATTATAATGAGCAGTATGAGCAAGATTTTACGTTTGCAACGCACGCAAAATTTAAAGACGATATTAGAGCAAGGTTAGCCCATAAAAAGCCTTATATAGGAATAGAAAAAACACCAAAGAAACAGATTGACCTGTTAATTGTGGTGGATCAAATGCTTACAGGCTTTGATTCCAAATGGTTGAATACATTGTATATGGATAAAGTGCTTAAATATGAAAATATCATTCAGGCATTTTCTCGAACCAATCGCCTATTTGGTGCTGATAAACCTTTTGGCACGATTCGCTATTATCGGTTTCCGCATACCATGGAGAAACATATCGAGGCTGCTGTTAAATTATATTCTGGTGATAAGCCGATTGGATTATTTGCAGAGAGACTTCAAAGCAATTTAATTAAACTGAATGCTATTTATGATGAAATTTTTGAACTATTCAAGAATGCCAAAGTTGAACACTTTGAAAAACTTCCTGATGACCTTTCTGAGCGAGGGAAATTTGCCAAGCTCTTCAAATCCTTCAATGATTATTTAGAAGCAGCGAAAATCCAAGGTTTTGAGTGGAGCCAATCAAAATATATTTTTGGGACGGGCAAAGAAAAGTCAGAGATAGAACTGCATCTTGATGAAAATATATATCTGATACTGGCACTACGATATAAGGAGTTATCAAGTGGTGGAGATGGGGTTGGTAGCTCTGATGATGTTCCTTTTGAAATCGATGGATATTTAACCGAGATCGATACGGGTGTTATCGATGCAGACTATATGAATACACGCTTTGAAAAGTTTCTTAGAACGCTTAAACAAGAAAGTGCTGATAGTGAACAGGTTCAAAAAACATTAGATGAGTTGCACAAATCCTTTGCTTCGCTATCTCAGGATGATCAAAAATACGCTAATATTTTTCTTCATGATGTCCAAAGTGGCAATACAACACTTGATCATAAAAAAACCTTTAGAGAGTATATAACAGAATATCAGTCCAAAGCTAAAAAGTCAGAAATTGATAAGATTGTTCAAATATTTGGGTTGGATGAAACTAAGCTAAAAAACATGATGAACTCTGGTATTAATAAGGAAAACATCAATGAATATGGACGCTTTGATGAGCTAAAGAGCAGTGTTGATAAAGAAAAATCCAAAACGTATTTTGAATCATTAGAAGGTACTTCTGTTCCAACATTCAAAGTGAATATGAAAGTACATAATCTACTTCAGGACTTCATCATCAGTGGCGGTTTCAATTTGACAGACAGCAACCGATAATAGGGGATATGGGGGATGATGATTTCCGAAAATCGGATAACTGTCAGGTCAGGTCGCGACTATTATATGGCGTACTCAGTAAAACCAATAAAGTTAATACTTTCTTCATTCCTATAACCCCTCAAAGCGTTTCGTATTGGTTTGTGTGTGTCTGATTGTATTTTGGATATGAACTTTGCTACTGAATAAACGAAGGTAAAGAAGGTAGTTTTATTCAGACCCCCTGTTAAGCCCGCGAACACCCCTACCAGCCTGTTAAACACGGGGGAAAGAACTTGGCGGGTTATTTTTAAATCTACTGAACAAAAGCAGGTAAAGAAGATCGTTTTGTGTCAGTTCCCCTAAGAATGGCTGTTAAGCCCTTAAACACCCCTCCTCAACTGTTACTGAAGTTTCACCGTTTCTTATTGGGCACAAGCCCATAGCCCTCAATGATTGAATTAATTTAACGGGTTGTGCCCCATTAGTAACAAACACCTATTAAACTCCTTCTGTTAACATACCAATCCACAGGTATAAGAAATCCTTGTTTTTCAACGGATTCATCATGGTGAAAATTATAACAGAACATAAAAAACAGTGAAACATTAGGACTGTTAAACACAGGGGTTTAGAGACTTGGCGGGTATTTTTAAATTTACTGAACAAAAGCAGGTAAAGAAGATAATTTTGTGTAGTGCCCCCAAGAATGACTGTTAAGCCCTTAAAAACCCCTCCTAGACTGTTAAATACAGGGGTTTACGAAACTTAGTGAGTATTTTTTAGTCTCATTGGACCCTCATAGCTCGTGACTGCACTGAAAAGTGTAAATAACGGATAGGAGGCAACCAATGAAACCTAAAACAACAAATGAGCCAGTGCAGGCTTTGGATGAAAAAACCATGCGCAAACCTGAGATACAAGAAGCGGATGCAACCTTTAAGAAGGGGTTCCTTCGCTTGAAGGATGTGTTGAAGATAGTGCCTGTTAGTAGAAGTGTATGGTATGATGGAATCAGACGCGGCGAGTATCCAAAATCCATAAAACTATCAAAACGCACAAGTGCATGGCGTGTAAGCGATATTGATGCCTTATGCGATTATTTAGGGGGTGAAGTATGACTATCACCCTTGACCAAGCAGAACAGCTATTTGATGCAACGCAGGAACTTGCAGGCAGTGCGTTTGACTTCATGTTATGTCAAGACAATCAAGCATTGATGCCGACCGTGTTACAGCATGTTCAAGCATTGCGCTATACCTTAAAACAAGTGGGCTTAAAGGGATTCAACAAGCCAGAATCAGGCGAAGCAGTGAAAGTCGTGGATGATTCAGGCTTATTGGGTGGGCTTGTGGAGGTGAAGTCATAATGACCACCACACAAAACAACATTTTCATTCATGCCACCAGCGTGGTTTATCCTGAACCCAAGCCGCTTTATATCATCGAAGAGAACACACCTTGCGGTTGGCGCACCCTTGCCACCACACACAGCGAACAGGAAGCACAAGCCATATATGACCGCCTTTCAGGTTTGGGGTGGTCCAATGAGTAGCCTTACAGAAAAAGCGCGTGGGCAATGGCATATCATCCTTGAGCGGTTCGGCGTGGATGGATTGTGTTTGGACGGGAAGCATCATCCTTGCCCTGCATGTGGTGGGCATGATCGTTTTCGATTTGATGACAAGGAAGGACGCGGCACACATTTCTGCAATCAATGCGGTGCAGGTGATGGCGTTGACCTTGTGGGCAAGCTTGGCGGCTATCCAGACTTCAAGACCACGGCGGCGGAGATTGAGGCGGCTATGGGCTGGAGTGGTGAAGCATTGAGCGAAGCCGATAAGCAGGCATACAAGGCAAAGATGCAGACCTTGCGACAGGAACGCATTCAGCAAGAAAAAGAAGCCCAAAAGCAAGCAGCAACGAAAGCCAAGACAGCTTGGAAAATGACAGAACCAGCCACACAGGACAATGCCCCCTATTTGAAAACAAAGGGCGTACAGGCTCACGGCGTGCGTGTTGCGGCGGGTTGCTTGGTTGTTCCTGTTCGAGATGAAGCAGGGGCATTGACGAGCATTCAGACCATCAAACCTAATGGCAGCAAGACTTTTACAAAAGGCGGAAGGGTTGGCGGCTGCTATCATCGAATCGTTGGTAAGGGTGATTATATTGTTGTTGTCGAAGGTTATGCAACAGGCGCGAGCATATACGAGGCTACAGGCTATTCCGTTGCAGTGGCATTTAATGCAGACAATTTATTGAAGGTCGCAAAGTGTATCTTTGAAAACGAGGCACAGCGACTTGAGAAAGACCATGATGCAACCGCCCGCTGGATTATTATTTCAGCAGATAATGACCGCAAAAACGACAGCAATAAAGGGCTTGAATGCGCGATAGAAGCGGCTGAAATGGTTACTGGCACAATCGCCTTGCCACCTGAAAAAATTGGATTCGGCAATGATTGGAATGATGTTCATTGTGAGTTTGGTATTGGTGCGGTGTATGATGGATTTGAAATCACCAAATTGATAACGGCGAAAGAAGCGCAGTTAGCACTTGATAACCAGAAGCCAATAGGCAAACCCCAACCAGAACAACAGCCCCAAAAGCCTTCTATTGTAGAGGGTGCGAATATTATTGGACTCGATGTGGTGGAAGGAGCCAAGCCAAGCATGAAGGCATTGCCCCTTGTGGTGGATGAATGGGACGATCCAGAGTCATTGCCCAGTGAGTTGCTACCCGTGCAATCGTTTAACCCTGAAATATTGCCCGATGTATTTCGCGATTATGTGCTTGATGTGTCTGACCGTATGCAATGCCCGATTGAGTTTGTGGCAGTTTCATTAATGACAACATTCGGAGGCGTTGTTGGCAAGCGGTGTTCCATATACCCAAAAGCTAAAGATGACTGGCTGGTGGTTCCCAATTTGTGGGGTGCATTAGTCGGGCGACCTTCAACTATGAAATCTCCTGCAATCACAGCGGCTACAGCGGGCGTGGATAGTTTGGTGAAAGATGCACGCGCCCAATATACCAGCGATTGCGGAAAAATCGAAGTCAATAAAATGGTGCATGATGCGAAGAAGAAAGCGTTCAAGGATGTTGTCACCAAAGCCGTGAAAGCAGAAAAAGACATCCCAGACGACTTGCCCAAGCCACCAGAACAGCCTAAAGAACTGCGATATATTACCAATGCGGGCTCGGTTGAAAATCTTATCCAACTATTGAGCGAGAATGAGAACGGCATCATTCAATTGAGGGATGAATTGATAGGCTGGATTCGTTCGATGGACAACAGCGCAAGCCAAGATGCTCGGAGCTTTTACCTTGAGGCGTGGAATGGTACAGGTTCCAGCTTTAGCTATGACACCATGAGCCACGGACATCTATGCCTTGAAACTGGGGCGTGTATTTCTGTATTGGGTGGCATACAGCCTTCATTGCTGGCTGGTATCGTCCACAGTGCAGAACAAGGGCGAGCTGGTGATGACGGTATGATTCAACGCTTTCAATTACTGGTTTATCCTGATGATGGCGATTCTTGGCAATATCGAGATAGAAAGCCGAATAAGAACTTCACCTTAGCCATGAAACAGGCGTTCACAGCGGCGGTTAGTATATCGGGCAAGGCTCGCTTTGATGATGAAGCGCAGCCCATCTTCATTGATTGGTACACCGACTTGATGCAGCGCGTACGCCATGAAGAACATTTAGGCATGAGTTCACACCTTAGCAAGTACCCGCAACTGATGCCCGCGTTGGCATTGTTGATTCATATCGCGGAACACACGGCGCAGGTAGAGCCGAAACCTTTAAGCAATGTGAGCAAGTCGGCTGCATTGAAAGCAGTGGCGTGGTGTAGCTTTTTGGAAAGCCATGCACGGCGCATTTATGCAATGGGGAATAGTGCCAACGCCAACTCCGCCCGCAAAGTGATTCAGCTAGTTATTGATGGAAAATTACCATCAACTTTCAAGCTTGGAGAATTGCAGCGAAAAACACTTTCAGGATTGAAAGGTGAGCAAGCAAACGGTGCTTTAGAGATGCTCGAAATGTATGGGTGGGCAATGCTAAAAACAGAGGCTACAGGTGGTCGCCCTTCGACAATTTGCACCATCCACCCGAGGGCTGAATATTTTACAACCCCCCCCCAGATCCCCACCACTAAACCCACTAAAGGGGGTAAAAGGGGCTTTAGTGGGTTTAGTGGGGGGGTGTAGGGGCTTTTTCAAAAAATAAACGACCAGATGAAGCAGTTTTGCATGACATGAAAAAGACCATGCAAGCGAGTGTGAAAAGTTACATTCCCAAAGTCGGGGAGCTTGGCTTGAATGGCAAAGTAGTCCGAGCCGTGGCACATCATCCATGAAGGTGTAGGAGTGAAAAACATCATCATGAAATAGGTCGCAACAGGTACGAACACCCCAGACAAAACAGCGTTAGGGTGTTCGATGTTGCAGGTGAGAGATACGCGCAAAAATGCGCCCAGCATACATGCCCCAAAGTTGGGGACGGCTCACCTTTTGGGTTATTCACAGAATTGTGAAAAAGAGAACAGCAAAAGCAGTGTGAGCCGTTGCCCTGTAGCAATCCAAATAAAAAACGAACAGTAAACGAACAGTAAATAGAACTGCCCAGAGCCACACCAAAAGTTGACCGCCTAGAAAGCGCAATCGGTTTCCTGTAAGTATTTTCGGGCGTGTGGTGGCAGAATTAAACACAAGGTTGCATCATCATCGAGCATGGCAGCTTCATCTTATGGCTAGGGTATTTTTTGAGCTTGTAGCTTTATAGCGTCTATTCCCTGTATTATGCTACAATCTTACAAAAAACCGCGATTCAAAATGTTGAGTCTTGATGAGTTGTTGAAGCTATGGAGAACGCAGAGTAAGAAAAAGCGGCTTCATTCTGTAGCAAGGTACACTCAAAAGCGATTGTAGGCGATTCTATGAGGTGCATTCTTGTGGTGGCGGTAAAATAAAAATGCAAGATGAGAAATGCCGCTGAATGTGATGCAGCAAGGGTTCAAGAATTCGTGCAAGCAAAACGTAAGTGATTGGGGGATGATGAAAGTACAACACTTGCGAAAGATACCAGCCAGCAACATTGCAGTGATCCCAATGGTGGCGGACTCCCACCACAAGAAGAGTACAACACCTAGGAGCAATAGTACAAACCACCTTTCACACTGGCGGCACGGAGGGAAATTTAGGGAAAGGACGAAACTTTGGAATATAAGGGAGGGTACTTTGAAAATTGGGGGTATTTTTGGGGGTATCGCTTTAGGCTTTGAAAAAGTGGCAATATATAAAACAATGACTTGAAACGACTATTTGATTCCAAGTCTGCTTCGTACACCTCATCGTGTACGAAGCCTTTTTTGTTTCTAACACATAATACCAACAAAAAAGGCGACCCGAAGGTCGCCTTTCTCAAGTCAAATGAATGACTTATTTTACAGAAGCAAACAATGCTT
>Ga0256829_1002850_pt1 | contig 12497 bp, 9 predicted proteins | sample 131447metaG_FD_185979 | JGI IMG/M metagenome (GOLD analysis project Ga0256829, IMG submission 185979) | Hydrothermal vent microbial communities from Lau Basin, Pacific Ocean - 131-447 | ecosystem: Environmental > Aquatic > Marine > Hydrothermal vents | place: Pacific Ocean: Lau Basin | collected... | reverse complement strand
GACAAAGGAATGAAATTCCCCGTTTTCGCCACATGGATCCGTTCCTTCGGGCAAGTTGGAAAGTAGTTTTTCATCAAAATATCTTCCGGCAAAGGTTTTGTCCAGTTTGGAAGCATCCACCGAGGTGAGGATGGCTTTGTATCCGAGCCGGATAAAATCGCGGGCGGCTTTTTGTGTATCGTACAGCCAGATGGGAAACTCCGGGCGGATACTGCTTCCGTTCAGTTGCTTTTCACGGTAGGCACGAATGTCTTCGAGAAAAAGGTCGCCGAAAAGGAAAACGGAAACGCCCTTTACTTCCCAGTATTCCGTTTCCTGTTTCATAATCCGGGAGTAGGTTTCCATATCCGCCATCTCCGGAAGCAGGATTTTTTTCAGGGGAATACCCAGTCTTTGGGCTTGTTGTTCCAGCAATTCGGCCTGTACGCCGTGCATGGAAATACGGTTGTATTTTTCGTTAAGTGTGGTCAGCAGCGCCACCACTTCAAACCGGCCTTCTTCCTGTACCTTATGAAGTGCCAGCATGGAGTCTTTGCCTCCGCTCCAGTTGAAAACCGCTTTTTCTTTCATCGTTGATGCGTTAAAGTTTTATCGCAAAGGGAATAAAGTATGCACAAAATAACACAAGCAAGGGGGATCTATTTCACATAGAAATCCAGTAATTTTTCTCCTTCAATGAAAGCTTCGAAATGATCGTTTATTTTTGTGGGTCCTACGCCAGAGGGCGTTCCGGTAAAAATCAGGTCCCCTGTTTTCAGCGATACAAATTGTGAAACGTATGTGATGATGTGGTCGAAGCTGAACATCATGTCGGCAGTATGGCCCTGCTGTCGAAGTTCACCGTTTATTTTTAAAGAAAAATTGAGGTCGTTGATATCCGGAAAGTTGTTTTTGTTTACAAACCGTCCTATAGGGGCAGCACCATCAAATGCTTTGGCAATTTCCCAGGGCAGTCCTTTTTTCTTCTGCTCGGTCTGCAGGTCGCGGGCGGTGAAATCTATCCCAATGCCAATTTCTTCATAATATTTGTGTGCGAATTTTTCTTCGATGTGCTTTCCGTTGCGATGGATTTTTAACACAATCTCTGTTTCGTAGTGAACCTCTTTTGAGAAATCGGGATAATAAAACGGCTTGTTATCTTTCAATAGTGCCGTGTCGGGTTTCATAAAGAAAACCGGTTTTTCGGGAACTGCGTTGTTCAGTTCTTTGGCGTGTTCGCGGTAATTACGTCCGATACAAATGATTTTCATGGGGGATATTTTTTTGGTTATTCGGTTGTTATTCATTGTTATTCGGTGGTCATTCATTGTCATTCGGTGGTCATTTATTGTCATTCGGTGGTCATTCATTGTCATTCGGTTGTTATTCAGTGGTCATTCGGTTGTTATTCGGGGATTATTTGCCGAGCATGCGGAGTTTGATTTTTGTCAATAGTTTTTTGGTGTAGAGCGGGAAGTCGGCTTTTTGCATCCAGTCGTAGTAAGAAGGTTCTTTGCGGAATACTTCCTCTACCGTTTTGCCTTTGTGTTTACCGAAATTAAAAACCTCTTCTCCTTTTTCGTTGTAAATGATCTGCCCCATAAGGTCGGCATTGCGGTGGTGGGTAGAGAATCTGGCCAGTGCTTCCACATCGTTTTTAACCGGTGTACTGACAGCCCCTTCCTTATCCGTGTAATTGGTTTGTGCATAGCGGTCGAGCTGGGCTTTGAGTACTTCGTACGTGGCCTGTACATCGGCTGTGGCCGAATGGGCATTTTCCAGCTCTTTTTGCAAGTAAAAACGGTAAGCAGCTTTCAGCGTGCGGGGTTCCATTTTCATAAAAATGTTTTGCACATCAATAAAGTGGCGGTTTTCCACCTCGAAGTCTACATCTGCACGCAGGAATTCTTCCACCAGCATGGGGATGTCGAACCTGTTGGAATTATATCCTGCCAGGTCGCAGTTGGCAAGGAAGCGGTGAACGTCTTTGGCTACCTGTTTAAAGGTGGGCTTGTCTTTTACATCTTCCTGTGAAATGCCGTGAATTTTTTGGGCTTCTTCCGAAATGGGATAATCCGGGTTCAGCAACCAGGTTTTGGTTTCGGTGGTACCGTTGGGATTCACTTTGATGATACACAGTTCGATGATGCGGTCTTTGGAGACGTTCAGCCCGGTGCTTTCGATGTCGAAAAAGGCCAGCGGACGTTTGAGGTTTAATTCCATATTTTTTTGCTTTATTACAGGTATTTTATGGATGACAAAGCTACGGTTTTTTCAAATTGAAAAGGTTGGTATATGGAAAGTGTTCAGGTTTTTTATGGAGATAATGAGGGGGCTCAGCAAAAATGCCAGAACGATTTTCAAGGCAGAAAAAAACCGGTTGAATTTTTCAACCGGTTTTTTAGAATTTGAACAAGGTTTATTTGTGTGCTTTTTTCCAGCTCCTTTTATTCATAATATTTGCCTGGGCAGCAGCCAGACGGGCAATTGGAACACGGTATGGCGAACAGCTAACATAATTCAGTCCCACCCTGTGGCAAAATTCGATGGAACTGGGTTCTCCGCCATGTTCGCCACAAATGCCCAGTTTGATTTTCTTCCGGGTTTTGCGGCCTTTTTTCACGGCCATTTGTACCAGTTGTCCCACGCCTTCCTGATCAAGAACCTGAAACGGGTCATTTTTCAAGATGCCTTTTTCAATATAAACAGGCAGGAATTTGCCGGCGTCGTCGCGCGAATAACCGAAAGTCATTTGCGTAAGGTCGTTGGTGCCGAATGAGAAAAATTCTGCTGACTCGGCAATTTTATCTGCCGTCAGGGCAGCACGGGGTACTTCGATCATGGTCCCTACAAGATAGTCGATACGCATGTTTCGTTCTTCGAAGACTTTTTCAATAGTGCTACGGACAATTTGTTCCTGCATTTTCATCTCGGCCAATGTTCCGGTAAGCGGGATCATAATTTCAGGATGGGCATCGATTTTGCGTTCTTTCAAATTCAGGGCGGCTTCGATGATAGCCCGGCTTTGCATTTCTGTTATTTCAGGATAGGTATTTCCCAGACGGCATCCCCGGTGGCCCAGCATAGGATTGACTTCACTAAGGGCTTCCACTTTGGCTTTGACAGTGTCCAAAGAAACCCCCATAACTTTGGCCATTTCTTTTTGCCCTTTTTCATCGTGGGGGATAAATTCGTGTAAAGGCGGGTCCAGCAGACGGACTGTTACTGGCAAACCATGCATGGCTTCAAAAATACCTTCAAAATCTTCACGTTGCATCGGAAGTAGTTTTTCCAGCGCTTTGCGGCGTCCGGTTTCATCTTCGGCCAAAATCATTTCGCGCATGGCAAGTATCTTGTTGCCTCCGAAGAACATATGCTCGGTACGGCACAGGCCAATCCCCTGTGCGCCGAAATTACGGGCGACTTGTGCATCGTGAGGTGTGTCGGCATTAGTCCTGACAGTCAGACGGGCTTTTTTGTCGGACAGCTTCATGAGTTTGCCAAAATAGCCGCTCATTTCCGGATCAACGGTTTTGATCATGCTGTCGTAAACTTCTCCGGTAGAACCGTTCAGTGAAATAAAATCGCCTTCTTTGTATTTATGGCCGCCCATTTCAAGTGTTTTGGCTTTGTAGTCTACTTTAATGCTTCCGGCACCGGAGACACAACATTTGCCCATACCACGGGCAACAACGGCAGCATGGGAAGTCATACCGCCGCGGGCAGTAAGGATACCTTCGGCAGAATTCATGCCTTTCAAATCTTCCGGAGATGTTTCAATACGTACCAAAACGACTTTTTTGCCTTCTGAAGCCCATTTTTCAGCATCATCGGCGTGGAACACAACCTGGCCGGTTGCAGCACCGGGAGAAGCAGGCAATCCTTTGGCTACGACTTCGGCTTTGGCAACAGCATCTTTGTCGAATACAGGGTGTAGCAATTCATCCAGTTTATCGGGCTCAATGCGCATGATGGCTTCATCTTTGCTGATGAGCCTCTCTTTGAGCATATCCATGGCAATTTTTACCATGGCGGCACCGGTACGTTTGCCTGTGCGGGTTTGCAGCAGCCAGAGTTTTCCATCCTGGATAGTAAATTCCATATCCTGCATGTCGCGGTAATGTTTTTCCAGTTTTTCTTGTGTATCGAAAAGGTCTTTGTATACTTCCGGCATGGATTCTTCCAAAGAAGGATATTTTTCTGCTCTTTCTTTTTCCGAGACATTGGCCAGTTTGGCCCAACGCCTGGAACCTTCCAAGGTAATTTGTTGCGGGGTACGGATTCCTGCCACCACATCTTCTCCCTGGGCATTGATCAGGTATTCACCTGTAAAGATATTTTCACCAGTAGCAGCATCGCGGGTGAATGCCACACCTGTGGCCGAAGTGTTTCCCATGTTCCCGAATACCATGGCCTGGACGCTGACTGCTGTTCCCCATTCGTCAGGAATTTTGTTCAGTTTACGGAATAAAATAGCCCTTTCGTTCATCCAACTGTCAAAAACGGCCATGATAGCGCCCCAGAGTTGTTCCCAGGGATCATCCGGAAAATCTTTTCCGGTTTGCTTTTTGACGGCTTCTTTGAATTCGGTAACAAGTTCTTTTAAATCGTCAGCAGTGAGTTCTGTGTCAACAGTAACTCCCCGTTTTTCTTTTTTGGCAGCTATGATTAATTCAAACGGATCTTCTGATTCTTTGGATTCCGGTTTCATGCCGAGAACCACATCGCCATACATTTGAACAAAACGGCGATAAGAATCCCAGGCAAAACGCGGGTTTTGTGATTTGTTGGCAATCCCTTCAACGGCGTTGTCATTCAGCCCGAGGTTGAGAACAGTGTCCATCATCCCGGGCATGGAAGCCCTGGCCCCGGAACGAACAGAAACGAGTAACGGGTTTTGCTGGTCGCCAAATTTCATTCCCATGATGTTTTCAACATGGGCAACGGCCCGGGTAACATCGTCTTTTATCAAGTCAACGACGTAATCGCGGCCTTTTTGATTATATAAGGTGCATATTTCGGTGGTGATGGTGAATCCCGGTGGGACCGGAACTCCAATGAGGTTCATCTCAGCCAGGTTGGCGCCTTTGCCTCCCAAAAGGTTTTTCATTTTTGCATTTCCTTCGGCCTGACGATTGCCGAAAAGATAAACATACTTTGCTTTAGACATTTTATTAGATTTTGTTTAAACAATATTTTCAAATATTCATATGACAAAAATACGAAAAAAACCGTCGCTATTTTTTTCGGGAACGGCTAATCAATTGTTAATAAATGTCAAATTGAACATCGAACCCCGGAAAAGGTAAAAATAGCCTTATCAATCGTTTGCATAAGCAAAAAAGTAAAAAATTGATGGTTGAAAACATGATAAATAATGATTCAGGAGGGAATCCGGCCCGGCGTTTCCAAATTCAGTAAAATACTTATTTTATAATCAGCCCAATATTTTATAAGTTTGCCTTTTATAAAAATACAGAATAATGAAACACAAGATAGGCATTCGTTACGAAGATAAATACCTGATGGAAAAGAGGGTAGCATTGGTTCCGGAACATGTGAAACAGTTGGTGGAAAAGGGAATAGAGATACAGGTTGTACCTTCGGAGAAAAGGATTTTTAAAGATGAAGAATACCGGGAAGCCGGTGCCGTTTTGCGGGAAGAACCTCTGGATGCCGATGTGATCCTCGGGGTAAAAGAAATGCCCCTGAACTATTTTAAAGCGCACAAGACATACATTTTTTTCAGTCATACCATAAAAGGACAGCCTTACAACATGCCCCTGTTACAGAATATGATGGACAGTAAAATTAACTTGATAGATTACGAGCGGATTGTGGATGCCCAGGGGCGCCGGTTGATCTTTTTCGGACGGTTTGCCGGGCTGGCCGGTACCATTAATGCCTTGTGGTCGCTTGGCCAACGACTTCACAGAAAGGGACTGGAAACCCCGTTTTATAAGCTCAAACAAACACATCACTATAATTCACTGGAAGAGGCAAAAGCTGCTGTTTCGGCTGTGGGACAGGAAATTGCCCGTAATAAACTGCCTGATGGAATAGCTCCTGTGGTAGTGGGTATTACCGGTTACGGAAATGTTTCCAAAGGAGCTCAGGAGATACTAAGCCTTTTGCCATCTGTTGAAATTTTTCCTGATGATCTGCTGCAGCTGGAAAAGCAGAAAAATCTGCCTTCCAATGTTATTTATAAAGTAATTTTTGAAGAGAAGCATCTTGCACGGCCCCAAAAAGCAGGAAAAAAATTCGATCTGCAGGAATATTATCATTTTCCCGAACGTTTTGAAGGCGTTTTTGAGCAGTATCTGCCCCATCTTACCGTGCTAATGAATTGTATGTACTGGGATGACCGTTATCCGCGTATCGTGACCAAAGATTATCTGGAAATGTTGTGGAAAAAAGGTACACTGAAACTTGAAGTGATCGGCGATGTGACCTGCGATCCGGATGGTTCGGTGGAAATAACCCATGAGGGGACACCTATTGAAGATCCTGTGTTTGTTTATCATCCGGAGACACGGAAACCGGTGATGGGTTTTGATGGGGAAGGCGTCCTGGTAATGGCGGTTGATATTTTGCCCAGCGAGCTGCCACGAGAGGCTTCAAAGGCTTTTAGCGATGCACTGATCAAATTCCTGCCAGGCCTGCTGGAAGCTGATTTTGAAGTTCCCTTTGAAAAGTTGCAGGTTCCTGATCCGCTAAAAAAAGCCATGATTTTGTATCATGGTGAATTGACACCCGATTATCAATACCTTAAAGAATATTTAAAATAAAGTTTGAGCTGCAGGGTTGCCGGCAGCTTTTTTTGGTTTAGTTCATAAAAAAATAAACATAATGAAAGATATCCTTGTTTTGGGTGCCGGTTTATCCACCCGTAGCCTTATTTCGTATTTACTTAAAAACGCCCCCCAATACGACTGGCATATTACTGTAGCCGATGTCAACGAAGCGTTGGCACAAAAAAAAATTGGCGGTAATCCCCGCGGCAAAGCCATTGCTTTTGACATTACCGATGATACGGAAAGTTGGCGAACTATTGCCAAAGCCGATATTGTTATTTCCATGTTGCCCGCTTTCATGCACCATCTTGTAGCCAAAAAATGTATAGATCTGCGGAAGCCTATGCTGACTGCATCTTATGTAACGGAAGAAATGAAAAAATATGATGAGCTGGCCAAAAAGGTGAAACTGCCTATCCTGATGGAACTGGGTGTGGATCCTGGTATAGACCATATGTCGGCCATGCGGGTCATTCACCGGATTAAGGAAATGGGAGGGGATATCCTTTCGTTCAACTCTTTTACCGGCGGACTGGTAGCTCCCGAAAGCGACAACAATCCATGGAATTACAAATTAACCTGGAATCCGCGAAATGTGGTCTTGGCCGGAAATGGCGTTTCCCAGTTTATTCAGCAAAACAGGTACAAATACATTCCGTATTACAGGTTGTTCGACCGGGTTTTAAACCGCAAAATTTTGCAATATGGGGATTTTGAAATATATGCTAACCGCGATTCACTGAAATACCGTGAAATTTATGGATTAAAAAATATTCCCTCCATGTACAGGGGCACCATACGCCGGCCGGGTTTTGCCAAAGCCTGGAACGTTTTAGTGAACCTTGGTGCCACAGATGATACTTATACTATGGAGAACTCGGAGAACATGACTTACCGTGATTTTATCAACTCGTTCATGCAATATGAACCCAATGTTCCTGTGGAGATAAAATTGCAGCAATACTGTCAGAATGCCGCCGACCCGGTGGTTTTTGAAAAACTTAAGTGGTTGGGTATTTTTGATAAAAGGAAAGTGGGACTGAAAAATGCCACACCGGCACAGATCCTCCAAAAATTACTGGAAGAAAAATGGGCCATGGACCCGGACGATAAAGACCTGCTCATCATGCAGCACGAGTTTAAGTACCGTTTGGGAAATGAATCAAAGATGATCGTTTCGGCTATGGCCGTTGTTGGCGAAAACCGGGAAAATACAGCCATGGCCAGAACGGTTGGGCTGCCGCTTGGTATAGCCACCAAATTACTGGCTACCGGTAAGATAAAAAAAACCGGTATTCACAGGCCTATCGATAAAGACATGTATGAGCCGATTTTAAAGGAACTGGAGAGTTTTGGCATTGGTTTTGAGGAAAAAGAATACATGATCGACCAATCATAAAATACTTTCATATGGATTACCTTCTTTTGGTTGTGTTAATAGGTATTGCCTTATATTTTATCGTAAAATGGGGTTCCTCTGCCGGCAGGGGGCCAAGGTCGATAGGCGGCAAAGCTGGTTTTGAAAAAGGTTCTTACCGTCCTTCCGGTTCCATACCACATCGAGGTGCTTCCGGAAATTATGCCAAATGGGTAGGCGGAGGTTTGGGCTGGGCATTTGGCGGGCCCATTGGGGCTATTTTGGGTTATGCCCTCGGTTCGATGTTTCAGGGGCAATCTGCCCACAGGGCCAACTACGGCCCGGGAATGCCTACCATGACAGGTGACTTTAATGTGAGCTTACTGATACTTACAGCTGCTATTATGAAAGCTGATGGTACGGTAAAGAAATCGGAATTAGAGTATGTGAAAAAGTTTTATGTGGCTAATTTCGGTGTGGATGGTGCCAGACATTATATTCAATTATTGGGGGATATCATAAAAAAAGATTTTGATGTCTTGGAAGTAAGTCACCAAATAGGCCGGTTTATGGACTACTCTGCACGATTGCAATTGATGCATTATCTTTTTGGCGTTGCCCTCGCCGATGGGATTGTGTCACCTTCAGAAGTTAACCTGATAGAACAAATTGCCATGTCGATGGGGCTGGGGGCCACTGATTTCCAGTCTATCAAAGCCATGTTCGTAAAAGATACCGAAAGTGCCTATAAAATTCTTGGTATCTCTCCTGAAGCGACAGATGAAGAAGTAAAGCTGGCTTACCGCGAAATGGCCAAAAAGTATCATCCCGATAAGGTAAACCATTTGGGTGAGGATGTGAAAAAAGCTGCCGAGGAAAAATTTATGAAAGTCAACGAGGCTTACGAAACTATTAAAAAAGAACGGGGGATGAAGTAGGGAATATGGAATGATGAGTGAAGAATGAAGAATGAAGAATGAAGGAATGATTATGAACAACTCACCGTTTCATATGTCGGTTTATTTCCCGTTGTGTGTCCCGTTTTTTCAAGTCTTCGCGTTTGTCGTAATAATGTTTTCCGCGTGCCAGGGCTACTTCAAGTTTGGCCAGGCCGTGTTCGTTGATAAAAAGAAGGGTAGGGACGATGGTAAAACCTTTTTCTTTCACTTTGTTGTTCAGCTTTTTCAGCTCACGTTTGGTCAGCAGCAGTTTCCGGTCGCGCTTGGTGAGATGGTTGTTGTATGAACCATAGTTGTATTCGGCGATGTGCATGCCCCGGATAAAGAGTTCCCCATTATCGAAAATGCAATAAGCATCGGCAAGGTTGGCTTTTCCGTTTCGGATGGATTTTATCTCCGTTCCGGTGAGCACAATGCCAGCCACATACCGGTCGAGGAGGAAGTACTCGCGGTTGGCCCTTTTGTTTTTTATCCTGATGTTATTGTTGTTGCTCATCTTTTTTAAATGGGGTGCAAAGATAGGTTTTATAACGAAAAAGGGAAAGTCGGCTGCTTTAAAATATTTTCCTGTATTAATAGCGATGTTAACACGGACGGTTTACTGAATTTTTTATGGTCAATATGGAAAAAATGAGTAGGCATGTTAAACAGCTTCAATATTAATCAGGGACTAATACTGACTATTGTGGATAACTTTTATAAATTTGCATAGATATACAGTTGTGACGACTCAAGGATCACTTTTATACGATTTTCCGGTTCACAGCTCTGACAATGAAATTGAATTTGAATATGAAACCCAGCGAATTACCTCTGATTACTATCAGGAATTTAAGGAAAACCTTTCATAACGGAAAAACCAACAACGAAGTCCTGAAAGGTATTAATCTGGATATTTATCCCGGTCAGATTATCGGTTATATCGGCCCCAACGGGGCGGGAAAGAGTACAACCGTAAAAATTCTTTGCGGTATTATTCCTGATTTTGAAGGAGATATTAAAGTATTTGGTCAGGATTTGAAAACCCATGCTCTCGAAATTAAAAAACGCATTGGTTATGTGCCTGAAAATGGTGCATTGTACGATTTGCTTACGCCCAAAGAATATCTCACTTTTATCGGGACTTTGTATGGCATTGGAGCTGCTGCCCTGGAAAAAAGGGTACAACATCTCTTAAGTTTTTTCGGAATGGAAAAGTATGCCGACCAGCGCATGGATACTTTTTCGAAAGGGATGAAACAAAAGACACTTGTTATGTCGGGTATTATTAATGACCCGGATATTCTTTTTCTTGACGAACCGCTTTCCGGCCTTGATGCCAATTCGGTCATCCTGGTAAAGGAGATGTTAACCCAACTGGCCGCCAACGGCAAAACAATTTTCTACTGCTCACACCTGATGGACATTGTAGAAAAAATATCGGATCGTATTTTGTTGATTAACGATGGAACGGTGATTGCCGATGGTAAATTTGAGGAGCTGAAAACGGAACAGTCGGCCACGCTTGAGCAGCTCTTTGCGCAGCTTACAGGCAGGCAAAAAGAAAATTTCAGTACAGATGCGTTATTTAATTCCTTTGAAGAAAACTAAATCATGGTAGATTTTTCGCTGTTTTTTGTCCGGCTTTTCAGAAAGTTAATTCAATTGTGGGGCGTTGATTACCAGCAGTTTGAAACACTCCTGCGAAATAATCTTATACTCGATTTTCGAAGAAGCCACTCCCTGCACAAGTCATCTAAAAAACAGAAAAATCCTTTTATTAAACAGTTGGTTATTTTTACTTTTATTGGCGGTTTTGTTGAATTTAGTTTGTATTCAATCCATGACATTCTCCTGAACCTCACCATTCTGTATGCCATAATCATGGTCATGCTTGCTACGACACTTATTAATGAATTCACGTCTGTTTTGTTTGATGAACGGGAAAACGACATTTTACTGGTACGCCCCATCAGTCATCGTACATTTTTCTTGGCCAGGCTCATGCACATACAGTTTTATGTGGGATATATTGCTCTGGCCCTGTCCCTTTTGTCAGGCATTGTACTGGCAATTAAATATAATGTGGTGATAATGGCAGTTTATTTTATTGGCGTCGGGTTAAGTGCATGGATTACATTGCTTTTTACCATCTTTTTTTATCTCGCCCTTTCAAAAGTTGTAAAAGGGAACAAGTTTAAGGATTTCGTTACCTATGTTCAGATATTTTTAGCTGTTGTTATTTTCGGGGGATATCAGCTGTTGCCGCGAATTGTTAACACAAACAGCATGAAACACATTTATATGTCGGTTCATTGGTGGACGTATTTCATACCTCCTGCCTGGCCTGCCGGTTTTGTGAAATTTTTTACGTTTAACGGTACTACGGGCATGCTCCTCTTTTTTGTGCTCGCGCTGGCGGTGCCTTTTTTGGGTGCCATTGTTGTTGTTCGTTTTCTGTCCAGGGGTTTTGGTAATATCTTAGGCCAAAGCACAGTAGATGAAAGTTCGCAAATTGAGAAAAAATCATTGAAAGAAAAGTTTTCGGATAATATGAATCGTTTGTTTTGTGTTACCGATATGGAAAAAGAGGGCTGGAAGATAACCATGAAAACAACACGGCGCGACCGCAAGTTCAAACAATCGGTTTACCCGATGCTGGGGATAATTCCTGTAATGGCCATCATTATGTTAAAGCCGGATTTTACTGATATCACGGGTTCAATACACAAAATGGGAGACTCTTACAGATACCTTTATTTTATTTTCCTGGGTTTTTTCGGAATTATGGGTATTTTTCAGCTTCCCTATACCGATACGCCTGAAGCTTCATGGATTTACAAAGCGTTGCCTTTTAATCAGCATGGCCATCTTATTTCCGGAGCAGTAAAAGCACTGCTTTACAAATTCTTTTTCCCTGTATATTCATTGCTCATCCTTTTTTCTGTGCTTGTTTGGAATATCCGTATCTTTCCCGAAATGCTTTTGGGTGGCTTGCTGACAGTTTTTATCACTTTGATTATGGTCATTTTTCAAAAAATGGAATTGCCTTTTACACAGGCACGTGAGATGCAGCAAAAAGGGGATAAGATTCTAATACTATTTCTTGGAATGTTTTCGATGGGGGCAGTGGCCGGGTTGGTATATGTCAGCTCCTTTTTACCCTATTGGGGTATCCTGGCCCTGAGTATTTTGGTCGTCGGAATGATTGTGTGGGCCAATCGCTCTATCCGGACTAAAAAATATGGGGTAATCTGATGTTCCAAACCAACTATGATATGAGAATTTATAGCAGCATTTTTGGTATTAATTTGGTTTAAAGCGGTATTCCCGGGTTTTCTTTCGCAGATATATTTCCCTTAATTTTGCGCCCCCATGGACAAGGATATATCATACAGACGGATATGGCTTATTGCTTACCCCATT
>Ga0256829_1002849_pt1 | contig 12498 bp, 8 predicted proteins | sample 131447metaG_FD_185979 | JGI IMG/M metagenome (GOLD analysis project Ga0256829, IMG submission 185979) | Hydrothermal vent microbial communities from Lau Basin, Pacific Ocean - 131-447 | ecosystem: Environmental > Aquatic > Marine > Hydrothermal vents | place: Pacific Ocean: Lau Basin | collected... | reverse complement strand
TAGCCGCTTTCTTCCAGGATGGCGATAAAGAAGAACAAAAAGGCGATCTGCGGAATAAAGATCACGATTCCGCCCAGCCCGGGAATGATTCCTTCTGCCAATAAATTGGTGAAATCTCCGGCAGGCATAACGGCTTTGATCCATTCGCTAAGGGAGCTAAAAGTAGTATCTATGAGATCCATCGGATAACCGGACCAATCAAAGATCGCTTGAAAAATCAAGGCCAATATGCTAAAAAAGATCACATATCCCCATACTTTGTGGGTAAGCACGCGGTCAAATCGACTGCGCAGATCCTTGGCATTGGCCGTGTCGACAACCAAGGTTTCTTTTAGCGTTTCGTTGATAAACTGATAGCGCTTAATGGTTTCCTTTTGCTGCAGTCGCTTGAGGTTGCTTTTAGATTCGGTCTGAAAGGTCGCGATAAGATCGGCCGTATTGCGCTCTACCTTTCCAAAATTCACATCTTGTGTGATTACCAACCACAGCTTGTATAACTCTTGATTTGGGAAAGCTTTTTTAAGTCGATCAAAATACTCTGGCGCGATCACCGAGGCGTTCATACAAGGTTCTGTAGAGACCTGTCTGTAATTGGCAATCAGCTCTTTGAGTTCGTCAAAACCTTGGTTCTTGCGCGAGCTGATCAGTGCGATCTTAGTCTTGAGCTTTTCTTCCAGTTTCTCTAGATCTACCGTAATGGCTTTGCGTTTCATACGGTCTGCCATATTGATAGCCAGTATGGTAGGAATCCCCAAGTCTTTGATCTGCGTAAAAAGTAACAGGTTGCGCTTTAGGTTCTCTACATCGGCAACCACCACAGCGACATCTGGAAAATCCTTGTCGTTCTTGTTGAGCAGCAGTTCTATGACCACGTTCTCATCTAAAGAGGAAGCATTGAGGCTGTAAGTGCCGGGTAGATCTAATATATGGGCCTTAACACCACGTGGCAACTTACAGATACCTTGTTTTTTCTCTACGGTGATCCCCGGATAGTTTCCTACCTTTTGGTTGAGCCCGGTAAGTTGATTGAAAACAGAGGTCTTCCCCGTGTTGGGGTTTCCAATGAGCGCAACATTGAATTGTTTGGCCATTAGCTCAGCAGTTCGATTTCTATTTGCAGGGCGGTTTCTCTGCGGATGGCCAGATGACTCCCGTTGATGTTGAGGTAAAGCGGATCACTAAATGGCGCGAGCTGAACCAACTCCACCTCCATGCCAGGTAAACAACCCATTTCTAACAATTTAAGCGGCACAGTTTCTATGGGAAAATCCTTGATTATTCCCTTTTGTCCGCGATTTAGATTGGCTATGGTAGGCATTGCGCTTATTTAGACTGATTTTAAACAACAAAAATAGCACTTCTGCATAAGTTCCGAAAGCAAAAGGGGCTTTTTTCTAGTATTCGGCTTTTAGAATGGCGATATCCTGAAGCAAGCGCTCAATATCGTCTGGAGCGGTACCGTCATAATAACCGCGAATGCGTTTTTCTTTGTCTACAAGTACAAAGTTTTCGGTATGTATCATACCGTACTCACCAACCGCATCTTTTTTGGCAGCAAAGTAAGCTTTGCGAGCCAGATCGTAGATCTGCTCCCGATCTCCGGTGACCAGATTCCACACGGAATCATTCACGCCTTTCTCTAAGGCATATTTTTTAAGCTGAGGCACCGAATCGATCTCTGGAGTAACCGAATGAGAAAGCAACTTGACCATAGGGTCGCCTTGCAATTCTCGCTGTATTTGTGCCATATGATCTGTCATTACCGGACAGATAGTAACACAGGTCGTGAAGAAGAAATCGGCAACGTAGATCTTGTCCTGGTAATCGGCCTGACTTATGGTATCTCCGTTCTGATTTAAAAGCGAGAAGTCTGGTATGCTGTGGTACTTTTTTACAAATTGCATACTGGGGTCCACCAGTTCTTCGCTCACACTCACAGGTTCAATGATAGGAAGTTTGTCCTGAGGTTTTAAAGCGCGGTACATCAATGCAATGATAAGGGCAGATAACACTAACATTACCAATCCGAAGAACTTGTATTTCGCAAAGAAATCGAGCATGATAAGACCGCTTTTCGCAAAGGTACGACGGCCAGAGAAGACCCCACAATAACCAAGGCAGTTTTTAAAGATTTTAACGCCACCCCTGCAATTGAAAGCTCCCAATGATAAAAATGCGTTAAAAATTCTAGCTCAAGGCCCTAAGCAGGTCCGCAGCATTTTCTAAAGCCATACGAATAAGTTACTTTTGTCCTCTAATTTTTATGCTATGAGCGAATTTTGGGTCAAAGCCGCACAGCTCCTTTTGAGTTTGTCCATTCTAATTGTACTACACGAGCTGGGGCACTTTATACCTGCCAAACTTTTTAAAACCCGAGTAGAGAAATTCTACTTGTTCTTCGATATAAAATATTCCTTGTTCAAAAAGAAGATCGGCGAGACCGTTTACGGGATCGGATGGCTGCCTCTTGGCGGATATGTAAAGATCTCTGGGATGATAGACGAATCCATGGACAAAGAACAAATGGCACAACCTCCGCAGCCATGGGAATTCAGATCTAAACCCGCCTGGCAACGTCTTATTATTATGGTCGGTGGTGTGACAGTGAATATTATTGTCGGACTGCTTATTTACATCGGTATCTTCTATGTAAATGGAGAGCGTATTATTACACCAGAACTTGCCCCTAGAGGTTTCTCTGTAGCGCAAAGTTTTAAAGAACTAGGTTTTAAAGACGGCGATCATATTTTGGCCGTTAACGGAGAAGAGTTCAAGGATCTGGGCGATTTGAACCGTTATATCTTTTTAAGAGATGTAGACAATATAACCGTAGCCCATTCCAACGGTGACCAGGAGACCATTAGCTTACCAGAAGATATTGGTATGCGCATGTTCAAGTCTGGAGATACCAACCCGTTTAACCGTTGGCGAAAACCGGTAATAGACACTGTAATTCCGGGCTTGCCTGGAGCAGAGGCCGGATTACAAAAAGGAGACGTTGTTCTTGAGGTTGGCGGGGTAATGACCGCTAGCTGGAAAATGGTTCAGGAGAATGTTGCCGGTAATGCAGGCAAGCCTATTCTCTTTGCAGTGAACAGAAACGGTCAGAAGAAAGAGATCACTGTAACACCGAATGAGAAAGGCAAGGCCGGGATAAACAATTACGGCAAAGAATACGATGGTAAATTCGAGGTCATCAAATACAGCTTTTGGGAAAGCCTTAGCGGCGGAACCGTTTTTGGATATAATATTCTGGTAGATTATGTGAAGCAATTCAAATATGTGTTTACCAAAGAAGGAGCTACGCAGATAGGTGGTTTTGGTGCAATTGGAAACCTGTTTCCTGGTACTTGGAGCTGGACAGCCTTTTGGTTCAACACCGCACTTATCTCTATCATTTTGGCCTTTATGAACATACTGCCTATTCCTGCTTTAGATGGAGGACATGTTATGTTCTTGCTCTATGAGATAGTCTCTGGAAGAAAGCCGAGCGATAAGTTTATGGAGTACGCTCAGATGATAGGATTCTTCTTATTGATCGCCTTAGTACTCTTTGCAAATGGGAACGATTTATATCGATGGCTATTTGGATAGAAAAAAGTATAATTTGCTTGTAGTGGAATAAAAATAAATTTATATTTGCGTCCGCTTAGCGAAATTCCTCCATAGCTCAGTTGGTTAGAGCACCTGACTGTTAATCAGGGTGTCCTTGGTTCGAGTCCAAGTGGAGGAGCAGAATCAACCAGTCTTAGGACTGGTTTTTTGTTTTTATATACTTTGGACTCGATCCTAAGGACACGCCAACGCGGCAGGCTGGCCCCTCGGGCAAAATGTCCACTGGACATTTTGTGATCCCTCGGTCCGGTTCGAGCCAAGTGGAGGAGCCGAGAAGTAGAAAAAAGCAACCTTCGGGTTGCTTTTTGCACTTCACGGCAGTAACGTGAACTTGTTCTACTTTACTGCCAGTTAAGATTTAACCCACCCTATTGGTTAATAGAGGTGGGTTTTTTTATACCTATATGTTATGATTTTACCATTTTGCGTTTATGTATTACAAAGCGAAAAAGACCTTCTTCTATACCATGGTTTTACAACCAATCTTGAGCAGCGATTAATTGATCACAACAGTGAACGTACGAAAAGTACGTCGTCAAGAATTCCTTTAAAATTAATTTATTGCGAGTTTTTCATAACAAAAACGGATGCCTTAAGAAGAGAAAGATACTTTAAGACATCAACAGGGAAGAAAATGCTAAAATTATTACTTAGAGATACTTTTGAGAAAGTAAATTATCCCAAACGATAGTCTAGAAGCCATCAGAAATGATGGCTTTTTCTTTTGGTATAACTTGTACTCTTCCAAGGCCACATCCAGCGCGGCAGGCTGGCTCATGGCTTAATACATCCGCAGAAAAACCAGAGCGTAAATTAAGTTTCTGATCTTCTCAGGGAATACCCTGAATTTTTATTTCAAGGGTATGCCCTGAAAGCGGTATCAAGTGGTTTAAATAGCTTGCAAACAGCAAAATAACCAATGAAATCACAGTCATGAAACCGCTCAATCTCATACTTTTTTTTGCCCTTTTTTCTACCTACACTCAGGTTGCTCAAGTGGGCATTGGGACAACTACGCCCAATGCTTCGCTTGAGATCCAAGCCTCAAATGTGGCCAGCCCGGCCAACACTGACGGATTACTGATTCCTAAAGTGGATGAATTCCCTGCAACTGATCCTGCTGCAGCTCAGGATGGAATGCTCCTTTACTTAACGGGGAATGGCAGCGTTTCTAAAGGCTTTTACTTTTGGAACAACAATTCAAGCTCCTGGGATCAGCTTGCAGGCAGCACAGTGGATCAAGTCAATGACCTCTTTGACGGGAAAGCAGATCCAACAGGCAGTTCTGTATTCATAGGGGTTAATGCCGGACTCAATGATGACGATACCAACAACTTCAATACTGCTATGGGTTTTGAGGCCATGATGCAAACTACTTTTGGAGGTGGTAATACTGCCATGGGATACCAATCCCTAAATTTGAATACAACCGGAATTGCCAATACCGCGCACGGGACTTGGTCCTTGAGAGATAATACAACAGGACAGTTCAATACTGCACTAGGGCTTCATGCGCTTTTAGTCAATACTACGGGTAATGCTAATACTGCTGTTGGTGCCCACGCTATTCGTGATAATACCATGGGCTTAGGCAATACTGCATTGGGGCAATATGCGCTTCAGGACAACACTACAGGATCGGACAATGTTGCTTTAGGATTCAATGCCGGAGCCCTAACGATAGGAGATAATAATGTATTCATTGGCCGTGATGCCGGCTCAAGCGGTTCAGACACCAAAAGCGGGAGCGTCTTTATTGGCTTTCAGGCCGGATATAATGAAGCCAACAGCAATAGGCTGTATATCGAGAATTCCAATAGTACCACACCACTGCTTTACGGCGAATTTGATAACGACTTCTTGAGAATCAATGGCGATGCAGAAATCGAAAAGTCCACGGATGCCGGTTTAGCGGTTGTAACGCCTTTTGGATTTGAATCCAGTTTAAAACTCTTTGAACGCGGAACGAGTGGAGACTATGGTTTTGAATTTGAATATGATGGTTCTCCAGACAAACTCTATCTGTGGTCGCGTAGATTTGCGGGAAACGAAGGCATTAGAATGACTTGGTTAAAAGATGGTCGCGTAGGAATTGGAACTACATCGCCTTATGCAAAACTAGATCTCGAAGCTAGTAATTCGGCAGCACCGAGTACAACCGATGGCTTTTTGGTACCCAGAATTGATGCCTTTCCTGCAACCAATCCGGGAGCCAATCAAAATGGCATGTTGGTCTTTTTAAATACGGACAATTCCTTTTACTATTGGAATAACAGCACAACCTCTTGGGTAAATATTGTAAGTGCTTCGAGTGCTGTAGGAAGTATTAACGATCTATCAGATGGTAGCTCAGATTCTGATGGTAGCGACAATGGTTCCTCCGTATTTTTAGGGATCAATGCTGGGACCAATGATGATCAAACAAACAATAGAAATGTAGGGATAGGCCACTCTGCTTTAGCGAGCAATTCAGCAGGTTATGATAACATAGCTATTGGTAACAGCGCTTTACAAAGCAATATTTCGGGATACGCCAATACCGCGGTCGGCGATCTGGCACTATCCAGCAACAGTATACAACCCCAAAACTCTGCTTTTGGAGCCTCTGCTTTGCTGGCAAATTATGGTGGGTCCAATTCGGCTTTTGGCGCATACAGTTTACGGGCAAACACGTCAGGGAATGCGAACTCGGCACTTGGAGCGTTCTCTCTGCGTTTAAATACAGTAGGAGTCGAGAATGTGGCAATAGGCTGGTCTTCGCTCTATTTGAATTCTACAGGTGATAACAACACTGCTGTGGGGTCTGATGCGCTTTATTCCAATAGCACAGGAAATTACAACACCGCGATAGGCGCTGCAACATCCTTAGGTAACAACTATTCCAATACCACTGCAATTGGTTACAATGCAGATCCAAATTCATCAAATCAAGTGCGTGTAGGCAATGCCAGTGTCGCAATTATTGGGGGAAATGCTAACTGGTCTGTGTTTTCTGATGGACGCGTAAAGACCAATATCCGTGAAGATATTGTGGGTCTGGAGTTCATTAAAAGACTACGTCCGGTAAGCTATAATTACGATATGGATGCCATTGCGCGCTTGGAAAAAACGCCAGACAGTCTTCGGCTACGTAATGCCGAAGGCTTGAAGGCGGCTGAGGTACAAACCGGTTTCATTGCCCAAGAAGTAGCGGCGGCTGCACAGGCTAGCGACTTTGACTTTCACGGAGTGATCGTTCCACAAGAGCCAGATCAACCTTATGCGCTGCGCTATTCGGAATTTGTAGTGCCCATTGTAAAAGCGGTACAAGAGCAGCAAGCCATCATTGAGCAGCAAGCAGCAGAGATCGAAGCGCTAAGGCGTGAAATTGAACAGATTAAACTACTTTTAGAAAACGATTGATCAACTAACCATCTTTGAATTGAATTTAAAAAAGCAACTTTTTCTGTCCCTCGGACTGCTTATGCTTGTTAGTTCCTGGGGGCAAAATAAGAATCCAAAAGACAGTTTGCTTTTGGTTATAAGGACCTCACAAGATCAAGCGGCTGTGGCCAGCGCTCACGGTAAGTATGCTTGGTTGAGTTTGATGAGTGATAATCTGCTCGCCCAAAAACATTTGGACACTTCTTTGGCCTTGTTTACAGACTTAAAGGACGCGGAGGGAATTGCTCGAGCAAACTATCGCTTTGCTGTGCTTAACCGACTTCAAGGGGACTATAGTCAAGGTCTCTTTCACATAGACCAATCGTTAAATTATGCGGAAGAGCAACAAGATTCGCTGAGCATTGCCAATAATCTTTTTCAAAAAGCTGTGATCTATTCCCTAAAAGGAGATTATGATAAAGGTTTAGCTGTATATCTGCGGATTCTGGATGTCTATGAGGCTTTGGATCATCGAAAAGGCATGGGACTCACATTGAATAGTATTGGAATCACCTATGCAGATTTAGGCAAGTATGAAGAGGCGATTAAGAATTATAAGCGGGCCATTGAAATTCACGAAGTTGACAAGGATTCTGTAAACCTTCCCAACGTCTATGGCAATTTGGCGTTGACCTATGCGAACCAGAAACGTTATGCGCTCGCCATGGAATACTACCTAAAGGCGCGTGAAATTGATAAGGCTACCAATAACAATTGGGGTTTAGGGATAAACAATGAGAACATTGGTCTAGTGCTGCAAGAACAGGGCAAGTATCAAGAAGCCATACGTTACTATGAGGAGGCCAAGACCATCTTTGTCGCAAATAATTTCACAACAGATCTTTCTAGGGTATTGACCAATTTGGGGCAGGCCTATTATTTATTAGGAGATTTTTCTGCCAGTAAGAAGAACTTACAAGAAGCCTTAAAGTATCAGACTGATTCTAAAAAGGTGACTATGGAGATTCACTCCAACCTTTCCAAACTGTACAAAAAGCAAGGCCAATTTGGTTTGGCGTTAAGTCATTTTGAAGACTTCACCCGCTATAAGGACAGTATTTTTGAGGAGGATCGTATGAAAAACATCAACGAGCTTCAGGTCAAGTACGAATCCACCAAAAAAGACAAAGAAATTGCTACCCAACAGCTCGCCCTGAATCAGCAGGAAACAGAAATTCAACAAAAGAGAACGCTTCAAAATTACTTGATAGGAGCTATTGGATTTTTAGTCGTGGCTGCCTTGCTTATTTGGTTGATCTACCGGCAAAAACAAAAACGAAAAGATCAGGAATTACTCAGCTTAAAGCGCGAGTATCAGATCAAATCTTTGGAAGCCCTTATTGAAGGAGAAGAGAAGGAGCGCTTTAGAATTGCCAAAGAGTTGCACGATGGCGTAAACGGAGACTTGTCGGCCATAAAATACAAGCTATCCACTTTGATAGAAATGAACAATAAGGTCATTAAAGAAGCCATTACTATGATTGATGATTCCTGCAAACAGGTTCGGGCGATCTCTCATAATTTAGTGCCGCCGGCTTTAGAGAACTTTAGCCTTAAAGATGCAGCTCAAGCTTATTGTGAAAGTATGAATGCCGCTCATGAAGTAAAGATCAATTTTCAATCTATTGGCAGTGAAATTCAACTACCCAAAAAGGCCGAAGTGAATATTTTAAGGATTGTTCAAGAACTGGTGACCAATGCGGTGAAGCATGCAGAGGCATCAGAGATCGATGTGCAGATCAGCTATCAAAACAATGGGCTTCAAGTCACTGTAGAAGATGACGGTATTGGTTTTGATCGCGATCAAGTTTCTGGCGATGGAATCGGCTTGTCCAATATTGATTCAAGGATTGATTATCTTAACGCCAGTGTTGATTTTGTTTCCAACCAAAAAGGAACTTCTTTTACTTTTGAAATAGACACCCGAGAACTGGATGAGCATTAAAATAGCCATTACTGATGATCACCAACTGGTCTTGCAAGGCATTAAAAGTATGCTGAGCGATACTGAAGAAGTAAGTGTGGTTGCCAGTTTTTCTAATGCTCAGCAGACCTTGAAGGGAATAACGGCGTCAAAGGCTGAGGTTTTACTGCTAGATATAAACCTTCCGGACCTAGACGGAATCTCCTTGAGCAAAAAGCTCTTAAAACAACAGCCTGGGCTCAAGATAATTGCGCTAACCAATTTTGAAGACCTCTCCTTTGTCAAGCGGATGCTTAAAAATGGAGTCCACGGATATCTATTAAAAAATACCGATAAACTAGAGCTCATCTCAGCATTAAAAGAGGTTTTATCGGGAGATATTTATCTGCAGAAAGACTTGCAGAAACGCCTGCTCCTGAACGATACTAAATCCAACTCCAAAAATCAACTGATCCCAAAACTCACTCGAAGGGAGCAGGAAGTATTACGGGCCATTGCAGAGGAATTGACCACTAAAGAAATTTCAGAGAAGCTGTTTATCAGTCCAAAGACGGTAGAAACTCATCGCATGAATTTGATGAGTAAACTCGGTGCTAAAAACAGCGTAGGGATCATTAAGATCGCTCTTGAAAACGAGTTGTTGTAGTTAGGTTTTCGGTTTGCATGTGTCGGTTAGAAAATGTGTGATAACACAAATTTTCTCATGTTTGGGTGTCTTTACTCGTAATGTCTCAAAGCTTCTAATTGAGCCCGCAAACATCCGAAGTATACAACACAAAAGAGAGCAAATTTTTCAATCTGCTCTCTTTCGGCTTACGTAAATCGTTAGGATTTGTCTAGAATTGAATAACGGTTTCTATCATAAAGCCGTTGAACTCGCCTTCAAAGAGACGGTTGCCGACCGGGAAACCATCATAGGTTTGATTCACGTATTCTATTTTGGCTAAGACATTCTTGGTAAAGAACACGCCTCCACCAATATTATAACGATCTATAGTGACGTCGTTCAATCCAACATCTTCTCCGCTAGCGGTGTTGTATCGAGCTCCGAGATAGAAGTTCTCTGTGTTCCCGAAACGATAGACCACTTCGGCCATGATGTGTGTCCAATTGCGCTCGTTGATATTGGCTTGCTGGCTACGACCAGAAACAAATTCAGCCACTCCAAAGAACTCAAGGCCTTTGTACTTTACAAACGGGTTGAACATAATTGCCGTCATCTGATGGTTAAAACTCGGATTGAATCGGCCAGTTCTAAAATCTTGAACTGCGCTTCTTGTTGGGTCTCCAAGTACCAGATAGTATCTAGATCCTGCTCTATCACCACTGTATAGGTATGATCTGCGCGTGTGAGCGGTATTGTATAGGGACCCGGTTAGTCTGAATCTCAGATCTTCGTTGATCTGTTTGTCCCAACCTAGTTTAGCAACTATAGAAGGAGATGTAGTCTCCGGATTGTCTACGCTTTGATTTAGCTTACCGTTAGTTAGTCCCACCATTGCGATCCAACCGTTTCTTCGGTAATAGATCTCACCAGCAACCTCTGTGGTAAACGCATCTAAAATAGTGTTTCCAACAAATGGATTGTACAAAGCATTGGAGTTGTCTGATCTTCTGAAGTGCATGTCACCGTAGTTCACCTCCATATGTCCGATCTTAACGGTCACATATTTCATGATGTCCTCTAGCGTTCCTTGACCGATCCAGTTCAGGTTGTCAATTTGCAGATAACCACCTTTTACATAAGGCTCTGGGTGGTGTCTAGAAGACAAATAGGTTCGCAAATGCATTCTCAGACCGTCACCTAAAGCCACATCTAAATCCAAGTTGGCTGTAGCCAGGTTGAAATTAGACCCGATCTCTTTAAGCGGTAAGTTTGCGTTCCCGCCTTCGCCATCGTCGGCAAACCATGGGCTACCAGGGCCAATGGTGCTCTCTGCAGGGCGTCCGTTTTGGTGGTCTAAAGCCTGAAATTGCAGTGAGGAAGAGCCTCCAATTCTAACCTTAATTCCGTCAAAGGCTTTGATCACTGCGGTGTCCTTAGGCGCTTCGAAGACATTTAGGCCGTCTTTGCTTGGTTCTCTGAAATTATTCAGACTTCGCTTGTTTTGGGAGAATACTGATGTTACTGAAAACAACAGTACGCTAACTAATAAAATTTTAACTAGTTGGTTCATAGTTCATTAAAATTTAAGTTAAAAACGATTACAATGTCATTTCCTGTCTTGAGTGTTCCCAATAGTGCTTTAGGAGGTTCAATAGCAAAATCCGACATTTTCAAATTCTTTTTTCCTTGAATATTTATGGTGCCATTAGATCTGACAATATCCACATTGACGTCTACGGCTTTAGAAACTCCGGCTATTTTTAGAAGCCCTCTAAAGACAGCAGCAGAGCGCTCGGCAGAGCTATCACTGATCTCCAAAATCTCTGTAAGCTGGAACACGATCTCTGGATGCGCATCTGATTTAAGTGCGTCATAGCACTTATTGTCCATTACTTTTTTGCCGCTCTTAAGAGAAGTTACTTCCAGTTGGATCTCAATTTCATTAATAGAGACCGAACTGTCATCTGCGAGCAATTGCATCAATCCGGTGCATGACTCTGAGGTCATAACCCAATCGTGAATAGAAGAAGTTCCGTGAATTTCAAAGCTAGCAGTAGTGCTTTGGTACAACGCCTTGTTGGCATCAGCTTTGTTGTTAGCCGTAGCTGCAGGCTGTGCGAATGTGTAGCAAGTGGCTAATAAAAACGAGATGAAAAGGATCTTTTTTGTCATGTTTACTAGTGGCATTGGTTAAACATTTCGATCCAAAACTAGGGCGGATCGATTCCCTGACATATGATATTTGTCATACGAGGCTCATTTGCCGAAGTAGATTTAGCCCCATTATGATAACAAGGAGGTCGGTGAAAATCTCAGAATTTAGAGCGGCTTTAAGGAAAATTACGGTCTGACTAACAGGGTTTTAGCGCAATGGCCTCAAGCTCATTAAAATTGGGAGATTAGATCAATTAGAAGTTTTATTCTAGCTTGAGATTTTGCATAAAAATTGAAGGAAAAATGATAGGTTGCTCAGTGTTTTACCTGCAAGTGTTGAGGTATTTTCTATTGAAAATCAGGCCTTTGCCTCTTGATTCCACAATATTAGGCATCTATTTTTGGCTCGACTAACCAATTTACTAGATCTATCATGACACCTACTTTTTTGACAACTAATAGTCAACAAGACGCCCTTAAAGCAGTTGTCAAAGTGAAGCTTAACAACGTATTTTTTTGAATAACGAGTTCTTGTATTGGCTGAATTGATTTTTTGAATCGGCACGGTTCCCCGCCTTATTGTTTTGCGTGTTTCCCCTATAGCAGTTAAAGTGCTTTCCCCCGGTATTCTGTATTGATTTATAGACCAAACACTATTCCTAACTAAATAAGAAACCAATGGAAAATCAATTGATTAATTTCGATTTTAATGCTGCGGAGGTCGATAGTAGTATCGGCAGCTTCCGGGCAAAATTCAAGAATGTAACTCCTATCG
>Ga0256829_1002848_pt1 | contig 12503 bp, 10 predicted proteins | sample 131447metaG_FD_185979 | JGI IMG/M metagenome (GOLD analysis project Ga0256829, IMG submission 185979) | Hydrothermal vent microbial communities from Lau Basin, Pacific Ocean - 131-447 | ecosystem: Environmental > Aquatic > Marine > Hydrothermal vents | place: Pacific Ocean: Lau Basin | collected... | reverse complement strand
ACCTGTATATATGATGGAAAAACGCTCAGTAGGTCCTAGCTTGGGTGCCGACTCCATAAAAGCATCGTTAATCGCTCTTGTTGGTGGATTTGTATTGGTTATACTCTTTATGATGGTGTATTACCGTATGGCTGGAGTGATCGCAAATATTGCTCTTATTGCAAACTTGCTTCTTTTGCTTGCTGTGATGAGTTTGTTTGGTGCTACACTGACCTTGCCTGGTATGGCAGGTATCGTCCTGACAGTAGGTATGGCAGTTGATGCAAATGTTATCATCTCTGAACGCATAAGGGAGCTTATCTACCAAGGTAAGTCTATGCATAAAGCTATAGAAGAGGGTTATGACAATGCTATGCGTGCTATTTTAGATGCTAACATAACTACCCTCATAGCTTCGGTGGTTTTATATGCGTATGGAACAGGTGCTATCAAAGGTTTTGCAATTACTATGAGTATAGGTATCTTAGCTTCTATGTTGACAGCTATCCTAGGTACACATGGGATTTATGAGATGTTAGAATCAAAAATACAAAAATCAAAAAACAATAAATTTTGGTTTGGGATTAAGGGGTAAGTAGATGGAATTTTTTAGATATACAAAAACCTTTAATTTTATGGGCAGGTCAAAACTTGCTATGATTTTTTCCATAGTCTTAGTGCTTAGTTCATTAAGTTTGTTGATGATAAAAGGGCTTAACTACGGTGTTGATTTTGCTGGTGGAACAGTTGTCCAAGTACAGTACAACAAAACTGCACCAATAGATGCAATGCGTGAAAAACTAAAGTCAAATAAGCTTTTTAAAGGCGCATCCATCACAGAATTTGGTTCACCAGATGAAGTGGTGATTCGCATGAAAACTACGACAGGAAGTGTAACTGTAGATATCGGTGACTTGACTCGTGAGACTCTTAGGGGTACTGGGGAGTATAAAGTTCGTCGTGTTGACATTGTAGGACCTACCGTGGGTGCAGAGCTAAAAGAAAAAGGCTTGATGTCTTTACTCTTGGCAATCTTGGGGATTTTAGTCTATGTTGCTTTTAGATTTGAGTGGCGTTTTGCTGTCGCTTCGATCATAGCTTTAGTGCATGATATCTCCATAGCTTTAGGTGCTATCACTCTTGTTGGACTTGATGTAAATCTTGATGTGCTTGCAGCGTTACTTACAATCCTTGGATATTCACTGAATGATACTATCATTGTTTTTGACCGTATTCGTGAGGGAATCACTACAAGCAAAAGAACAGATTTGACAGAGATTATTAATGAGTCCGTAACAAGAACACTAGCAAGAACAACGCTGACTTCACTCACAACTTTCTTTGTTGTGTTTACTCTGTTTATGTTTGGTGGTGAGATTATCCACGCCTTTGCATTTACCCTTTTAGTGGGTGTAGTTGTTGGTACATATTCATCTATCTTTGTTGCATCACCAATCCTACTTTGGTTTGGTTTTGATGTAAAAGGTTATCACAGTAAACTAGCTGCAAAAGCTAAAAGAGAAGCAGAAAAACAAAGAATGCGTGACCAGTACGAATCAGGTGTGATGTAAATCATACCTGATAGTTGTTTCATTCGTATCAAACTCTTGTGATATTCCTAAGGTGGAATATATAAAATTTAGGTTACTTCAATAGTTTATTAAACATATCTTGTGTAAAATTAAAACTTGTACTAAAGAGTGGAATGCCTTTATCAACTAAATTTTTTAAGGCTATACTTTTAGAATTAATAGAATCTTTATATCTCTATGGGTAAAGTCTTGTGAATATGCATCAAGTGTGTTTGAGAAAGACCAATATCTTTCGCCTCAAGTGAAATAACCAATAATAAGATAGTTACTATCTTTAAAAGATTTTGTACCATTATTAACATATTTAGTTATAAATAATTTGATATTATAGTTTTTTTTTGATGATTTGTCAATATTTATAGTTAAAATATATTTGAAAAGAAAGCTTCAGTCACCCCTTAACATTTTTTTAGTATAATAATCAAAATTTTAGTAAATAAAACTGAGGATTATGAAGCATGGATTGGGGTAAAGTAGTATATGTATTTTTTTCATTGATGAGTTTAACATCAATAGCAGGTTTTTTGTATGAAAACACAGCAGTGTCTCTTTTTGTTGCAGCAAGTTTAAATCTAGTTTCAACTATTTTAAAAATAGGGGTGAGGAATTTATTGTCTGCAGAGCTTTTAGCATCCTCTTTAGTAGCAGATTTACACCTTATTCCAGCGTTTGTATTTTTAGTTATTATTGGAGATGATAGTTGGGCAATAGCACTAGCTATTGGTGCACTCATAGCAAATATTTTTTCTATGGGACTTGTTTATATTGAAAGTTCAAAAACACACGAAGAGTATTGATGGAGAATTTTTTGGAGTACAATGCAGCAAAGATAGAAAAAAATTGGCAAGATTATTGGGATGAAAACAAAAGTTTTGAGCCGAGTGAAGATTTTACTAAAGAAAAAAGATATATATTAAGTATGTTTCCCTTCCCAAGTGGAAGGTTACACATGGGGCATGTTCGTAACTACACTCTCAGTGATGCTTTTGCGCGTTACCACAGACAACAAGGTCTCAATGTTTTGCATCCTATTGGTTTTGATAGTTTTGGTATGCCTGCTGAAAATGCCGCTATCAAAAATGGAGCTGATCCAAAAAAATGGACTTATGAAAATATAGACTATATGAAGGGTGAGTTTAAAACTCTTGGATTTAGTTTTTCAAAAGAGAGAGAACTTGCTACGAGTGATGAACTTTACACGAAGTTCGAGCAGGGTTTCATCATAGATATGTATGAAAAAGGTTTACTTTACCGTAAAAAAGGGTTGCTCAATTGGTGCCCTCACGATAAAACAGTTTTAGCAAATGAGCAGGTAGTTGATGGATGTTGTTGGCGATGTGACACACCTATTGAGAAAAAAGATATGAATCAATACTACTTCAAAATCACTCAGTATGGGGATGAGCTTTTAGCTGATTTAGAGAAGCTAAAAGGGGGCTGGCCACACCAAGTGCTCACTATGCAGGACAACTGGATAGGCAAGTCAAATGGTTTAGAGTTTGACCTTTTTTTCGATGCCGATTCAAAAGCAAAATTAAACGCTCAGTTTGAGAGTTTTGATGTGTTTACTACGCGTCCTGATACTATCTATGGAGTAAGTTATACTGCCTTAGCCCCTGAACACGATATTGTGAGCTACATGATAGAGCAAAATCTTTTAGATGCAGAGGTTGTAGCGGAGATTAAAAAGATGAAGGCAACTTCATCTATCGATAGACAAAAAGAAAAGTCAGGGGTATCACTTGGCATCAATGTAATCCACCCACTTACACAAAAAATGATCCCTGTTTGGGTAGCAAACTTTGTCCTTATGGACTATGGTAGTGGAGCTGTGATGGCAGTCCCTGCACATGATGATCGTGATTATGATTTTGCTAAAAAGTATGATTTGGCTATCCATGGAGTTATCAAACCAAAAGATGGAGAACTAGACTTAGAGAACTCTGCTTTTACAGACAAGGGCATCTTATTTAACTCTGGTGAATTTGATGGGCTTGACTCTAAAAAATCACAGTACAATATTATCAAATATTTTGAAGAAAATAAGATTGGGAGAAAGACTACAAACTATAAACTAAAAGATTGGGGTGTCTCCCGTCAGCGGTACTGGGGTGCGCCTATCCCTTTTGTTCATTGTGAAGATTGTGGTTTAGTGATGGAGAAAAAAGAGAACCTTCCTATCGCCCTTCCAGCAGATGTCGAGATAACGGGAGAGGGAAATCCACTGGAGAATCATCCAACATGGAAATACTGCTCATGTCCGAAGTGCGGCAGGGATGCTGTTCGTGAAACAGATACAATGGATACTTTTGTAGAATCCTCTTGGTACTTTTTACGCTTTTGTGCATCTCCAAAAAACTGGGAAAAGGAAGCTTTTTCTAAAGAGCAGGTAGCCTACTGGATGCAACACGGGGTTGACCACTACATTGGTGGGATAGAACATGCCATACTTCACCTTCTTTATGCAAGATTTTTTACAAAGGTTTTTCGAGACTTAGGTTATTTAGATTTTGATGAGCCTTTTGATAAACTTCTCACTCAAGGGATGGTACTTAAAGATGGGGCTAAGATGTCAAAGTCTAAAGGCAATACAGTAGATCCTGATGCACTCATCCAAAAGTATGGTGCAGATACTGCACGACTTTTTATCCTCTTTGCCGCACCACCAACACAGGAGCTAGAGTGGAATGACAGTGGGGTAGAGGGTTCATACAAGTTTATCAAAAGATTTTTTGATAGAAGCTCAAATGTTATAGCTTGTGAGAGTATCCCCATTATCAAGCATGAAACTCTAAGTAAAGAGGAAAAATTTGCTCGTAAAAAAGTCTATGAAGCACAAGTTCGTGCCAATGAAGTCTATAATGAGCGTTACACTTTTAACACTATGATAGCAGGTGTGATGGAAGCGATGAATGCACTCAATGCCCAATCAAATAGTGATGTTTGGAGTGAGGGTTACTGGATACTAAGCTCCATCATGGAACCTGTTATCCCTCATACTTGTTGGGAGATCTCATCAAACTATTTTCATCTTAAAAATTTAGATAAACAAGTGATTTTAGAGGAAGTTTTTATAGAAGATAGCATCATTCTTGGTGTCTCAGTCAATGGTAAAAACCGTGGTGAGATAGAAGTGGCTACGGATGCAACGAAAGAAAGTATCATAGCCTTAGCAAAAGAGAAAGTAGCAAAATATTTAGAGGCTAAAGAGATAGTTAAAGAGATAGTAGTTCCTAAAAAGTTAGTAAATATAGTAGTGAAGGGTTAAGATGCAGGTTATTCACATGCGGAATGTAATTTTATTGTTGTTAATATCATTAGTGTTTACTTCGTGTGGCTATAGACCTAGTTCAAATTTTGCTCGTATGGCATTAGGAGAAAAAATCTCTACAAGTGTCATCATCTCAAATCAAAATCCAGGAAATACGGTAATCATTAAAGATGCAATGGATAGTGCTATTGTAAAAACTCTTCATGCTTCATTGGTCCCACGAAGTGAGTCTGATTCTCATTTGGTTTTTTCTATCGCAACACCCAATTATTACCCTGTGCAATATAATGCAAATGGATATATAATAGCTTATAGAATGAAAGTTAGATTAACCATAACACGCTATCATGATGGAGAAGAGAAGCGATATACAGCTCAAGGGATAAGTGATTTTTCTATAGCTCCTAATGCTGTAGTAACGGTTCAAGCTCGTTTTGATGCTATTGAGCTTGCTGCGGCAAAAGCTATTAATTCATTTATAGCACAAATATCATCTGAGGGTGCAAGAAAGGTAGTTAAGAATGACAATTCAAACGATTATAAAAAAAGCCATTAAGAGGTTGGAATTAGAGGGGAAGCTTTTAACTCCAGATTATTATTCTGAAGCATTTTGTAAAGAGGCAAATACAGTAGGTATGGATATAGAAGACTGTTCACATATAAAAAAGTACACAGCCTCTTTAAATCCTGAATTTCAAAAAGAATTGAAACAATATCGTATCAAAACGATGAATGAATTTATCCGTTTTTTAGTCTCAAAACTCAACCGTACAAATCAGTCGATGTGCTCAGCATCTTTAGAAGCACAACTCAACTTTTCCAAAAGAATTTTACAGGTCATAGGGGTGCTACACAATAAAGAAGCATCAGAGATAGCAAAAAAAAGTATAGCTATGTTGAGTGATAATCCAAGTGTAGCTCAGGTAGATAACTTTAGACAACACTGGGTGAATTTCATCACCTCTTATGATGACTCTTTTTTAATGTCAATAGGTCTTCAAGATAAAGATGATTTGAAAAAGTCTATTTTGGCATTAGACAAAACTGCTTTTTCTAGTGGAGAACTTACTAATGAAGATCAAGCATATCTTAGTAAACTTGCTTCGCTCTTAGTTTCATCTTTTGTTCCCTCTATCGCTTCAAGTATCAACGATAAGATAGCTTCACTTTCGCAAAAAATAAGAAAAAATCCTAAATTATTGAGTAGTGCATCAATAGAAGATGAGATAAAGCAGACTATTATGTTGCGTATTGCACTTGATAAAGAGAGTGTCAAAGAGATGGTAGAATCTCTTGATGGAGTGCTTGATAAACTCTCTCTTAGGTTGATAGAGATGATAGAGCGTTCCGATAGTTCAACTGTAGAGATACAAAATATAAAAAAAGAGTTAGAATCTCACAATGAAGAAAGTGAAGATACAAAGATAAACTTTAAAGTCGCACATAAAAAACTTTATACTTTAGCTTTAGCCTTAGAAGAAAATACGAAATCTTTAAGTAAAGACTTGCAAGATCATAGTGGTGAAGTAAAAGTGCTTAGTAAAAAGATAAAAAAATTAGAAGCGGAACTAGAAAAAGCAAAACAGGAATCTAAAGAGGATTTTTTAACGAAACTTTACAACAAAAGAGCTCTTGATGAGTTTATGAATGTAAAAGAAGCAGAATTTGAGCGATATGGTAGAAATTTTTCAATCATAATGTTGGATATAGATTTTTTTAAAAAGGTTAATGATACCTTTGGTCACGATGCTGGGGATGCTGTACTGGGTGCTTTGGCTTCCATACTGAAAAAAGAGGCAAGAAGTGTAGATATTGTCGGGCGTTTTGGTGGGGAAGAATTTATGGCTATCTTAAGTGAGACAGATACAAAAGGCGGTGCTATTTTCGCTGAAAAGGTACGAAAACATGTTCAAAAAGCTCGTTTTATGTATAAGGGCAAACGCATAGAAGTGACGGTTAGTTCAGGGGTAAGTGAGAGAAAAACTCAGACCTCTTTAGATGCTGTTGTCAAATCTGCAGATAATAGGCTATATAAAGCAAAAGAAAGTGGTAGAAATAGGGTTGTATATAAGTAGTGTTAGAAATTTTTTTAGATGCTAAGCCACTCTATTATGATGAGATAGATTATGCTAGATTTCCACGAATCTACAACCGTATAAAATCTCATTTTCAACTTCCAAAGATTATTCACTTAGTAGGAACAAATGGGAAGGGTACTACTGGTCGCTTTTTGGCTATGGCACTGCATCATCTCTCCTATAAAGTTGGACACTTTACCTCTCCTCACATCTCAAAATTTAATGAAAGAATATGGCTAGATGGGCAAGACTCAAGTGATCTACTTTTAGAAGCTACACATCAAAGGCTTTTAGAGATTTTGAGCATAGAAGATAGTGAAGCTTTGAGCTATTTTGAATACACGACATTACTGGCTATGTTAGTGTTTGAAGATTGTGAATTTGTAGTGCTTGAAGCTGGGCTTGGCGGTGAGTTTGATGCAACAGCAGTGTTTGATAAAATACTGACTTTAGTGACACCTATCGACATAGACCATGAGGCATTTTTAGGTAACACTATAGAAGCGATCGCAAAAACAAAACTCAAAGCGATTGAGCATACTGCTATTATTGCAGAACAAAAAAACTTAGAAGTTTATGATGTTGCAGAGAGTTTAGCTCAAGAGGGTGGTCTTCTTATCTATAAGGTAGATGAGATATTAAAAAAAGAAGATAAAAAATTACTTTTAGAGATTTCAAAAGAGTTAGATTTACCATTTTATTTGGAGCAAAATTTAGCTTTAAGTATCGCGGCACTTTGTTGGCTTGAGATAGCCTATACCAAAGAGAGCTTTAAAGACTCGAAGCTCTTTGGTAGATTAACACGATTTCGTGAGAACATTCTTATTGATGTAGGGCATAATGCTTTAGCTGCACGCTCTATAGTGACCCAGTTAAGAACAGACAAATATATTTTAATTTACAATACATATAAAGATAAAGACTTTAGGGAGATTCTTCGCATCCTTAAACCCATTATAAAACATGTAGAGATTATTGATATAGATGGACAGAGAGTTGCATCATTAGACTCACTTCATAAAGTTTTAATTGACTTAGAGGTAGAATATACTAAATACAATAAAATTAACAAAAGTAACAACTATTTGATTTTTGGTTCATTTAGTGTTGCCCAAAGCTTTTTAAGAGAGTATAATGAATAATCACTTTACTATTACAATAAATGATGATAACGGTGTAAGACAGTTTAATCTGCATCAGATAGTAAAAAAGGTTATCTGGTATGTTTTCGGGTTTATAGGATTTGTAGCTCTTGTAGCTGTTGGGACTATTCTTTATCTAAATTATGCAGTGGATCAGATAGAGTTAAAGAGACTCGATACTAAAAAAGCATATTCAAAACTTAAAGAAAAAAATGACAATCTCAATCAGAGCATCAATGAAACACAAGTTGCTTTGTTCCTGAGAAAAAAAGAGCTCAGGGAGGTCTCCAACTCCCTTTCAGAGATCGAAGTACTCATTGGTTTGACACCTTCTGCAAACGATGTTAGTTTAAAAGATAGAGTCAATGAGACAAAATTAACTTCAGAACATATGGCTACACTTTTGCAGTTTATCCCGAGTGGCTCTCCTGTAAAATACAAGGGTATTACAAGTAAATATGGTTATAGAATACACCCTACATTAAATAGAAAAGAGTTTCATAGAGGGCTCGATATGAGAGCCAAGCTCAATACTCCTGTTTATGCTACTGCAGATGGGATTGTTGAGTATGCAGGGTATCATAAAAAAAGTGGTTTTGGTCGTTTGGTTATCATAGAACATAATTATGGTTTTAAATCATATTACGGTCATTTAAACAAAATAGTTGTAAAATATGGTATGTTTGTAAAAAAAGGCACACTCATCGCTTATACTGGTAATTCAGGATTAAGCAGTGGACCTCATTTGCATTACGAACTGAGGTTTTTACATAGAACAATCAATCCATTTTATTTTGTAAAATGGAATGTCAAAAATTACAAAGATATATTTTCAAAGGAGAAAAAAATACCATGGCAATCTTTAATAACAGCAACACAGCACATCAAAGTGCCCAACCCGACACAAACACCACCATCATCACCGCTGGTTCTTCAATCAAAGGGGAGATGAACCTAACATGTAATCTCTATGTAGATGGTGATTTCGAGGGGATAATTCACTCGAAAAAAGAGGTAAACATTGGTAAAAATGGTCATGTTAATGGTGATATCCACACGAAAAGACTTGTAGTCCAAGGTTTTGTTGAGGGGATGCTTCATGCAGATAGAGTTGAGATAAAAGCAGCTGGTCGCGTCAATGGTACTATAGAAGCTGCAGAACTTATCATAGAAGCTAAAGGAATATTTGAGGGTAACTCTGTTGTTAAAGGTGTCGCTCCAAAACCACAGCCACTTGCTGCACATATAGATAAAACAAGTGCATCTAAAGATACACAGGACTCTAAAAAATCGTAAATGTCACAAACTTCATTATTTAGATACTTTAAAGAATCTTCCAAAGAGAGATTAGATGTTTTACTCTGTGAGGATTCTAACGAAGCACACTCCCTAAAATCTGTCGCTAGTTTTTTCAAAAAAGAGGTATTGGTATTTCCAGATTTTCGTCCTAGTTTTGGAGATGATTTGCGGGTTTTTAAAGAGGAATATCATGAGTTGCTTTCTCAACTGAGATTTTATTATACAGCAAAGAAAAAGCCTCTTATCATCTCACCACTCAAGTCTCTACTTTTTCATCTCCCTAAGCAAGAGTATTTAAGCTCTTATCTCTTAGAATTTGGTAGCACTATAAATCTAAAAAGTTTCAAAGAGATGATGCTCTTTTGGGGGTATAGTTTTGTTGATATTGTGCAAATGAAAGGGGAGGTCTCTTTTCGTGGAGATATTATTGACATCTATGTACCCTCTGATGCCCTACCTATGCGAATATCTCTTTTTGATGATGAGATAGAGCAGATAAAACGCTTTGAGTTAGAGTCCCAAAGAACGCAAAAAGAGGAGTTGGACTCTGTTGTAATCAATGCAGCCTATTACTCTTTAGACGAACAAACTTATAATGACTTGAATAAAAACATTGAACAGAGTCCCTTTGACTCACTTGTCAAGGATGTTGCTTCCCTTGGACTTTGGCATCTAGGAGATATGGCTGAGAATTTTTTAGAAAACAAAAAAGTTAAATTTTCAAAAAATCTTGATGCTTTACTTGTTGATGCTTATGGTCTCAATGAGCCACAAATTTCACGAGATTTTTTTAACCTTGCTATTTTAGAGGGCTCAGATACCTACAGAGAGCTGGTAGTCGCTGACCTACCTTCGCTTCTTCGCGTACATAAAGACAAAAAAATCACTATTATCGCTGCAAATGAAGCTTCCATGAAGCAGATAGGCATCTACGAACTCAAAGATATAACTCAAGTATTTGCTCCTTATATCCTCAATATCTTAACACCAACAGAGTTGATTGTCTCTCTCAATAAAGCGGATAAGCAAAGAAGAAGACGCAAATCTGCCATACTTTTAGATGACTTGAAAAAAGGGGATTATGTTGTTCATGAGGACTATGGTGTTGGTATCTTTGAATCTATTGAGCAAACAGAGATTTTAGGAGGGGTGAAAGACTTCATAGTGATTAAGTACATTGGTGATGATAAGGTTTTACTTCCAGTTGAAAATCTAGACTATATAGACAGATATATCGCTGGTGGAGGTTCTACCCCTGTGCTAGATAGACTTGGTAAAGGGAGTTTTGGTAAACTCAAAGAGAAGGTAAAAAAACGCCTTATGGAGATAGCAGGACAGATTGTAAATACTGCTGCTGCTCGTGCCCTCATAAAATCACCAAAGATAAGCATAGCAAAAAAAGAGCTCCAAGAGTTTGCTAAACTCTCTGGATTTGACTATACTGAGGATCAAAGTCGAAGTGTCGAAGAGATTATAAGTCAGATGAGTAGCGGTCATATTATGGATAGACTGCTTAGTGGTGATGTTGGTTTTGGTAAAACAGAGGTCGCGATGAATACCATCTATGCAGCATTTAAGTCTGGCTATCAATCGGCTTTTATTGTACCCACTACACTTCTCTCCGCCCAGCATTTTCGTTCTTTAGATGAGAGATTTAGCCAACTTGGTCTCAGATATGCAAAACTAGATAGATTTGTAAGCACTAAAGATAGAAACAGTATTATCAAAGGTCTTGCATCAGGAGAGATTGATTGTGTCGTTGGGACACATACACTATTTGGACTAGATTTTAAGAATCTTGGTGTTGTTATCATAGATGAGGAACATAAATTTGGAGTGAAGCAAAAAGAGAAGATAAAAGAGTTATATCATACTGTGCATCTTCTCAGCATGAGTGCTACCCCTATCCCTCGTTCTCTTAACCAAGCGATGAGTTCTATAAAAACTATGAGCCAGTTACTTACTCCTCCAAGCGAGCGACAGGGGGTGAGAACCTTTGTAAAAGAGTACAATGAAAAACTCATCAAAGAGGTTATCATGCGTGAGATTCGTCGTGGTGGACAGCTCTTTTATATCCATAATTCTATCGACCATATGCCCATCAAACTCGGTGAGATAAAAGCGATTCTTCCAGAGCTTAGGGTGGTGATGCTCCACTCCAAAATCTCAGCAGTAGAGACAGAGAAAAAGCTTTTAGCATTTGAAGCTGGAGAGTATGATATGATGATAGCAACTTCCATCATAGAATCAGGTATCCATATGCCAAAAGTAAATACTATATTGGTTGATGGTGCAGATAGATTTGGTATAGCCGACTTGCATCAGCTTCGTGGTAGAGTAGGGCGTGGAAGTTATGAGGGCTTTGCGTATTTTATCGTAGAGTCAAAGGAAAACTTAACAGATGAAGCTAAGAAAAGATTGTTAGCCCTTGAGTCTAACTCTTTTTTAGGAAGTGGTTCAGTCCTTGCCTATCATGATTTGGAGATTCGTGGTGGTGGAAATCTCGTTGGAGATGCACAAAGTGGGCACATCAAAAATATAGGCTATTCGCTCTACCTTAGAATGTTAGAAGATGCTATCAAACAGCTCTCAAATACAGTAGAAACTAAACGCGTTAAAGTAGATATTAAACTCACTATTAGTGCTTACATAAGTGATGAGAGTGTGAGTGAAGATAGGCTTCGCTTAGATATATATAGACGGTTGAGTTCCTGTGAAACACCAGTAGAGGTCTATGAGATACAAGAAGAGCTTATTGATAGGTTTGGGGAGTTAGATGAGCAAACAAATAATTTTTTTGAATTGATGGTTATCAAACTACTTTCACTAGACAAGAGCATCAAGACAGTTTCAAATTATGGACAAAACATCACTTTTATCTATCAAAATAACTCGAAAGAGAGTATTAAGTCTGAGAGTAAGGATGATGATGACATCATTAAAGCAGTGTTGTTTTACTTGAGAAATAATAAACCTAAAATGCTTTAGGTGTCTATCTCAAAATTTCAATTCTTGTGGTAAGTTCGGCTTAATATTATAAAGAGTATAATTTGTCTAAATAGGTTAAGGAATTATTATATGCAAGAGAGTAGGATAAAGTTTTTTCACTCTATACGGTTTAAAATACTTTTTTGGTTCATTC
>Ga0256829_1002847_pt1 | contig 12504 bp, 11 predicted proteins | sample 131447metaG_FD_185979 | JGI IMG/M metagenome (GOLD analysis project Ga0256829, IMG submission 185979) | Hydrothermal vent microbial communities from Lau Basin, Pacific Ocean - 131-447 | ecosystem: Environmental > Aquatic > Marine > Hydrothermal vents | place: Pacific Ocean: Lau Basin | collected... | reverse complement strand
CATCTCCCGACAGCGCCGCTTGCTGCCCTCGCCCGGTGAAGCGAAACCGGACTGGTGGATAATGAGTGAAGTGGCCAAACGCATGGGCTTCGACCAAGCCTTTAACTATCTCCATGAAGGCGAAGTATTCCGCGAGTACGCCATGATGACGCAACTGGATAACATCGATGGCAATACGCGAGATCTGAACCTCAGTGGTCTCACCAGCATCAGCGATGCCGAGTACGCCAACCTCAAACCGCAACAGTGGCCACTGAAAACCCCGGATCAAAAAATCGAGCACAAGCGTCTGTTTGGCGACGGCAAGTTCTTCACTCCGTCTGGGAAAGCCCAGTTTATCGGTGTCGATTTTGAAGCTCCGGCCTCGCAAACCTGCGGCGACTACCCCATGAGTTTGAACAGCGGTCGTATTCGCGATCAATGGCACACCATGACGCGCACCGGGTTGTCTTCAAGGCTTGGTGCCCACCTGCCCGAGCCCTATGTCTCTGTTCACCCCCAGGACGCCGAACACTACGGACTGGAAGACAGCAAAATCGCTCGTTTGCACAACGACTGGGGCAGCGCCCAGATTCGCGTCCACATTACCGAACGCATGACACCCGGGCAGCTGTTTATGCCGATTCACTGGACCGGCGTTCTTTCCAGTGCAGGTCGCGTATGTTCGCTGGTAAGCCCTGATACCGATAAGGTATCCGGGCAGCCGGAATTCAAGTTCACCCCCGCAGCCATAGAACCCTGGCACTACGCCAGTGAAGCCCTGTTTCTGTCACCAAGAGCCATTAGTACCGATGGTCTTGACTACTGGGTGCGCCAAAAGGTGGATGGCGGCTACCTTTACCGCGTCGCCTCACAGCTGTCCCCCAGTAAACTGGCGCAGGTTTTAAACCAGCACAGTGTTCCTCAAGATCAGACTGATGTGTCCGGTATGGGACAGGAAATTAACTTCAGCAGCCCGGAACTGGCGCAGTACCGCTATGCGCTGATGAAAAACAACCAGATTCAGAATTGCTACATAGTCGCCACTGACCTACAGAACGCGGACTACGAATGGATTCAGAATCTTCTCAACGACACCGTGGACAGCACCGTGCAAGGCTCGATTCTCAGCGGTATCGCCTCTGGTCGTCTGGCCGGCGGCCGCACCGTATGCGCCTGTAAACAGGTGGGCAAAAATACCATTTGCGAAAGCATCCGCGAGCAGGGCTTGACCTCAGTGGACGATGTCAGCGAATACACCAGTGCCGGCACGGGCTGCGGTAGTTGCGTTCCGGAAATTCAGGCAATTGTGGATGAAGAGTTGCTTAATCTGGGGGTAGCACTATAACCTAGCGTCCCAATATTAACGCCAGGAAGAACTATGAGTACTGATACCCAAACTGAACTGGAAGCCGCCGCCTTTCGCCGTTTGCTGGCCCACTTGGATAAGCGCAAAGACGTTCAGAACATCGATCTGATGATTCAAGCGGGGTTCTGTCGTAACTGTTTGAGCAAATGGTATATGGCGGCAGCGGAAGAACGCGGTGTGGAGATGGACTACGACCGCGCTCGCGAAGTGGTTTATGGAATGCCCTACGGCGAGTGGAAAGATAAATACCAGCAGGAAGCTACCCCAGAGCAAATGGCAGCCTTTGAAGCGACACAGAAAAAATAGCCTCCGCAATCATAGCAGCTGCCATGTCCAATATAGCCTCTCTTAAACTTGAACAGTTGATTGTTTACCCCGTTAAATCCTTACGGGGTATTGTCGTGGAGCAGTGGCCTATTTCGGAACAGGGACTGGCCTTTGATCGCCACTGGATGCTGGTGATGCCCAACGGCCGCTTTGTCACCCAGCGACAATTGCCTCAAATGGCCTTGATCGACACTGCTATCGAAGGTTCGCAACTGATTCTGAGCCTCAGCGGATACGGGTCGGTGAGCGTGCCACTGAAGTCTTCGAACAACCAATCCGACAGATTTTCTGCTCAGGTGTGGCGCGATGAATGCGACGTACATGAAGCCAGCGAGGCCGCATCGCAATGGCTCAATAAAGCACTGCAACCGCCCCAGCCCCTGCGCCTTGTGCGGATGAGCGATAATGCCCAACGTCCGCAATCACAGCCGGAGCGATTTGGCGCAGAAACCAGAACCCTGTTTGCCGATGCCGCGCCGTTCCTGATTGCCAACACCAGCTCCCTGGATGCCCTCAATCGCCACTTGCAGTCAAAAGGCTACATTGACGAAGCGCGCCCAGAGAAAGACATGCGCCGCTTCCGACCCAATTTGGTGGTCAGCGGACTGGACGCCTTCGACGAACACAATTATCAGTCGCTGCAACTGAACGGTTTCAACTTCCGACTCGTAGATCACTGTGAGCGCTGCATTATCACCACGATCAATCCGGATACAGCAGACAAGGATCCAGACATGGAAACTTATCGCGAGTTGGCAAAAATCAACCCAATGCCGGAAAAACCCAAAGCTCCGGCATTTGGTGTCAACGCCACGCTAGCGCTCGAACCGAATCAACCTACCGAGATCAGCATCAACAGGTAGCGTCTGACCTCAACACTGAAATTACTGCATGAATTTGTCACTATTCCACGGTGTGCCCGCTGGCGCACGCTATATGATTCTGTCTGCTCTGGGCTTTGCCCTGATGGCAGCCTGCGTTAAACAGGCGAGTCAGTACGGTATTCCAGTACTCGAGATTGTGGCCTTTCGTGCACTCGTTTCCCTGCTGCTCAGCTATCTGGATATCAAACGCAAAAGGTTATCGCTTTGGGGATATAACAAACCGCTTTTGATCGCCCGGGGCGCGGTGGGCGCTTTGGCACTGATGTGTGTTTACTACGCCATTACCGTATTGCCCCTGGCGGAAGCAACTATTCTGCAATACCTGCATCCCGTATTCACCGCGCTGCTGGCTTTGCTCGTTCTGAAAGAGGCAATTCAGCGCTCAACACTCTGGTGCATTGCACTCAGCCTGGCAGGTTTAGTAATACTGCTGCTGCCAGGCCTTGTACCCCTGAGTACGCTGGGGTTTTCGTGGATCAGTTACGGTGCCGCACTGGCCGGAGCCCTCGGCAGCGCCATCGCCTATGTTTTAGTGCGCCGCCTGAGTCAGACCGAAGACGCCTCAGTCATTATCTTTTACTTCCCCTTGATCACCCTGCCGGTTTCTCTGGTATTTCTGGGAGACAACTTCGTCGTGCCATCAATCGAGGCATTACTCGTACTGATCCTTGTGGGCGTGTTCACTCAAGTGGGTCAGGTTGGACTAACCAAAGCCATGCAGCATGAGACCGCGGGCAAGGCCACGGCGTACTCCTATATACAAGTCGTATTTTCCATTGCACTGGGAATAGCTTGGTTTGGAGAGACTCCGGACGAGCGCACCGGCATCGGTGGCGCACTAATTATTGGCGGTGCGTTAATTAACGCAGCTTGGAAACGCTGAGCAAAATTCGACCAAAACAGCTCCAACAGTCACAATCGTCAGTTGAGCTCCGTGAGCCGGCAAGGTATGTTGCTGCGCCCGGTATTGTCGATACCGACAAAATAACCACAAAAACCCGAACTTTCGAGCCCATTTTGAGCCTATGAAGCTTTCAACGATAGTCAGCGAGCTACTTACCGATTTCCGCCTGAAAGACATCCTGAAATCCGGATTGCTGAAAATCACCGCACTGCTGATACTGGCCGCCTGGGTAGTACCCGCAGCGTTCGACAGTTACCTGCACCCCGACAGGACCTTCTTCGTCCAGCTCTTTAACCCAACCACACTGGATATCTATCTGCGCAGCAGTATCAGCATCCTTTTCGGCGGTTTGGGCTTGCTGACCATTTTGGGGTTTAACCGCATTGACAAGCAGCATCAGGATCTGATGTTTGAGCGGGCCAAACTCAGTCAAATTATCGAATCCGGTCCCCAGTGCATCAAGACGGTGGCCAAAGACGGCTCACTGATTGAAATGAACCCGGCCGGCTTGATGATGATTGAAGCTGAGTCTCTGAACTTAGTTCAAGGGCAATCGGTGTACAACCTTATCGCCGAGGAAGACCGCGACGCCTACATCGATTTCAATAAGCGCATTTTCGATGGCCATTCTGAGGTCACAACCTACGACATCGTCGGTCTGGAAGGCACCCGCAAGCGCGTCGAGAGTCACGCGGTCCCACTGTTTGATGACAATGGCCAAGTGCGAGCACATCTGGCAATGACCCGCGATATCACCCAGTCTCACAAACTCGCCGAAGAGCTCAGCTATCAAGCCAGCCACGACATGCTGACCGGACTGATCAATCGTCAGGAATTCGAACGACGCCTGGAAAATACCCTCACCCTGGCCATCACCGACCAAAGTCATCACGCCATCTTTTTTATCGATCTTGATCAGTTCAAGCTGGTGAACGATACCTGTGGCCACATGGCTGGCGACGAACTGTTGCGACAAGTGGCGGCAATCATGACCCATCAGGTGCGTCAGCAGGACAGCGTGGCCCGTATGGGCGGCGACGAGTTTGCCATTCTGTTGCAGTACTGCTGCCTGGACGAAGCCCGCAATATTGCCGAGAAACTGCGTCAGGAAGTAGAAGCTTTTATATTCCCCTGGGAGGATCGCCAGTTTAAGGTCAGTACCAGCATCGGGATTGTCGGTATCGATGAATACGACAACAGCGTTGGCGTGATACTGCGAGACGCCGATACCGCTTGCTATCTGGCCAAGGAAATGGGGCGCAATCGTGTACACCTGCACCAGGAAGACGACGATGAAACCGATCGCCACGTCAATGAAATGCAGTGGGTCTCACGTGTTCACGAAGGCATTGAAAAGCAATCGTTTGAGCTGTACGCGCAGCTGATTGAGAATCTCAGCGATTCGGAGAGCGACAAGCATGCGGAACTTCTGCTGCGCTATCGCAACGAAGATGAATCTCTCTCCCCTCCCGGGGCCTTCTTGCCAGCTACTGAACGCTATGGTGTCTCACCAAAACTGGATCGCCATGTTATCACTACTACACTGAGTGTTCTCGAGAGCAATCCGATACTGCTGCAATACGTCGATCTGTTCAGCATAAATCTCTCCGGTTTGTCTCTGGGCGACGATGAATTCTTACAATTTGTGAAGGAACAGTTTCAGAAACACCCGACACTGCCCGGAAAGATCTGTTTTGAAATTACGGAAACTGCAGCCATTGGCAACCTGAACAACGCCATGCGTTTTATTCAGGCATTAAAAGATATCGGCTGTCGCTTTTCTCTGGATGACTTTGGCAGTGGTCTGTCGTCTTTTGGCTACCTCAAGAGCCTACCGGTGGACTATTTGAAAATCGACGGGTCGTTCGTGAAAAATATCGTTAACGATGCAATTGATCTGGCCATGGTGCGCAGTATTAATGATATCGGCCATTTGATGAACAAGAAAACCATCGCTGAGTACGTGGAAAATGACGCGATAAGAGAGAAACTGAAAGAGCTAAATATCAACTACGCCCAAGGCTACGGCATAGCGAAACCCATCCCCATGAGCGATTTAATCGACTTGGCCGAACAACAACACAAGCAGGCGGTTTAAACCCGCCTGCATCACTCCTTTTATCTAGTTCCGCGCCGCTATGGCATCAGCAATAGCCAAAGTGCGCTCGGCCTCATCGGCGTGCAGGTTCTCCACCAGCTTGCCATCCAACACCGCCACGCCTTTGCCTTCAGCCAAGGCCTCCTGCCACACCTCTTGAATACGTCGCGCCTTGTCGACGTCTTCGGCGCTGGGCCCAAATACGCGATTGGCCTGAGTCAATTGCGCGGGGTGAATCAGGGATTTTCCGTCGAACCCCAAATCACGGCCCTGCTGACAAATTCGGACAAAGCCGTCGCTATCTTTAATATCCAGATAGACCCCATCAATAATATCCACCTGATGACAACGAGCTGCCAATACACATTGGCTGAGAGCGCTGATAAAACCAACGCGATCCGGGGTATGGGGAATACGCATTTCCTTGGCCAGATCCGATGTTCCCATCACAATGGCTGTTAAAGTAGAGTGAGCAGCAGCAATCTGCTGAGCATTGGCAACGCCCAGTGGCGTTTCAATCATTGGCCACAGTCCCAACTTGCGAGTGGTGTTTTGCTCGATCAATGCCGCCACTGTCTGCACCTGCTCAGCGGATTCTACCTTGGGCATACAGATACCATCAAAATCCACATCGGCCTTGAGCAGGGCCAGTAAATCATCCTTTCCCCAAGGCGTGGCGAGAGGGTTAATACGCACCACCAATTCGCGATTGCCGTAGCCACCCTGACGCAAACTGTCAATCACCTTATCACGAGCCTCGGCTTTAACATCCGGCGCGACCGCATCTTCAAGATCAAAGATGACCACGTCCGTATCCAACCCACGAGCCTTTTCCATTGCTCGGGCATTAGCCCCTGGCATATACAAAACGGAACGACGTGGACGAAGTACGGATAATTCTACTGCCTGGGACATTGGGATCACCTGGAACCTTGTGAATGACAAAGCCGGCATTGTAACTTTTCGAATCATGGCTTTGAAATAAAAAGCACAGGTGGTTGCCGTACACTGGCCTAATGCAATAAGTTGCAGTATCACTGCACTGACAATAACAACAATGACCGGAGCAACAGAAAGCATGCCAATTTGTCACAACCAAGGCGCCGCCATTCACTACGAAGTTCACGGCAGCGGCAAACCCGTTGTATTGATTCACGGCGTCGCCGTTAATTTCGCTACAAATTACGCAGCCTTTGGCTGGACGGAACTGCTCACAGAAAACGGATTTCAGGTAATCGGCCTGGATCTGCGCGGACACGGAGCCAGTGACAAACCACAAAGCAGCGCGGATTATTCCAGCGCCATTCTCGCCTCTGATGTACTTGCCGTGCTCGATGAATTGAGTATCGAGCAGGCTGCCGTCGTAGGTTACTCTCTGGGCAGTGCTATCACACTGTACCTGGCCCAGCATTTTCCAGAACGAGTCAGTAAAGCCATCCTGATTGCTACCGGCGATGGCTTAATTGGGCTGGGAGACCATTCCATTGCCAGTACCGGTGCTGATTTGAAAGAAGCAGTCTCCCGCGATGAGTATCCCAAAGATCTGCCCGCTCATGTGGCCACCTATTGGAACTTTGTGGAACACAGCGGAGGTTGCCGAAAGGCTGTAGCCGCACTGATGGATGGCGAATTCGAACCCGCCACTGCGCAACAGGCAAGCCAGATCCATGTCCCCACGGTGGTCATCAGCGGAGCTCTGGATCTGGTGTTGGGCCAGGGATCTGAGCTGGCCGCGTCCCTCGGGAATTGTCGCTACATCGAGATTGCCGAGGCCGATCACTTCAACCTGGCACTGCTGGACGAAGTGAAAAGCGAAGTGACCCACTCTCTGACGAATTAACGTCGACAGGTCCTAGCAGCAGGCTGTATCCAACTCGGCTTCGACCGCCTCGGATTTGCGACACCCTTCGTGGGTGCGCAACTGTTTCAGATAGGCCTCCAGCGCGGGAAAGAAGGCGAGCGTGCCAGAGCGCTCCAGCGCATCAACGACAAAGAACATCATGATGTCTGCGCCACTGAGACGATCACCCACCAGATAACGACGATTTTCCAGCGCGCTGTTCAAATAGCCCAGCACTTTGGCGGCCTCCGCTTGGGCGTAATCTTCCAGGAAGTTGGTTTTAGCCCCATCTCTCTGTAAGAACATACGCAACAACAAAGGGACCATCGCTGAACTTTCCGCAAAGTGGATCCACTGCAGGTATTCAGCGAACTCCTGGGTGCCTCGGGCCGGGGCCAGGCGATCGGGGGCGTACTTGTCGATCAGCTGCTCAACGATTGCTCCGGATTCCGCCAATACCACGCCATCCTCTTCAATGACCGGGGATTTACCCAGCGGGTGGATCTGCTTCAACGAATCCGGCGCCAAATTGCTTTCGGCATCCCGTTGATAGGCCTCGATTTTGTAGGGCTGCTCCAGCTCTTCCAACAACCAGATGATGCGCTTGGAGCGCGATTTATTAAGATGATGCAGTGTAATCATGGTGCCTAGCTCCTCAGATTGAACATATATTTTCCACAATATAGTTTTGCACCAACTAAAATAAAAGCCCTGCCTGCAATCCGTTTGCGCCAGATTACCGTATCCCACTGCGCACCAATTGCTTATCGGTGGAAACTTGTTCACCTGAAGCAAGGCCGCCGGCGCTCAATTGGCCGGCAGCCAGTGAATCTGCGCCCAATATTTGCTATCCTTGCGCCCGCAAAATTCAACCCCTGACTGAGACCATCAATGATCACTCTTTACGGTATCCCGAACTGCGACACAGTGAAAAAAGCCCGCACCTGGCTGGACCAAAATAACGTGGAGCACCAATTCCACGATTTCCGCAAAGACGGTGTGGACGCAGCACAAGTAAAACAATGGATCGCCGACCTGGGGGTTGATACGCTCATCAACAAACGCAGTACCAGCTGGAAAGCACTGAGCGATGAACAAAAGAGCGGCTTAAATGACAGCACTGCATTGGAGCTGATCCTGAAAAGCCCCACGCTGATCAAGCGACCACTGCTGGACAAAGACGGCGAGCTACAAGTGGGCTTTAAAGCTGCTACTTACGAAACAACATTTGCCTGATTACTGATTTCTACGACTACTGATTACTGGAATAGAACCATGACTCAACTGTACGCACTCGGCCTTGGCGTCGGCACCCAAAATAACAACGGCGATTGGCTGGAAGTTTTCTACCAAAAGCCTCTGTTGAATCCATCCGACGATACTGCCGCTGCGGTAGCCAATGTTCTGGGATATAGCGAAGGCAATCAAACCATCGATATCGCGGCAGATAAGCTCGAAGAACTGGCTCGCGCACTGGACTCTGCCGGAGCAGCCGATCAGGCGGCTATCGCCAAGTCCTTTGCCAACAGCAAGCGCCCTCTGGTTGCCACCCTGCTGGCGGCTGACGAAGCACCCACCTCCGTGCCCGAGGGCTACCTGAAGCTTCACCTGATCTCCCATCGTCTGGTCAAGCCTCATCAAACCAGCCTGGCGGGCCTGTTTGGTGTACTGCCCAACGTAGCCTGGACCAATCAAGGCGCTGTTGATCTGGCTGAGCTGCCTGAGCGTCAGCTGCAAGCCCGCTTGAATGGCGAGCTGCTGGAAGTTTCCTGTGTCGACAAATTCCCGAAAATGACCAATTACGTAGTACCTGCCGGTGTGCGTATTGCCCACACCGCGCGCGTACGTTTAGGCGCTTACCTGGGCGAAGGCACCACCATCATGCACGAGGGTTTCGTTAACTTTAACGCTGGTACTGAAGGCCCAGGCATGATCGAAGGCCGTATCTCTGCCGGTGTATTCGTCGGTAAAGGATCCGACCTGGGTGGCGGTTGCTCCACCATGGGCACTTTGTCTGGCGGTGGTGATATTGTCATCTCCGTTGGCGATGAGTGCCTGATTGGCGCCAACGCCGGTATCGGTATCCCATTGGGTGATCGCTGCACGGTAGAAGCCGGCCTGTACATCACTGCTGGAACCAAGGTCGCCGTACTCGATGACAAAGGCGAGCTGGTTGAACACGCCAAGTGTCGCGATCTGGCCGGCAAAGCCGACCTGCTGTTCCGTCGCAACTCCGTCACTGGTGCTGTTGAGTGCAAAACCAACAAGAGCGCTATTGCCCTGAACGAAGAGCTGCACGCGCACAACTAAGAACCAGAGCACCTGGCACAGCCGCGCCGTAGGTTAGCTAGAGCGCAGCGATAGCTAATAACGGTGTCGGCTATCGCTGCGCTCTAGCCGACCTACGCATAATTTAAGGCGCTCTGCCATGACCGAAATGACCCCCACCCTCGAACTGGCCTGCGATCTGATCAGCCGCCGCTCCGTCACCCCGGAAGACGCCGGCTGCCAGGAATTAATGGCCAAGCGACTCGAGGCGATTGGTTTCCATTGCCAACACCTGCGCTTTGACGATACCGACAACCTTTGGGCGGTGCGTGGCGACAGTGGCCCCATCTTTTGCTTCGCCGGGCATACCGATGTGGTTCCTACCGGACCAGAAGCCAACTGGCAAACGCCTCCCTTCGAACCCACCTTTGTAGACGGCATGTTGCACGGGCGCGGCGCGGCGGATATGAAAGGCAGCCTGGCCTCGATGATCATCGCCTGCGAAGAGTTTGTCGCCAAACACCCCGATCACAAAGGGCGCATCGCGTTTTTGATCACCAGCGACGAAGAGGGCCCGGCTACTAACGGCACGGTCAAGGTGGTCGAATGGCTGGAACAACACAACGAGAAAATCACCTGGTGCCTGGTTGGGGAACCCTCGAGCACAGCTGAGACAGGCGATACCATTAAGAACGGTCGCCGTGGCTCCCTGGGTTGTGAGCTGACCGTGAAAGGCATTCAGGGGCATGTGGCCTACCCGCATCTGGCGGAGAATCCCATTCACACCTTCGCACCGGCGTTGACTGAGCTGGCCGCAGAGCACTGGGACCATGGCAACGACTTTTTCCCTGCCACCAGTTTTCAGGTTTCAAACCTCAATTCAGGAACCGGCGCGACCAATGTAATCCCGGGTGAGGTGCAGGTTGTATTCAACTTCCGCTTTTCCACAGAGCTGACCGAAGAAAAGCTGAGACAGCGCACCGAGGCCATTCTCGACAAACACAATCTCAACTACGACATTAATTGGAAGCTTAGCGGCCATCCGTTTCTGACTTCCGAAGGCCCTCTGGTAGAAGCCGCCGTTGAGGCGATCAAGTCCCAGGGAAATATTGATACCGAATTGTCCACCGCAGGCGGTACTTCCGATGGTCGCTTTATTGCTCCTACCGGCGCGCAAGTTGTTGAGCTGGGCCCGGTGAATGCCACCATTCACAAGGTGGATGAATGCGTCAACGCCGAAAGTTTGAATACTCTGTCGCGCATCTACGAGCGCATTCTGGAAAACCTGCTGGCATCCTGATGATTAAAACGCCTCCCAATTAGGGGGCGTTTTCAAATCTACAGGAGCAAGATTGACAGTGACGTCACACAGGAACCACTCTTATGGCTCGACTTCCCAAATTCCCCAAACTGCCAAAACTGGTCACCAATGCCAACCACTCTGTCAGCCTGGCAGAGCTCGGGGTAAGAGGCAGCTTACGCCTGACTCAAACCCTGATTCAGGTGTATCCGCGGGCGACCAAATGGTTGATTCGTCGTCAGCGCCCGCCTGCTCGCGAAGTTCGCGAACTGTTTGAGGCACTGGGAGCCACCTACATCAAGTTCGGCCAATTTATTGCCAGCTCACCTTCAGTGTTCCCCACCGAGTATGTGGAAGAATTTCAGCTGCTGCTGGACCAGACAGAGAAGATTCCATTTCATAAGATTCAACAGATCATCGAGAAAGATCTGGGTAAACCTCTGGATCAGGTGTTCAGCCATTTTGATGCAGAACCACTGGCCTCGGCGTCTATCGCTCAGGTTCACGCTGCGGTCCTCGCCAGTGGTGACGACGTAGTCGTAAAAGTTCAGAAGCCCGGTGTAGCCACCGAGATCATGGTGGATTTGCACACGGTGTATCTGATGACCCGCCTGCTGGAACTGATTCTACCCAATCTCGACAAGGACGCCATCGCCGGTATCATCGAGGAAATGTATCAATCGATGATCGACGAGTGTGACTTTATTAAGGAAGCCCAGAACCTCAAAGAGTTCCGTCAATTCCTGCGCGCTACCGGCAACACCGAAGTACTGGCACCCAAGCCTTACGCCGAAGCCTCGAGCACGAAAGTACTCACCATGGAGCGCCTCTACGGGTGTTCCCTGGCCGATCAGGAAGCGCTGGCAAAGCACCCGGGTAATCCCGCTCAGGCACTGTTCAATGCGCTGAACACCTGGTTTGCCAGCTTGACCGCCTGTGACTTTTTCCATGCCGATCTGCACAGCGGCAACATGCTGCTGCTCAACGACGGCCGCGTCGGTTTTATCGATTTCGGCATGGTAGGACGCGTTAAAAAGGAAGCCTGGGAAGCCATGTTCAACCTGTTTAACGCCATTGGATCTGAGAACTATCGCGGTATTGCCGAATCCATGCTGGCGGTGGGTATCACCCGCGACGAGGTAGATATTGATCGCCTGACCGTGGACATCCGCAACCTGTTTATGTCCATGAATCAGGTGCAGCCGGATATGATGATGGAAAACCTGTCTCTGCAAAAAACCGACGCAATTAACGACATGATGATTCAGCTGGGCGAGATTGGCAAAAACTACGGTATTCGATTCCCGCGCGCCTTTACGATGCTACTGAAGCAATTCCTCTACTTTGATCGCTACATTCAGATACTGGAGCCCGGCGCCAGCATGTTCGATAACCCCAATATCGATATGTTGCAGTAGTTGGGAACCAAAGCTGGCAGGTATGACAGCAGTGCGCGAAAGCGGGAATCTCCGACTACGAAGCTGCTCCTCAATACCCGGTAATAAACGACACCAACTTATGCCGCATAGGCTCCG
>Ga0256829_1002846_pt1 | contig 12506 bp, 15 predicted proteins | sample 131447metaG_FD_185979 | JGI IMG/M metagenome (GOLD analysis project Ga0256829, IMG submission 185979) | Hydrothermal vent microbial communities from Lau Basin, Pacific Ocean - 131-447 | ecosystem: Environmental > Aquatic > Marine > Hydrothermal vents | place: Pacific Ocean: Lau Basin | collected... | reverse complement strand
AGAAGTTAGAAGCTGGTCTTGTTTTGAGTGGGAGTGAGGTCAAGGGACTGCGCGCGCATAGAGTGAACCTCAAAGATAGTTTTGTGCGTTTGGTAAAAGGGGAAGCCTTTCTCTTTAATGCTCACATTGGCAGACTCGATACGACTCACCATTATTATGGGCATGAAGAGCGCGGAACGCGTAAGCTCCTTTTACATAAAAAACAGCTGCAAAAACTAGAAAAAGCGGTTGCTCGTGATGGCTACACCATCGTACCACTGCAGCTTTATTTTAACGATAGAAATATTGCAAAAGTACAGATTGGTATCGCAAAAGGAAAGCTTTTGCATGATAAACGCAACGACTTGAAAGAGAAAGCGCAAAAGAGAGATATTGCAAGGGCAATGAAGGATTACTAATGCGTTTCGTGCTTATCTTTTTGCTCTTTATTGCATCATTAGCTGCGTTTAGTATAGATGTGAAAAACGATGAGGTAGTTCGAGGCGCGACTGCGTTTGTGGAGTTCTCTACACAAAGGGGCATAAAGTATCTCGGTGTAGTATGCAAGAAGAAAAAGTTTCCTATTTTTAAAAAGCCTGAAGATGGACGGCACTATTTCGCACTTATTCCTTTCTCTTACTATGCGCCTGTTGGAATAAAAAAGTGTAGAGTAGAGTACCTAAACGCAGGAGTGAAAAAAGAGAGAAATTTCACACTAAATGTACTTGATGGTAACTATAAAAAAGAGAAAATAGTCGTCTCTGCAAAGAAAGTGAATCCAAAATCACCCAAAGTAAAAAAGCGCATCGCTGTTGAATACAAGGAAGCGATGAAAATTTATAACAGTATAACAAAAAAGAGTTATATATCCCGTCCTTTTATCTTACCGCTTGAAAGTAATATTACAAGCCCTTTTGGAGTGGCGCGTCTCTATAACAGTACGCTCAAAGGCTACCACAGCGGGACCGATTTTCATGCAGCGATGGGTACTCCTGTAAAAGCGGCAAATGACGGAAAAGTAGTGCTTGTAAAAAAACGTTTTTATGCAGGCGGCACGGTTGTCATAGATCATGGAGAGGGCATTTATACCTGCTATTTTCATCTGAGTCACTTTAAGGTCAAAAAAGGAGAACGTGTAAAGCGTGGAGAGCTTATAGCTCTTTCGGGAAAAAGTGGCAGAGTAACAGGTCCTCATTTGCACTTCTCTGCTAGAATATGCGGTGTACAGGTGGACCCTCTACAACTAGAAACGCTTTTAAATACCAATTTACTCAAAGGAAAACAATGACACTTTTTCAGCTGTTGATGCTCGGTGCATCGGCATTTTTTGCTTATAAAATTTACCAACATATTCAGACACTGCAAGATCCTGAAGAGAAACAATCGGAGGGCTCACAGCAGCCTTCGAGAAGTGCAGAGGCATTTTCCCCTTTTGATGCTTCATCATTAATTGAAAAAGCAGATGAAGAGATGCAAAAAGGAGATTTGCAAAAGGCACTTGCTATCTACTCCGAAGCAAACATAAAAGAGCCGGGTAATCCTGAAACACTTTTTAAAATGGGGTACACACTTGCCCAGCAGGATCGAAATGATGAGGCACTTGAGTATTATAAAGAGGCACTCTCTCTTGATCCAAATGACACTTATATCCATCAGGCTTTGGCATCACTTTACAGAAAAATGGGTGAGTATGCAAGTGCCCGTATGCATTTGAACAAATCTCTTGAAATAGATGATGCAAATCCTATTACTTACTACAACTATGGCAATTTACTTGTAGATATGAAAGACATAGAAGGGGCTAAAGAGATGTACAAAAATGCGCTGCGTTTAGATGGTGATTTTAAAGAGGCTCAAGAAGAATTAGATAAACTGCAAAAGGAAGCATAGATGAAAATACTGGAGATTTATGATTTTTTAAACAAACTCTCACCTTTTGAGCTGCAAGAATCGTGGGATAATTCAGGGCTTTTAGTCGGGAGTTTTGATGATGACATCACACAAATTGCACTGAGCATCGATGTAGATGAAAAGCTCATAGATTCACTCGAAGAAAACACACTCCTCATCACACACCATCCCATAATATTTGGTGGACTCAAGCAGTTGGAGTTCTCAAAATATCCGGCAAATCTCATTCAAAAGATGATAAAGAAAAATATTTCAAATATCGCAATGCATACGAATTTTGACCAAACGCATCTGAATGAGTATGTAGCGACAGAGGTTCTTGGATATAAAATAAAAGAAAAAGAGGGATTTGTTGCTTACCTGGATGTAGATGAAGATTTTGATACTTTTGTAAAAAAGGTATCGGCTGCATTTGGGCTTAAATGTGCTAAAACTGTCAAGTGTGCTGCGCATGTAAAAAAGGTGGCACTCACCACAGGTTCGGGCTGTTCACTGATGCGAAGTTTGGATGCTGACTGCTTTTTAACAGGAGATGTAAAGTACCATGATGCGATGGAGGCAAAGAGTATAAAACTCTCTTTAATTGACATAGGACATTATGAAAGTGAGTACTTTTTCGCTCAAATTTTACAAAAGCATTTGAAAATTTTAGGTTTAAAAGTTATAATTGCATCATCAGAAAACCCATTCACATATATTTGATATATAATTAAGCCCAAAGGACACCAATGAACAAACATTTACAACAGTTAATCGACCTCTCAATCATTGACAAAGAGATTGATGCGTTTGAACCACAAATAGAAGAAGCAAACTACAATTATGAAGCAGCTCTTGCAAAAACAAAGAGTATTGAGTCTGACATTGAGAACTTGACGCAAGAGATTAAAGATGAAGAAGTAAAAAAAGCAAAAAATGAGCTGCACCTTGCAGAACTTTCTCAAAAACTTGAAGAGAACGCACAAAAGAGTTCAGAAGTTAAAACTGAACGTGAGATGAAATCGCTGCAACTCGAAGAGGAGATTGCAAAAGAGCAAGTAACATTTGCAAATGAAGAGATTCAAAGATTAGAAAAGATTATTGAAGCAAAAAAAGAGCAAATAGAAGCTGCTCAAGCGACACTTGCCGAACTCACTGCAAACCTTGAAAATGTTAAGGCTGATGTTGATGCGAAACTTGAAGCGATCAATGCAGAGCGACAAGAAGTGTTCAAAAAGAAAGAGAAACTTCTTGCTGAAATAAATCAAAAAGGTTTGGCTTTTTATCAAAAAATCCGTCGTTGGGCTAAAAATACGACCGTTGTTCCTGTTGAAGATCAAGCATGTATGGGGTGTCATATGGTGATAGGTGATAAAGTGTATGCTGATGTGATCAAAGGTGAAGAGATCACAAACTGTCCTCACTGTGGACGTATCCTTTATGTGAAAGCCAGCGAAGAGTAGGCTTGAAGCCATTTTTTCTTTTCTATTACGTTGTAAGTGTTGTGCTCTTTATTGTGGCACTTCCACTTATAGTAGTACTTGCTTTTAAGCAGAAGTACAAAGAGTCAATTCCCGCACGTTTTTTTCTTTTTAAAAATCCACCATTTAAAAAACTTAACACTGTATGGTTTCATGTCTGCTCACTTGGTGAAGCACGCGCTTTAAAGCCCATAGTAGATGCACTTGATGATGTAGAGCTCTCCATAACGACCATAACACAGACAGGCTACAATGAAGCAAAAAAGTATGATGCTCAGCTGCGATATCTGCCTTATGAGATGTACCTGCCATTTTGGGTGCGTTCACAAAAGAAGCTTATAGTTTTAGAAGCGGAGTTTTGGTACATGCTTTTTGTAATGGCACGAGCAAAGGGAGCAGAGGTCATACTTCTAAACGCAAGAATCTCTGATAAGAGTGTTGATAAGTATATGAAATTTGCATGGTTTTACAAAAGGCTTCTGGCAAACGTCTCTATGATTTATGTGCAGAGTGAAGTTGATAAAAACAGATTTTTGGCACTTGGAGCGAAAAACATCGAAGTTGTGGGCAATATTAAGCTTGCAGGTGAGATAAAAAAGACAACAGAGTATGTAAAACCGGTTGCAGAGATCATTACAGCAGGCAGTACTCACCCGAGTGAAGAGGAGAGTGTACTTGCTGCGTTTAGCAAGTATAAACGTGAACATACAGAGAGTAAGCTCATCATCGTACCCCGTCATCCTGAGCGTTTTGAGGAAGTCTATGCTCTTATGCAAACTTTTGCAGACAAAGAGCAACTCTCACTCAGCCGCTTTTCGCAGGACAAAAGTTTAGAGAGTGACTTGATACTTGTAGATATGATGGGTGAGTTGAACAACATTTACGCTATTAGCGACATAGTGATACTTGGCGGTGCATTTCGTGAAGATGTAGGCGGGCACAACCCACTAGAGCCTGCACACTTTGGCTGTAAAATCATTACAGGCAAACACTTCTTTCACCAAAAAGAGCTTTTCAGGTATGTACACCATGTACAGTATGTAGAAGCCAATGAGATAAACGCAGCACTAAACGCAGCAAAAGAGCTTCCGCCTTCAATGGTTGAAGAGAAAATAGACTTGAAAAAAGTCATAGATAAGATAAAGGAATAGAGTATGGCAACAGAAAAAGCATACAAATTACTGGCAAAACAAGAGGGAATCTCTAACTCAAACGCAAAGTCGATGATAGATCGCGGACTTGTGTATGTAGGGAACAAAAAAGTGATGATAGCTCGTGGAGAGATAGACGAGAGAACTATATTTCGCGTAACGAAGATAGAAAAAGCAAAGCCGATTTTTGAAAATGATGACATTATCGTCATAGACAAACCGGCATATGTGAACTCAGATGAGATTGAACGACAGTTCAAAGGTGCACGACTGCTCCATAGACTCGACCGTGAGACAAGCGGTGTGTTGATGCTTGTCAAAAATGAAGAGTTTCGTGAAAAAGCCATTAAAGAGTTTGCACAAGATAAGGTTTACAAAGAGTACATCGCATGGGTTGAGGGGATAATGACCGAGCCTATTGAAGTTGATAAGCCCATAGTGACACAAAAAAAGAACAATAAAGCCTACTCAAACGTCTCTCCAAAAGGAAAACCAGCAAGGACAGAATTTTTTCCTGATATAGTGAGTGCAAAGAAGACAAAAGTAAAGGTCATCATCCATAATGGACGTACGCACCAGATACGTGTGCATGCGCGCTACATTGAGCATCCAATCATTGGTGATGAGCAGTATGGCGGACGCCGTGCGAAACGTGTTATGCTTCATGCCCATAAAGTAAGACTTTTAGGAATGGAATTTACTGCTCCCGAACCCAAGGCTTTTAAAACATTTGAATAGTATAAGGAAGAGACAATGGATTTCTCATTTCGGGGAAAAGTATTTTTTCTATTTATTTTTTACGGACTTGTCCTTGTATTCGCAGGGCAATTCATTGTCTCTTATATGGATAAAGAGAGTATAAAAAAAGAGCTACTCGATATTGGAGCGTATCAGGCAGAGTTTATAGATAAAGAGTTTAAAGCTAATGTAGAAAACTTCGATACAAAGCTCAGTGCAATAAAAGAGTCCAAACTCTTTCAACAATATTATCAAGAGCATAATATTAACAGACTACAAGAGTATCTGCTCGATATTTCTAAAACTTCAAATTTTATTATGCAGCTGCGTTTGATAGATATGCAAGGTAATGAAATTGTGCGTATAGACAGAGCAAAAGAGAGTTTGCTACCATATCTTGTTACGAAAGAAAAGTTGCAAAATAAAAAACACCGTTATTATTTCGAAGCCATTTCCAAACTGCAAGAGGGCCAGTATTGGTACTCTAAACTTGATGTAAATATGGAACATGGTCGTATTCAAAAACCGATTGTTCCAGTGTTGCGTGTGGGCACACCATTTTATTTCCAAGGACACAAAGAAGCACTTCTTATAATAAACATCTTTATGGATAGTTTCTTAGGTGAAATTTCGCACTTTCCTATGTTTGATGTCTATCTTATCGACAAAGATGCGCAGGTGATACTCTCACCTAAAAAAGAGGAAAATTTTAGCCGTTATTTGGGAGTGAAAGAGAAAACTTTTCCTTTTATGGATGAGATTAAAAAAATTTTACATACGCAAGAGTATCGCGGAAAAGATTTCTATTCCAAAAAACTTTCACTTACCAACGGTGAGGATATAACCATTGTCCTTGTCCCTAAAAGTGCATACCTTTCAGCATTGGTACAAAAGAATTACGAACAGATATTATATGTTGTATTAGCCATAATTCTTTTCTCTTTCCCCCTTTCTTACGTACTTTCTCTTGTTCCTGCACGTTTAAATACAAAGGTAGAGCGTCTCAACCGTGCGCTTAAAAGAGAACAAAATGAACAACAGCTCCTGCTCTCTTTGTTTGATTTGAGTGATTCTGTCCTTTTTAAATGGAAAAATGATGAAGAGTGGAGTGTAAACTTCGTTTCTAAAAGTGTAGAAAAACTTCTGGGCTATTCAAAAGCAGATTTTGAATCATCAAGAGTAAGTTACTCCTCGTGTATTTACGAGGATGACCTTGCTTTAGTGATGGAGGAAGTTGAAGAAGCTATAAAAACGAAAAAATTTTTCTTTGAACATAAACCATACCGTGTCAAGACGCGGGATGGAAAACTCAAATGGATCCTTGAGAATACAGTGGTTGTACGTAACAGTGATGGAGATATTACACACTTCTTAGGCTACCTAATAGACATTACGGAGTTAAAAGAGAAAGAGTCTATTTTGGAAAAAATAGCTAAAACAGATTCTTTGACACAGATTTATAATAGAATCTATATCGATGAGGTACTCCTAAACCAATATTACAGGTATTATCGAAACAGTGAAGAGTGTAGTGTTGTTATGATGGATATAGATCACTTTAAAAGTATAAATGATACATTTGGACATCTTGCAGGTGATAAAGTTCTCAAAGAATTTGCAAAGATTATCCAGCACTCCATTCGAGAGAGTGACATACTTGGTCGTTGGGGAGGAGAAGAATTTCTTTTGATTCTTCCTCACACTAATCTTGCAGATGCAGAGTTATTGGCACAGAAGATACATAATATTGTGCAAAATCATCAATTCCCTATCATAGGTAAATTGACAGCATCATTTGGTCTCTCATCTTTCCGTTTTAAAACAACTGTTGAGGATGTTGTAGATGAAGCAGATAAAGCACTCTATAAGGCCAAGGAGGCTGGACGCAATACTATACGTGTATATAAAGCGTAAAAAAAGCAAATCTTAGATAAAATTCCCAACTTTTACAATAGATAGACTAGGAGATTTTATGTTTGGTACTTTAACGGATTCGTTTACAAATGCGATAAAAAAGATTCGGTTTCATGATGATGATAAAGCCCTCTCAAAAGCTCTTAATGAGCTCAAGAAAAATCTTTTAAAAGCAGATGTAAATCATAAGGTCGTAAAAGAGCTTATTACAAAAGTACAGACACGCACAAAAGTAAAAGGAATAGGAAAAGACCAATTCCTTGAAGCATTGCGTGAAACTCTCAATGAACTCTTAGAAGTTGGAGGAAACAAGGGGTTTGTCTTTGCTCCAAATCCGCCAACAGTCATCTTAATGACAGGTCTGCAAGGTTCTGGTAAAACAACTACAACCGGAAAATTAGCAACATACCTGAAAAATAAGGGTAAAAAAGTGCTCATCGTTGCAGCCGACCTGCAGCGTCTTGCAGCTGTTGAACAACTTCGCCAGATCACGACTCAAATAGAAGTGGAACTTTATGAAGACGAAGCAACAAAAAATCCTGTAGAAGTTGTCAAGGCTGCCCTTGAGTATGCAAACTCAAAAATATTTGACGTAGTCCTCATAGATACGGCAGGACGTTTGGCTATAGATGATGAATTGATGCAAGAGCTTCATGATGTCAAAAAGGTCGCAAAACCTGATGAGATTTTTTACGTAGCTGACTCACTCACTGGTCAAGATGCTGTAAGAACAGCGACAACCTTCAAGGAAAAAATCGGCATTGACGGGGTTATACTTTCAAAATATGATGGTGATTCTAAAGGTGGTGTAGCTCTTGGCTTATCATCTCAAGTAGAGGTTCCATTGCGTTTTATCGGTATGGGTGAGAAGATGGAAGACTTGGAAGTCTTTTTACCTGAGCGTATCGTCAACCGTTTGATGGGATTTGGAGATGTTGAGGGACTTGCTGAGAAGGTAACCAATGTCATCGATGAAAAGCAGGCAAAGAAACTCACTAAGAAGATTCAAAAAGGAAAGTTTAATTTCAATGACTTTTTAGAGCAGATGGAACAGATGAAAAAGATGGGTTCTATGAGCTCTATCATGGGTATGATTCCTGGTATGGGAAATATGAGTAAGGCTATTAAAGATTTTGATTTTGAAAACTCCGATGAGCTTAAAAACATCAAAGCGATGGTTAGCTCGATGACAAAAAAAGAGAGAGAAGACCCCGATCTTTTAAATAACTCAAGAAAGCAAAGAATCGCAAAAGGGTGTGGACTTGAGGTCGTTGAGATAAACAGGATGATAAAGCAGTTTAAAAACGCCGGAAAAATGGCAAAGAAATTCTCTGGTAAGAATGGCATGAAACAGCTACAGTCTATGATGGGACAGATGGGTGGTCCTGGTGGAATGGGTGGACTTCCAAGATAAGTTTGAACTTTAAGAATTATTTGGCTATAATTCGCTCGAAATTAAATCTTCTTAAACAATACCTCTGTGATAAGAAGATTTGTAACCTATTTACTGGTTACATGTGTACATCCAACTATAGAGATGGTAAGAGGGAAGCTAAAACCATATAGATTTCTATTTATATCTTCATTTACACTTCCCCCGCAACTACTTTTCTCACGATGCACAAATGTAACCAGTAATAGGTAAAATAATAAAACAGGAAACAAAATGACAGTAATTAGACTTACTCGTATGGGAAGAAAGAAAAAACCATTTTACCGTATCGCGGTAACTGACAGCCGTAAACGTAGAGATGGTGGTTGGATTGAACTCGTTGGTTATTATAATCCAATGACAAAAGAACTTAAAGTTGATAATGAGAGAGTTGATTATTGGCTAGGTGTTGGTGCACAGATGAGTGACCGTGTTAAAAAGATAACTGGTCGTTAGTAGTTATGATTGCTGATTTTGTCGCACAATTTGCAAAACTGATAGCATCCAACCCGGATGATATACGAGTTGAAGTTCAAGAGGGTGACGAAATAACACAAATAATTCTCTATGCGAACCAAGAAGATATTGGGAAGCTTATAGGCAAAAGCGGCAAGATGATTGGTGCTATTAAAACAGTCATCTCTGGTTGTAAAGCTAAAGATGGTGTGAGTTACCGAATCAATGTCGAAGCAGTCTAAGCAAAACAAACTTCTGCATATTGCCACGATTGGTAAAACAGTCGGCATCAAAGGCGATATGAAACTGCACATAAAGTCTGATTTTCCTGAGCAGTTTGTAAAGGGCGCAACTTTTTTAATAAATAAAAAAGATACAATCACACTCAGTGATGTTAATCTTGATCGAGGGCTTATAAAGGTAAATAACCTGAGTAACCCTGAAGATGCTAAAAAGTTTACAAATGCGAAACTTTTTACGACATACGAAGAAACAAGAAAAAACTGTCACTTGGATGAGGGTGAGTACTTCTTTTTTGATTTAGAAGACTGCGAAGTTTATGAAGATGCACAGAAGTTAGGCAGAGTGTATGAGATTGAGAGAATTAACATAACAAACTATTTGAGTATTGTAACAGATGAGGCTTTGGTAGAAAAGGGTTTTGCAAAACGCTTTTTGGTTCCTTTCATCGAGCCATTCAAAGTTGATGTTGATATAGATAAAAAAGTAATCACGTTAAGTGGTGCTATGGATATCTTAGAAGCATCATAATGAAGTACACTTTTGTTACACTTTTTCCTAACCTGATTGAGGGTTATTTTAAAGACTCAATTTTAAAAAGAGCAATCGACAAGGGTATTATTGAGATAGAGTATCTCAACCCTAGAGATTACTCGAAAAGTAAACATTTTAAAGTAGACGATACGGCAGTCGGAGGTGGTGCAGGGATGGTTATGTATCCTCAACCGCTTTATGATTGTCTTGATGATTTAAAATGTAAAGATGAAAATGTTCATATTGTTTTTTTGACTCCTGTTGCTAAAACATTCGTGCAAAATGATGCGAAACGTTTGGCAACAAAGTCCCATATAGCTTTTGTGAGTGGAAGATATGAGGGAATAGATGAGAGAGTCATAGAAAAATATGCTGATGAAGTCTTCTCTATTGGGGATTACATATTAACAGGAGGTGAACTTGCTTCTTTGATAATATGTGATGCTACAAGTAGAAATATAGAAGGGGTACTTGGAAATTCTGAATCTTTAGAGGTTGAGAGTTTTGAGACGCCACTTTTAGAAGCACCATCGTTTTCAAAACCACAGGTATATGATGGTACTGCAGTACCATCAGAATACTTAAAGGGAAATCATAGTAAAATTCGCTCACTAAAATTAGCCTTGTCTGAATGTAAGACCAAGTTTTTCAGACCTGAGCAGCTTTTAAAGCATAGAACAAGGAAATCTTATGAGAAATAAGTACATAGAAAACTTTGAAAAAGCGCAAATCGCTGAGAAAAATATTCCAGATTTTCGTGCTGGTGATACTGTAAACCTAGCAGTAACAATTAAAGAAGGTGACAAAACTCGTGTACAAAACTACGAGGGTGTTTGTATTGCAAAACGTGGTCAAGGTACTGGTCAAACTATTACAGTACGTAAAATTGGTGCTAATGGTGTCGGAATTGAGAGAATTTTTCCAATTTACTCTGACTCTATCAATGAAATTAAAGTGATTCGTCGTGGACGTGTTCGCCGTGCTAAACTGTTTTATCTTCGTGATCTTGCAGGTAAAAAAGCACGTATTAAAGAGCTTAGAAGAAAATAATTCTTCAAGCTCCCCCCCCTCTATTACTCTTCTCCATTCAATAACCTTTTAATAAAACTTATACTACACTAACATAACTCAAAAAAAGAAATTTAATGAAAAATTTTATTATCGGTTATGGCTCATTAATCAACCTTCAATCATTACGGCGTACATTGCCACAAATAGGATACTCTTTACCTGTTAGAGTGCATGGATTTAAACGTGAATGGAATGCACGCGAAGATGTGACTGTTTCATTCTCTACAACATATCTTGGCATAACTATAGATAAAAAAAGTTCTTTTAATGGTGTTATATTTGAAATTGAAGAATCAGAGCTAGAGCGTATGGATGCGCGGGAGTTCCTTTATGATAGAAAAGAGGTAAATAAAGATAGTATCGAAATCCTTGGGGGTGACTTTTGTCTCAATGAAACAGAAAAAGTTTGGATTTATGTGACAAAAACACCTAAAGAGGTCATTCGAGAGTTTCCGCTTATTCAATCCTATGTTGATGTGTGTGTGTTTGGCTGCTTAGAGATTGAAGAAGAATTTTCGTTACAAGGATTCGCTAAAGAGTTCTTAAATAGCACATATAGTTGGTCAGTTCACTGGATTAATGACCGTGTATATCCAAGGTCACCTCATATCTATCAGCCAAGAGCTTTTAAAATAGATGAACTGCTGTTTAATAATTTAAATTCATACTACAAGGAAATAACTATTGAATAGCAAGCACCCCGTTAGTTCTGTAAAGCGTTTTAAATCTTTTGTATTTAAAAGTTCTTTGGGTAAAATATTTTTTGCATTTTTTACTATTTTTATGTTGGTTGCACTTTTATATGGAGTAGTATATCTGTCTATATTAGATGAAAAAAAAGATATCTTACAAGAAATTATAAAATTTTCTCTATACACATCTTTTGGATTTGATGTAGATGAACCTGTAACAAATAATGAGCTTTTTGACTGTGTCAGTTTTCTACACCAGCTTACTTCATTATTACTCTCAACAATTTTTACTGCTGCAATAGTATTGAAGTTTTTTTTCTTGCCAACATTTTTTGTATTTAAGAAAAAATGTAATTATGATCAAAAAAACAATAATCTGATAATATCTTTTTACAATGCAACAGATATTTTTGTAACAAGCTGCAGCATTAAAATTTATGCACGTAAAAATATTCTTGATGAAGAGGGTGTATCTACTTTAGTTAATATAAATCAGGGGAGGCCAATTTTCGAGAAGATATTCCCGTTTATGGAACCTTATTTGGTTTCACGTATATTTATGCAGTTGGATGGGATTAAAAAAGATTTTACAGAATTAATCGAAGGAAAAAGTGAAAACTCTATTGAACTAATCATGATTCTAGAGGCTAAAGCCTCAAACCTAGATAGTGATATATATGAAATTAAAAAGTATTTGTTCTCATCCGAAGAGGTTGAAAAGAGTCTGACATTTGCTAAACCTCATTCTATTGATCTTGATTTTAATAACTTTAAAAATTCAAAAGGATGGGAAAACTTTGAAGATTAAATAAAGAATTTTCCAAATTCGTCCAACTTCCTCTAAACATTAAGCATCTTCTAAGCAACCCTCCCCTATAATTCCCATCCACAAACAGAGGGACTTAAAGTTTAAGCCTCGAGAGACTGT
>Ga0256829_1002845_pt1 | contig 12507 bp, 15 predicted proteins | sample 131447metaG_FD_185979 | JGI IMG/M metagenome (GOLD analysis project Ga0256829, IMG submission 185979) | Hydrothermal vent microbial communities from Lau Basin, Pacific Ocean - 131-447 | ecosystem: Environmental > Aquatic > Marine > Hydrothermal vents | place: Pacific Ocean: Lau Basin | collected... | reverse complement strand
TGGGATCAGACGGTCTCCCGGGTATTTGATCAGGCGACCCTGACCATTCCGGAAAATAACTGGGCGCAGTCCGGCGGCAAGACAGCGGGCCGTCATACCGAACATATGGGCTATATCATTGCCGACATGCAGTTCATGCAGCGGCGCTATCCGGGATGTGAATGGTAAGGCCATGACATTAACCGCCACCGATCCGGCAGAAATATGGTCTATCCTCGAAGAGGTCAAGGACCCGGAAATTCCGGTGCTGTCGATCGTTGACCTCGGCATTGCCCGCGAAGTGAAATATACTGATGACGGACGGCTGGAAATTGTCATTTCACCAACCTATTCCGGCTGTCCCGCCATGTATATGCTGGAGGAACAGATCAAGGCGATCCTGATAAAGCATAACCTCATGGACCCGGTGATCACCACCCGGCTGTCTCCGGCCTGGACCACCGACTGGATGACCGAACAGGGCCGGGACAAGCTCCGGGCTTACGGCATTGCCCCGCCTGAAAAAACCAGCCATAATAAAAGCGTGCTGTTTGGTGGCCAGAAGAAAATAGCCTGTCCGAAATGCGGCTCGGACAATAGCGAACAGATCAGCGAATTCGGTTCGACGGCCTGCAAGGCGCTCTACAGATGTCTTGACTGCCGGGAACCATTCGACTATTTCAAATGCATATAGATCAGGGATAGCAAATCATGCCGGTTTTTCATTCGCTCAAAATTGCCAATATCCGCCGGGAAACCGATGAGGCGGTCTCGATCGCCTTTGAGGTGCCGCCGGAGCTGCGCGAGGAATATAAATTCAATGCCGGGCAGTACCTGACCCTGAAGACGGTGATTGACGGCGAGGATACCCGCCGCTCCTATTCGATCTGCAGCGGGCTGTTTGACAATGAACTCAGGGTGGCGATCAAGAAAATCAAGGGCGGGCTGTTTTCCTGCTTTGCCAATGAAAAGCTTGAAGCCGGGGACAATCTTGAGGTCATGACGCCAATGGGTAATTTCTTTACCCCGCTCGATAAATCCCACAAAAAACATTATGTCGGCTTTGCCGCCGGCAGCGGAATCACGCCGCTGATGTCGATGATCCGGACAATTCTGGTCTATGAGCCGGAAAGTTCTTTCACCCTGGTTTACGGCAACCGCACCCGCAAAAGCATCATCTTTCGCGAGGATCTGGTTGACCTGAAAAACAGCTTTATCAGCCGCTTTAACATGATCAATATCCTGTCGCGCGAGGATCAGGAGGTCGAGCTGTTTTCCGGTCGCATTACCGGCGACAAGGCGGCACAGGTCATGGACCGGCTAATCCCGGCCAGCGGGGCCGACGAGGTTTATCTCTGTGGCCCGGAAGAGATGATCAATGACGTGTCCGACATCCTGCAAAAACGCGGCATTCATAAAGAAAATATTCATTTCGAACTCTTTACCTCACCGACCTCGACACAGGGTAAAGAGCAGGCCAGTGAAGAAAACAATGCCGACCTCTCTGGCAAAAGCAGCAAAATCACCGTTATCGTTGACGGGGATGAACATAGTTTCGACCTTGATATGGGCGGGGAGAATATCCTTGATGCGGCGCTTGAACAGGGGGCCGACCTGCCCTATGCCTGCAAGGGCGGGGTATGCTGCACCTGCCGGGCCAAGCTGATTGAAGGCCGGGTCAATATGGAAATCAATTATGCCCTTGAGGAGGATGAGGTCGAGGCCGGTTTCATCCTGACCTGTCAATCCCGCCCCCTGACCGAGAAAGTCGTTGTCGATTTTGACGAGAGATAACTCTTTTATTGTTATTTTTTATTTTTCTGCTTTAATATCCCCCTGACCTTAACCATCCGGACGACAGAAAAATATGTCACTTGGCCTTGCCCGCAGAAAAGAACTCCAGAAACGCCGTAGCCAGAGATTCTGGCTGCTGGTGCGAATCATCTTCTTCCTCGCCATTGTCATCGGCAGCAGCTATTTCGCCTTTGACACCGGTCAGGAGATCGCCCTGCGAAGTGTAAGCTATAACGAAGACAAATTGCAGCAGCAGGCGGCGGAGCTGGAAAAGATGCGCGTTGACCTCGGCAACAGCAAGGCCGAATTGACCAAGCTGCACAAACTGTTGCCTACCCGCAAAATTCAGGACCTTATGCTGGTGATCAACCAGAAGGCCGCCGCAGGAATTACGCCCGAAAGAATGACCGCCCTGATTGGCGGCCTGTCAAAAGATGCCCGCTGTTCCGATAATTCACAAACGAAAAGATTCGTTATCACAACCCCGGTTTCCCAGCGACAGGACAGCAATGTCAGCTTCTATCGCGGGCTGATCACGGTCTCGGGCAAGGGCAGCCCGACCCTGAGCGAAAACGGCAATCCCGAAGCGTGGTATGACCCGTCAAAACCGGTCACCGCCACCTTCACCCTGCCCGGCGGTGAAGCCCAGAAAACCAGCGGCATCCTGCCCCTGTATCACAGCATCATTATCAAGGATAAGGAATATCGTTTTGCCATCATTCCGGGCAAGCGATCATTTGCCGATATAACCGTAAGAAATTGCGCCCTATGACTGACCTGTTGACAACCACCGGCGGCAAAGACGCCATTCCGGTTCATACCGTTTCCGGTGAAGGACTTGCAAACTGGCTCAAAACCCTGAGTCCGGCCCAGGCCACATGGGTCCGGGAAAATCATTTCACGGCCAAAAAGGATGAGATTATCCGGCTGGCCGGTGACAAAGGCGAAATCTCTGCCATTATCCTCGGACTTGGAAAGGATCATGTCTCCCCTGACCCCTGGAGTCTGGCGGCGCTCGCCAAAAACCTGCCGGAAGGGAAATATTGCCTCGCCGAACAGGATGAGGACAACACATTGTCCGCCCTCGGCTGGGTATTGGCGCAGTATGATTTTAACCGCTACAAAACCGGCAGGAAAAGCCGGAAGGCTGTTCTGGTTGTGAAAAACAAAGCACAGCTTCAGGAGATTTCCACTCTGACGCGCGGCATAAATCTGGTGCGGGACATGGTCAATATCCCGACCTGTGATATGGGGCCGGAGCAACTGTCACAGGTGATGCGGGAGATGTCGGATAAATATGATGCGGTATTTACCGAGACCGTCGGCGATGATCTGCTGAAACGCGGCTTTAACGCCATTCATACCGTGGGCCGGGCCGCGGCAAGGGCGCCGCGTCTGCTCGATATGGTCTGGGGCCGGAAGGAGGCTCCGAAAGTCACGCTGGTCGGCAAGGGAGTATGTTTTGACAGTGGCGGCCTTGACCTGAAATCTGCTGCCGGAATGCGGCTGATGAAGAAGGATATGGGCGGCGCGGCCCATACGCTCGGCCTCGCGCAGGTGATCATGGAAAGCGGGCTGGATGTCAGGCTGCGGCTGCTCATCCCGGCGGTCGAAAATAATATTTCCGGCAATGCCTTCCGCCCCGGTGACATTATCACGACCTATAAAGGCACCACAGTCGAGGTTGACAATACCGATGCCGAAGGACGGCTCGTGCTGTGCGATGCGCTGGCGCTGGCGTCCGAAGATGACCCTGATCTTATTCTCGACTACGCGACCCTGACCGGGGCCGCCCGGGTCGCGATGGGGCCGGCCATTGTGCCATTCTTTACGGACGGCGATGATATTGCCCGGGGGCTTGCGGACCATGCCGGGCAGGTAAATGACCCGCTGTGGCGCATGCCGCTCTATCGGCCCTATATGCCTGACCTCGACTCACCCCATGCCGACCTCAATAATACAGGTTCCGGCCCTTATGGCGGGGCAATTATGGCGGCACTGTTCCTGAAACATTTTGTCGAAAATCCGGAAAAATGGGTTCATTTTGATGTCTTTGCCTGGAATCCGAAGGATCAGCCCGGACGCCCCAAAGGCGGTGAAGCCATGGCCTTCAGGGCGGTTTATGACTATCTCAAAAATCGCTTTGAAAAAAAATAATTGCAGAAGGGGATTTATAAGAGCAATATTCACCGATCACGCCAATATGGAAGCCAGTAATACGGGAGGGTATAAGAACGGCATGAATATTGATTTACGTGGGCATAAGGGGTTGAAATTATGGTTGCAGACATTAACCGATACCGTCAGATCACGGGACGCTGACCTGACATCCCGCCAGCTCGCCCTGCTGCTCAGGGTTTACCTGAAAGAGCCGCCCCATACCGTTCGCGGGCTGGCCGGGGTGCTGAATGTGTCAAAGCCGGTCATTACCCGGGCGGTGGATACCCTAAGCGCGCTCGGGCTGGTCAAAAGAACCCGGGATGAAGCTGACAAAAGAAATGTCCTGATCCAGCGCACAGTCAAGGGGGCGGTTTTTCTGGCTGATTTCGCGGCAAAAATGGAAAAAGCCAATCAACAGGCCAACCAGCTTGAGAATGTATGATCCGTGAGCGATAAAATGGCAAAAGATATAAAATATGACCCGCGAACCACCCCGGCACGTGCCGATCTGGCGGCAGATTCTCTCAAGGGGCGTATCCGGGCCGATAAATATTGCGCGGGCACGGAATATCAGGTAATTCACGGCCTGACCAACCTTCGCAGTCAGCCGGAGAATACATCAGCCCTGTGCAGCCAGCTTCTTTACGGCGAGCATTTTACCGCTTATGAAATTCGCGACGGATGGGCCTGGGGGCAGGCGGCGCGGGACGGCTATGTCGGCTATTGCCGGGCTGATTCCCTCAGCCCCGATTTTTTCCCCTCGACCCACCATGTGACAAATCTTTGCAGCCATATCTATCCGGAACCTGATATAAAATCCCCGCCGCTTGGTCAGGTTTTCATGATGTCGCGCATCTCGGTCATCGACGAGCTTCCCCATAAGGGCTTTGTCCGGCTCGCCGACGGCAACTGGATATTTGCCACCCATATCAGCAAGTTATTCTGTTCCGACCCGACCTCGGAGGCCTTGAAATTTCTCTATGCCCCCTATCTGTGGGGCGGCAGAAGCTGTAACGGGGTTGACTGTTCAGCGCTTGTTCAGCTGTCCTTTGCCGCCGCCGGGATTTCGGTTCCCCGGGACAGTGACCAACAGGCGGAAGTTATCGGCACCACCCTCGCGGATGATGATGTTCCCCGGCAGGGCGATGTGGCCTTTTTCCCCGGGCATGTCGGCTTTATGCTTGATGATATGCATCTGCTTCACGCCAACGCCCACCATATGCGGGTCAGCATCGACCCGCTGAAGGAGGTAATCGACATCATCAGCTTTCAGACCGACGACCCGCCCCTGAAATTCATCAAGAGAATTGAAAAAAAACCTGAAGCTTAATCAGCCGCCGGGGCGTCCGCTGTCGGCAGCGCCACAGGGGCATCACTGAATGTCCGGAGATAGGCCAGCAAAGCCGCCCGGTCCGCAGGTTTCTTCAACCCGGCAAACCCCATTTTGGTCCCGGGGACAAAATCCTTGGGTTTTTTAAGGAAAGTGAACAGGTCTTCATAGGTCCAGGTCCCGCCCTTGGCCTTCATGGCATCGGAATAGCCATAGCCCGCGTGGCTGCCCTTGGCCCGGCCAACGATATTCCACAGGTTGGGACCAACCAGATTCTTTCCGCCATTGTCTGCGCTGTGACAGGCTTTGCATTTCTTGAAAATTTTCTGACCCTTTTCCGCCGATGCCGTCGCCAGAAGCTCGGCAAGTGACGGCCCCTGTTCGACCACTGCTGCCTCTGCCGGGGCCGCAGCAGTTGCAGTCTCCACCTCAATCGGATAGGCGTTTTTCTCAAGCCCCTCCCGGTCAAATATTGCTTCGGTCAGACCGCCTATGCCAATCATCCCCAGTGCCGTCAACAGCACCGCCATCATAATTTTATTCAGATTAAAGGAACCCACTTTTCTTCCTCACCGCTCAAGTTATCAAAATCGCTCTATATTTCTCTGTTTACAGGTGTTTTCCAATGGATACAAGACTTGTTAAGCCATAAAAAGACAAAAAGCCTGAATAATATTTGACAGGCCGGGGTCAAGGCGGAATACTGCGCGAAAATCCATCAGGGCAGGAAAATGCAGAAATCACCGGAATCCAAGAATATTATTGCTTTTCAGGGCGAACCTGGAGCCTATTCAAATCTGGCCTGCCGGACCGTATTCCCCGACATGACCGCCCTGCCCTGCCACAGTTTCGAGGATGTCTTTGCTGCGGTTGAGGAAGGGTGTGCCCGATATGCCATGATCCCGATCGAAAATTCCGTGGCTGGCAGGGTCGCCGCCATTCACCATCTGATTCCCCATTCCTCGCTGCATATTATTGGCGAGCATTTTCAGCGTATCAATCATCATCTGCTGGCCATCCCGGAGGCCAGCATGGACAGTCTGAAAGTCGTCCGCAGTCATGAGCAGGCCCTTGGCCAGTGCCGCAAAAATCTTCTCGGCTGGGGGCTGGAGCCGGATGTCTATTCCGATACCGCCGGGGCGGCAAAACTGGTTTCTGAATTGCGGGACCCGGCGATCGGTGCCATTGCCTCCTCGCTCGCCGGGGAAATATACGGCCTGCAAAGTCTGAAAAAAGATATTGAGGATGCCGACCATAATACGACACGCTTCGTTATTTTTGCCCGGGACCCCCTTGCCGATCTGCCCAATACAGGCACCACCGTCACCAGCTTTATCTTTCAGGTCCGCAACGTACCCGCCGCACTCTACAAGGTCATGGGCGGCTTTGCCACCAACGGGGTGAACATGACCAAGCTTGAAAGCTATCAGTTGAACGGTGCCTTTGTCGCTACCCTGTTCTATGCCGATATTGAGGGCCATCCGGATGATGCCGGGGTCAAACACGCCTTTGAGGAACTGGCCTTTTTCACTCACGAATTCCGCATCCTTGGCAGCTATCCCGCCGCCCAATACCGCCTTGACCGGAAGTGATCAATAATCAAAGGCGTCATCCCTGAACCATTTTTCATCCAGCTCCGGCCAGCCCCGGTCATCCATGCCGGTCCTGTCCTTCCAGTTTTCCTTGCCGCTCCAGCTTGAAATATCAAGGGCAAAAACCGTGGTCATGTCAAGGTCTTCGGGCCGGATCGGGCTGTAATCCTCATTCAGTTTCATCGGCGAGAAATATTTATCTATCAGCCCATAGAGTGCCGTCTTCTTTTCCGCCTCATCCTCCACATGGCGAATGGTGCCAAAGGCCATGACGCTGCGATATTGAACCGAAAAATGCAGCGCCTGGTTGGACGGCAGAAGCTGTCCCATCTCCGAGGCGCAAAAGCACATCTTTTCATGACGGGCGGTATTGGCCCGGCGTCGCCCGACGGTTGAACCATGCATATAGATACAATGGCGGTCTTCCGCGTAAATATAGGTCATCGGATGGACAAAGGGCTGATCATCCCAGCGGGTGGCAAAATACCCCATGGGCAGACGCTTGATCACCGCCCGTATCCAGTCGTCATCCTGTTTCAGATGGCCGCGCCGCTGCTGATGGGCCGGCCTGCTGTCCAGATCATATCCCCGGGCCATGCTTTATCCCCCCAAATCCTGTAATTTTGCCCTGATGTCATCCGGCAGGCTGATGGCGCGGCGTTTCTCCCTGTCAAAATACAGCCCGGTCAGGGTGGTTATGGCCGCAATATCCCTGCTCTCCCCATCGCGCATTTCATGGCGGAATTTGATTGATTTATCGGCAAATTCAATAATCTCGCTGTGAATGGTGATCACGTCCCCGGCCATAAGTTCCTTCTTATAGTGGATGACCTGCTCGACCGCGACCATGCCTTTTTGCTGATCGCGCATCTTCCTGCCGGAAAGGCCGATCTGTGAAAAGAAATTCCAGGTCGCCTCGTCAAATTTACCGACATAATACATGACATTCATGTGGCCCATATGATCACAATGCCAGGGAAATATTGTTCCCTGATAGGTTTGAAGGGGGTTTTCCATCATTTATTCTCGTTAATTGATTTCGGCTAATGTTAACCATGTTGCAGCCAATGTTCCAGCAGATAACGGGCGATGGCAATTTTTTGTGGCAGGACAATATTCTCAGTACCACCGCCTTCCAGCAGATTCAGCAGACTTGTCCTGTCAAACCACTGTGCATCCTGTAATTCATTGGTATCAATCGTAATTTCACTGGTCAGGGCGTCGGCCTGAACCCCGATCATCAGAGACGACGGGAACGGCCAGGGCTGGCTTTTGAGATAACGCACCGCCCCGACCCTGATGCCGGATTCTTCCCACACCTCTCGCCGGGTCGCTTCCTCTATGGTCTCCCCGGGTTCCATAAATCCGGCAAGGGCCGAATATTGGCCCTCCGGCCAGTCCCTGCCCCGCCCCATAAGACATTTATCCCCGGACGTCACCAGCATGATCACCACCGGGTCGGTACGCGGAAAATGTTCCCTGCCGCAGGCATCATTGGTGCATTTGCGGATATATCCCCCATGATCCGCCCGGGTCCGGTGGCCACAGCAGGAGCAGAAATGCCGCCGCGCCTGCCACTCAAGCAGCATCTTGCCGCGCCCGAGCAGAGCGGGCATATCGCTGAAACCCTGCGTGCTGACCTGAAGGGCGACAGAGCGCAGATCAATGAATTTTTCGTGGGCCGCAACAGCAGGTTTTCGCGGCAATCCTACGGCAAAAAAAGCAGTTTCACCATCAAGGCCGATAAAAACCCAGTCGGTTTTTGCCCAGTTTCCCCCGGTAATCATACTGACCTCTTCTGTGGTTTTAAAGACCGGCATCAGGCCATCCGCCACATTCATCAACGGTCGCCCGGCGACATAGATCAGGAAGCGACTCGACGGGTCGGTAATTTTTTTAAACAGCCAGCCGTCATCCGATCTTTTCTGGTCCGCAGGATCAAGGGGAAAACCGGCAAAGAAACATTTTTCTATGGTCATGAGGCCTCATATATTTCACAATATCCGGCGCGAGACTGCCACAGGGGCAAATTTTTTTCCAGCGGAATAAACAACTGACTTGATCTCGGGCAAAAAAGAGACCATATATGCGCCCGGGAGACTGGCGGACGACTGACCTGCCAATCCGGTCAGGCCCGGAAGGGAGCAGCCGTAACAGGATATGTCGGGTCGTTCAGTTTCCCACCATTACCGCCAAAAAATCAAACTCGTGACTGGCAAAAATATTGCCGGGGTTCTATAGTAGGGGAAAACAGCCCTTTTGCCCGAGGATTACGCCTGAATGTCAGATAGCCCCGTGACCAAACCTGATGAGAATTACCGGGTTCTTGCGCGAAAATACCGCCCCTCGAATTTTGATGAACTGATCGGACAGGACGCCATGGTCCGAACCCTGTCCAACGCCATCGAAAGCGGACGGCTGGCCCATGCCTTTATCCTGACCGGGGTGCGCGGGGTCGGCAAGACCACCACGGCGCGCATCATTGCCAAGGCGCTGAACTGCACCGGCCCGGACGGCAGCGGCGGGCCGGCCATATCACCCTGCGGGGTCTGTGAAAACTGCAAGGCCATTGCCGAATCCCGTCATGTGGATGTGATGGAGATGGATGCTGCGAGCCGTACCGGGGTTGACGATATCCGCGAGATTATCGAAGGAGTGCGCTATGCCTCGGTATCAGCACGGTTCAAGATTTATATCATTGACGAAGTCCATATGCTGTCGCGCAATGCTTTTAACGCCCTGCTGAAAACCCTGGAAGAACCGCCGGAACATGTCAAATTCATTTTTGCCACCACCGAAATCCGCAAAGTCCCGGTCACGGTGTTGAGCCGCTGTCAGCGTTTTGACCTGCGGCGGATTTCCATAGATCAGCTTAACGATCATTTCCGCAGGCTTGCCGAACTGGAAAATTACCAGATTGATGACAAGGCGCTGGCGATGATTTCCCGGGCCGCCGAAGGCTCGGTCCGCGATGGTCTGAGCCTGCTTGACCAGGCCTTTGCCCACGGGGCCGGCAATGTCAGTGAACAACAGGTGCGCGATATGCTCGGCCTCGCCGACCGGGCGCAGGTGCTTGACCTCTACAAGGCCGTAATGAAGGGCGAGACCGCAGATGCCCTGACCCGGTTACGCCACCAATATGATCACGGGGCCGACCCTGTGGTTATCCTGAGCGATATGCTCGAACTCACTCACTGGCTGACCCGGCTCAAAGTTGTGCCGGACGCCGGGGAGGATATCGTAACCTCCGAATCCGAACGCAAACAGGGGCTGGAAATGGCAACCGCCCTGACCATGCCGGTCCTGACCCGTGCCTGGCAGATGTTGCTCAAGGGACTGGAAGAAGTGCGTTTCGCCCCCTCTCCGCTGGCGGCGGCAGAGATGGTTCTGGTCCGCATGACCTATGCCAGCGGCCTGCCGACACCGGGGGACATGATCCGGCAACTGACAAAATCTCCTGAAGCTGGTGGCCCAAAGACCGGGAAAGAAACAAAGGCAAAGACCGCAGCACCGGCAACCCCCACCGGCAGTAACAGCCCGAAGGCCTTTAGGGTGATTGAAAGTCAGGGTCAGGCCAAAATCCTCGCCCGGGATGACCTGCCCGCCGAACATCATGATCCGTCGCCAAAAAGTTTTCAGGAACTTGTCGCCCTGTTCGAGCGCCATAACGAGGCCTCGATCGTCTTTCATCTGAATGACAATGCCCATCCGGGAAAATTTATTCCGGGCCGGGTGACCCTGCGCCTGAAGGATCAGACGCCGGACAACCTGATTGGCCGGATGAGCGAGTTGCTGAAACAATGGACCGGGCAAAGCTGGCTTATTTCCCAGACCCGGGAGCAAGGCGATGACACCCTTTATGAGCAGGAACAGGAGGCCGCGCGGGAATTACAGACCCGGCTAAGGGAAAATCCGCTGGTCAAGGCATTGCTCGACCGGTTTCCCGGGGCAAAAATTTCCGATATTCGCAAAAAGGTCGAGGAATTCACCCTGCTTGATGATGGCTCACCAGACTTTAATGATGATGCTTTCCTGGTCGGGGCGGATGAATTCGGCCTTGACCAACCATAGAAAAACATGACCTTACATATGGAGAAAATATGAAAAACCTTGGCAAAATGATGAAACAGGCCCAGGAGATGCAGGGTAAAATGGCCGAAATGCAGGCCGCGCTGGAAAAGGCCGAATGTGTTGGAGAATCCGGCGCCGGGCTGGTGTCCGTGACCCTGAACGGCAAAGGTAATATGAAGGGCCTGAAAATTGATCCGTCACTGTTTAACAGTGATGACGCCGAAGTGGTCGAAGACCTGATCATTGCCGCCTTCAATGACGCCAAAAGCAAGGTTGAAGTCCATAGCCAGAGCGAAATGGCCAAAATCACCGGCGGTCTGCAACTGCCGGAAGGTTTCACCCTGCCCTTTTAACCCCGTATCAAGGTCCCCCGTCCGTGTATCGCAAGGCTTCCTATGGCTCCGAACTTGATAAACTGATCCAGCTGCTCTCAAAACTGCCGGGGCTTGGGCCGCGCTCGGCCCGCCGGGCGGCGCTGCAACTGATCAAGCGCAAGGACCTGCTGATGCGCCCGCTCTCCACCGCACTTGCCGAGGTCGCCGAACATGTCAACCCCTGCTCGACCTGCGGCAATCTCGATACCTCTGACCCCTGTCATATCTGTGACAATTCGCGCCGGGACAATGCCACCCTGTGCGTGGTCGAGGATGTCGGCGACCTGTGGGCGCTGGAACGGGCCGGAGCTTACCGGGGCCGCTATCATGTTATCGGCGGCACCCTGTCGGCGCTTGACGGGGTCGGACCGGATGACCTGAATATCACCCCACTGATCGAAAGGGCATCGGACAGCCTTGTGACCGAGATTATCATCGCCACCAATGCCACCGTTGATGGCCAGACCACGGCCCATTATATTGCTGACCGGCTGAAGGACTGTAACGTCACCGTCAGCCGCCTCGCCCACGGGGTGCCGGTCGGTGGAGAGCTGGATTATCTCGACGACGGCACCCTGACCGCCGCCCTGAAATCCCGCCGGGCTTTTTAGGAACAGGCATATGATACATAAAGGCTCCTGCCACTGTGGCGCGATTGAATTTACCGTCAAGGCCCCGGACAGCCTTACAGTCAGCCGCTGCAACTGTTCAATATGTTCCATGACGGGCTTCGTTCATCTGATTGTCAAAAAGGCCGACTTTACCCTGCTCAGGGGAGAGGATAACCTGACCTGTTATCGTTTCAATACCGGGGTGGCCCAACATCTTTTCTGCAAGAGCTGCGGGGTGAAATCCTTTTACATTCCCCGGTCCCACCCGGACGGCGTCAGCGTAAATATCAACTGCCTTGACCACAGCACGATAGAAAACATTAGCTTTCAGGATTTTGATGGCCAAAACTGGGAAGATAATATCCACAATCTGACCTGAATGAATTTATTGCGCAAATGGGACAGGGTTAATCGGGTGCCGGTGGCTCAAGTGCAGCCTCGGGCGGCTCGGCTTCTTCGAGCTGCAGACCTTCGATCCTCTCGGCCCGGCTGGTGATTTTGCGGCTTGAGGTGGTGATTTCACCAATATCCTTTTCGGCAAGCTGGAAATGCTGCCGCAGATTGCCGACCCGCTTGTCAAGCCGCTCCACATCCTG
>Ga0256829_1002844_pt1 | contig 12507 bp, 9 predicted proteins | sample 131447metaG_FD_185979 | JGI IMG/M metagenome (GOLD analysis project Ga0256829, IMG submission 185979) | Hydrothermal vent microbial communities from Lau Basin, Pacific Ocean - 131-447 | ecosystem: Environmental > Aquatic > Marine > Hydrothermal vents | place: Pacific Ocean: Lau Basin | collected... | reverse complement strand
TGATAATAGTTATCATTTCATAGTTTTATAGTGTAACATAAGGAAAAGTTTTGGAAACCATCACTATTGCATTGGCAGGACAACCCAATGTTGGAAAATCATCACTCATCAATGCCATCTCAAATGCCACACTCAAAGTAGGCAATTTTTCAGGAGTCACTGTTGACAAAACAGAAGTAAAATTTACCCTTTGTGATGAAGAAAACTGTAAAAATTACGAAGTACATATCATCGACTTACCTGGGGCATATTCGCTTACCGAGTACACCATAGAAGAAAAAGTGACTAAGAGTTTTTTGCAGTCTGATGAGTATGACATCATTGTAAACGTGGTTGATTCAACCAACTTGCAACGTAACTTACTTTTCACCACACAGCTACTGGAAACAGGCAAAAAAGTAGTGCTTGCACTAAACATGAATGACGAAGCAGAAAATGAAGGTATCAAGATAGATGAAAAACAACTCTCTGCTATCTTGGGTGTGCCTTGTGTGAAAACATCAGCCTCACAAAAAGAGGGTATAGACACGCTAAAAAAAGCCATCGTAGAAGTCTATGAAAAGAAGGAAACCACCGCAAAAGTCATCTACTCTGACCCTATAGAAGAAGAGATAAAAACGATTACTACATTTTTAAAAGAGAAAAAGTATGTGTGCAAAATGCCTTACCGCCAACTGGCAGTACGTCTTTTACAAGAAGACCTAGAAGTCTATAAAAAGATGCATGATGAACCCATATGGATAGAGATGCTTCCTATCGTAAGAGAAGGGTTAAACCACTTGTATTTGCACAACAATACAAAAGATTTAAACGAAATTTTTGCAGATGAGCACTTTGCCTTTGCAAAGGGTGCACGTATGGAAGTCATGGAAGTTAAAATCAAACAAGCCAAAAACCTCACCCAAAAGATAGACAATTTACTCATCAACAACATTTTAGGCATTCCTCTGTTTCTCTTTTTTATGTGGGGATTGTTTCAGCTTACGTTTGAACTGGGTTCTGTACCTATGGACTACATCGATGCCTCATTTGTATGGCTTGGGGAACAAGCCAAAGGAGTGCTGGGAGACGGAGAGCTAGGTTCCTTAGTCGCAGATGGGATGATAGCAGGTGTGGGTGCGGTTATCATGTTCTTACCAAATATTATTATCCTTTTTCTGGGTATTGCACTTTTAGAGACTACGGGCTATATGAGCCGTGTGGCATTTTTGCTTGATGGGTTCTTTCATAAATTTGGATTGCATGGGAAAAGTTTTATCCCTTTGGTCACAGGGTTTGGATGTTCTGTTCCTGCTTACATGGCAGCACGTACACTGAAAAACGAAAAAGACAGACTCATCACATTGTTTATCATCGGGTTTATGTCTTGTGGCGCGAGATTGCCTATTTATGTTTTGTTTGCAGGGGCATTTTTTGGGGAAGAACAAGCGGGGAACATCTTATTTGTTATCTACATTTCAGGAGCTATGCTCGGACTTTTAATGGCAAAAGTGTTAAAAACGTTTGTTTTTAAAGGGGATGATGAACCTTTTGTGATGGAGATGCCTAAGTATCGTATGCCGTCTATGAAGCTCATTTGGCACACTGTGTATGGTCAGGCAAAATCGTACTTGAAAAAAGCAGGAACATTTATCTTGGCAGCCTCTGTGTTGATTTGGTTTGCGAGTAGCTACCCTAAAAATATAGACTTAGAAGCCCAGTACACAAGTAAGATAGAACAAACAAGCGATGAAGCCCTTAAAGTAGAGCTTAACAATGCGCTTTCTCTCAAGCTTCTTGAACAAAGTTACTTAGGTAAAATAGGACATGCATCAGAACCATTTTTCGCACCACTTGGGTTTGACTGGCGTATGGCAGTAGCGTTAGAGACTGGGCTTGCTGCCAAGGAAGTAGTGGTTTCTACTTTGGGTGTACTGTATGCACAAGGTGAAGTTACAGACCCTGAAGACAATGGGCTCCTCGCACAGATAAAAGCAAATATACCATTTGCGTCTGCCATTGCGTTTATCGTGTTTGTGATGATATATTTACCATGTTTGGCAGCATCCATGGTATTTGCCAGAGAAGCAGGAGGGTGGAAATATCTGCTCTACCTTTTCCTCTCTACTTCAGCGATGGCGTGGATACTAAGTTTCATCGCTTACAGGGTGACATTATTGATAGGAGGTGTGTAGATGGTACTGAGTGACTTACGTAAAGGAAACAGAGCAGAAATTGTGAAAATTCATGCGGACAAAGCATTGAGAGATAGATTAACTTCGTTTGGTGTGATGCGTGGGGAAGAACTACTTATTAAAGGCTGTTCCCTTGCAAGGCAAACGATGGAGATAGAAGTAGGTTCTACCCTTATCGCCGTACGTGCAGATGAAGCAAAAAAGATAGAAGTCGAACAAATTTTTTCTTAATAACCATTAATTGACATTATTTTTTGCTATACTCTTAGCATTATAAATGGAAATAGGGAAGTTTCGATGCAAATAGTTAAGAGAGTTAAACAGGTATATCTTGCTCTGGGGGCATGTTTTGTCTTCTTTTCTCCACAGACAATAGTAGCGAGTGAATTTCACGACGTTGCCTCTACGGTAATGATGAACTCCTTGCAGCCGCTCCCCCAAACACACTTTCTAAGAAAGCTCTATACGGAACTCTTTTTTGTACCAGTATGGGTACAGGAGGAAAAACTCTCTTCTCTTAGCCGTGAACTGTTTGCACATATACAAGCAGATAAGACACTGGATGCAAGCTCTAAACTGAAGCAAGATGCACTACGCCTATCGCAGATGGCAGAAGAAATGTATGCATCTCATGGAACACTAAAGTCCAAAATAGAGTTAGAGTTTAAAATCGCACAGCTCTATAAAGGCTACGCAGATTACGCTTTATATGGGAGTATCAACTGGGGCGCTTTTCAAGACAGACTTTATAACCTAAAATCTAAGAACATCAAAGCAGAGTGGGTGACATATAAGCCTACCTATAGCCCTATCAGTCTCATTTCAGAAGCAGCGATATCGGGAAGTCTTGAAGCCACATGGCAGAAAGCAGTACCTCAAGAGTACCACTATGCGGCACTTAAAAAGGCATTGTTTCACTACTTGGAACTTCAAAAACAAGGGGGATGGGAAAAGGTATCCCTCAAAGGTAAGTTGCGTGTAGGCAAAAGCTATAAAGTGGTACCTGCATTACGTGAGCGTTTGCGTATCAGTGGTGACTATGTACCTTGTGGAGCAGAAAGCAGTGTGTATGACAGCTGTTTAAATGATGCGGTTATCCGTTTTCAAAAGCGACATGGCTTAGAAGCTAAAGGTACGATAGGCAAACATACCATCGCAGCTATCAATGTGCCTTTGGTGAAACGCATCAAACAGATACGCCTTAACCTTGACCGTATCAAATGGCTACATGAGCGCCATTCTAAACGTCACATCATGATAAACATTCCTGCATTTACACTTTTCTTTGAAGAAGATGGCACGTTGATACAGCAGATGAAAGTCATCACGGGGAAGCCAAGCAAACCAACACCGATTTTTTCCAATACAGTGAAAACTATCGTGCTTAATCCCTCTTGGAATATACCAAAAAGTATCATACAAAAAGAGATGATTCCTAAACTTATGCATAACCCCAATGCAATGGCAAAAAAAGGCATCGAGATACGTGATGGTTGGGGGAAAGATGCTAAAAAAATCTCTGGATCTTCCGTTAATTGGGCACAGTACCGTTACAGCAAGAGTGTCCCTTTTCATTTTGCACAGGTGCCAGGCTACAGAAATGCTTTAGGAAAAGTCAAATTCCTCTTTCCTAATCAGTTTTCTGTCTATATGCATGACACCCCAAATAAACGACTCTTTAGCCGTGATGTAAGAGCGTTCTCTCATGGGTGTATTCGTTTACATAAACCACGTGAGTTACTCAAAACTTTTGCAAGCTTTAACGACACGATAGACTTCGACAAAGCACAGGAGCGCCTAAAAGGTAAGAAAAAAGCCTATTTGTCCATACCCAATAAAGTCCCTGTTGACATCATTTACCTCACAGCTTACGTAGACTATGAGGGTGTGTTGCAGTTTAGAAATGACATCTATGGTTATGATAAGATGCAACTTCAGTCCTATAGACAGTGGTAATGCCGTTTACGTACGCAGTTGCCCTTACGGGAAGCATCGCTACAGGTAAAAGTACGGTTGCAGGTATTTTCTCTTCTCTTGGCGTTAAAATCATCGATGCAGACAGTATCGCACACACAGTTTTACAAGAGCAAAGTGTTCAGATAGAAGCGTTGTTTGGTTCTTCTGTTATGGTGGAGAATAAGGTAAATCGAAAAGCCTTGGGAGCTATAGTCTTTTCAGATGATGGCGCACGTAAAAAGCTCGAAGCGTTACTTCACCCTCTCATTTATATGCATATCGAAAGTATGGCAACGGACTTAGACAAGCAAAAGAAACCCTACTTGGTAGATATCCCCCTTTTTTATGAAACCAACCGTTACCCTATTGACAAGGTGTTGGTCGTGTCCACCACTTTGGCATTACAACGCAGTAGATTGATGCAGAGAGAAGGCTTTAGTGACGAAGAAGCACAAAAACGCATTGATACGCAGATGTCCGTAGCACAGAAGGTAAAAAAAGCTAGCTATGTTATAGATAATAGTGGTACACTTACAGCATTAGAACACGCATGTAAACGTGTCAAAGAAGAGATAGAAAAGGATTTTAGGTGACAGTGACTAAATATTCGGCAAATGGTAATGATTTTGTGATGTGCATCGCACAGGGAAAAGAAGACAGGTCTACGTTGGCACAACAACTCTGCCATAGACAAAATGGTGTGGGTGCAGATGGTTTGGTAGTGGTCATCCCTCATGATGATTATGATTTTGAGTGGGAATTTTACAATGCAGATGGAAGCTATGCAGCTATGTGTGGCAATGCCTCACGTGCAGTAGCACACTTCGCATATGAAAAAGGCATCGCTAAAGACAACAGAGCAGAGTTTCTCACAGGTGCAGGCGTGATACGTGCTACCATCAACGGAATGTATGTTGTCAGCGATATGACAGAACCAGACATCTTACGTAAAGATATTGAAGAAGAAGGTGAAAACTGTTGGCTTATAGACTCAGGAGTACCCCATTTGGTAGTCATGCGTGACAACATAGATAACTTTGATTTACTCCAAGCAAAGGCACTACGAGACAAATATAACTGTAATGTAAACATTTGTAAACAAGAAGGTGACACACTCTATGTACGCACGTATGAGCGAGGGGTAGAAGATGAAACTTTAGCTTGTGGTACGGGGATGGTGGCATGTTTCATTCGTTTACATACAGAAGGTAAAGTGTCAGATGAGGTGAAAGTATTTCCTAAAAGTGGTGACGAACTGTATGTCAGCTACGAAGAGGGTACCTACCGTTTTGGTGGTAAAGTGACTAAGACATTTGTAGCCGAAACATTGATATAATGTCGCCTAATGCCAATGGACAAGGCAAATGATACTGAGAACAAGGAGGCATAAATGCCGAAATTTAAAAAGATTTTTATAGCAATGCTTATGGGGCTATCTCTTTATGCCAATGAGTTTGACCAAGCGGTTGAAGATTATAACAACGGCGACTACATTAAAGCACTTAACACTTTTTACATACTTGCCAAACAAGATGATGACAAGTCGCAATACAATGTAGGGCTCATCTATGCCAATGGCTTAGGCGTCACAAAAGATTTAGACCAAGCCCATAAATGGTACGAAAAAGCAGCCAAACAAGGCAACGGAAAAGCGCAGTATAATCTTGCACAACTCTATCAGGTAGAAGGTGCTTCTGATGCACATGCGTATGAAAAAGCCAAGTATTGGTACGAAAAAGCTGTGGAAGCAGGTATCACAGAAGCTTACAATAACTTAGGGACACTGCTTCTTCATGGGCTAGGTACACCAAAAGATGAACAAAAAGCGTTTGCTTTATTTCAAAAAGGTGCTGAGCAAGGGGATGCTTCTTCTCAGGTGAATGCAGCTATTTTGTATGCATGGGGAGAAGATGTCTCTCACGATAAAATGAAAGCCTACGAAAACCTAAAACAGGCATTGGGTAAAGGTAAAAGTGAAGCCAGTGAATACCTAGATAAGCTTTGTCAAGAAAGTACATGGGTGTGCAAAGATTAAGAGTAATGATTTCCCGAAAAATGTTTTTTCATGGTAATTTTGTCTTTAATCTAGGAACAAGTGAAGAAGCATACTTTGTAGTATGTGATGAATGCAGAGACGACGAGTAAAGGGAAAAGTACCAATGAAAATGGTGCTCGATACAAGATTTGAACTTGTGACCACCTCCATGTCATGGAGGCACTCTACCGCTGAGTTAATCGAGCTTATTTTTAAAGTTTGAAAGTATAACCAAGTGATACTTAAGAGTTACAAAGCTAGTTTAATCTCTCTGCGATAGAATACAGTATTTAGAGAGTTTTTGTCGGTGACAAAAAAGTTCAAATTAAGAAGGGTAATAAGATGACAGCATACTTACGAGAAAAAAAGCAAGTATTGACACATTTCTTTGTAGTTATAGGCATTGCTATAAGTACATTTGTATTGATAGGTATGACAAGCCAAAATTTTGGACGAAACCTTTTTCTTTTAAAACTTTTATTTGGGGGATTGAGCCTTTTTTCTCTCTTGCACTACGCTTTTATCGTCCGTTTCCCTACAGTGCTAGTCACTATACGTAAAATTTTACTTATTTTCTTAGATATTGTTACCCTTACCCTCAGCATCATCATCATAGGGAAGTCAGGGTTGTTCTTACTTCCTCTTTATATCCTCATCGTTATGGAGAGTGGTGTTCACTTTGGATTGGGCTATTTTTACTTCTCTTTGTTCGCTTCTTCTCTTTCATGGCTAGGGCTTATTCAGTATTCTGATTACTGGGAGGCACATTCTGACACAGTGATTATCTTCGCGATTACGACATTTTTGATTCCTCTTGTGTATTTAAAAAAGATGATGTCTTTACATGAAAAGCAAGACAAGTTACATGCGACACTCAAGAGTACCGATCATGAAGCAAATTATGATGCACTCACAGGCTTACCCAACAGAAAGCACTATGAAAGCTTTATGAAAAGGCTTTTAAAAGAACGTGATTTCTTTGCACTTTTGTTCATAGATTTGAACAAATTTAAAGCGATTAACGATACACATGGACACGATGTAGGCGATGCTGTACTCATAGAAGTTTCCAAAAGACTAAATGCCAGTCTTGATGAAGGAGATATGCTCGCCCGTCTTGGGGGAGATGAATTTGTGATTATCACCAAACGTAAAAAAGTCTTTTTAGCCAAATTCCTCGATAGACTAGAAGAAATTACTATTGGCAATCATCAGGTAGATGATGTCAGCGTCTTGATAGAGTTGAGTATAGGAGTGAGTCTTTTTCCTGATGACAGTAAATCAGAGACCTTTTTACGTAAGTATGCTGATGAAGCGATGTATATAGCAAAAAAAGCACCTAACAAATACCATGTTTTCTATGAGGAAATTAAAGCTTCGGTAGAACCTTCAGAGGATTCTTTTTAACTTTTTGCTATAATCATGGCATTTTTAACGCACTGCATAGTAAGCGGTGATACATAAAGGACTCATTTGAGCGAAAATACTATAGGTTACATCGATGACCAAGGCAACATTCTAGACACACAAACAGTAGAGCAAAACTGTGCTGCAACTCCCATTGAGTATGACAACTCTGAAGCATCTTTAGAGATAGTACGTCACTCTACAGCACACCTTATGGCACAAGCCATTACAGAGCTTTACCCTAACTCACAATTCTTTGTAGGACCCGTAGTAGACGAAGGGTTTTACTATGACTTTAGAGTCGATGAGACCATAGGTGAGGGTGATTTAAAAGCTATCGAAAAGAAGATGAAAGAACTCATCAAGAAAAAGTACAAAATAGAAAAATACGAGATGACAAAGGCAGAGGCGTTAGAGAAGTTTGCTAACGATGACTTAAAACTTAAAGTTATGGAACGTATTACGGATGATACCTTGTCTGTGTATAAGCAAGGAGACTTTGAAGACCTCTGTCGTGGGCCTCACGTTCCTGCACTTCGTTTTTTACATAACTTCAAACTTACTCGTGTAGCAGGTGCGTACCTTGGTGGTGACGAAAAGTCAGAGATGTTGACACGTATCTACGGTATCGCTTTTGCAGACAAAGAGTCTTTGAAAGCATACCTTACGATGATGGAAGAAGCGAAAAAACGCGACCACAGAAAGATAGGTGCAGAGATGGAACTCTTTATGTTCAACGAAGTAGCAGGACCAGGACTTCCTTTCTGGATGCCAAAAGGTGCAAAGCTTCGTTACAAATTAGAAAGCATCTTGCATAAAGCACACCTTACACGTGGATATGAGCCAGTACGTGGGCCAGAAATCCTTAAAGCAGACATGTGGAGAACCTCAGGACACTATGCCTGTTATGGTGACAACATGTATTTGACAACTATTGACGAACAAGAGTACGGCATCAAGCCTATGAACTGTTTGGGGCACATTCAAGTCTTTAAGCAAACACCAAAGTCTTACCGTGACTTACCACTACGTTACTATGAGTATGGTGTGGTACACCGTCATGAAAAGTCAGGAGTGCTTCACGGACTGCTTCGTGTACGTGAATTTACCCAAGATGATGCACATATCTTCTGTGAACCAGAGCAGATAGCCAAAGAAGTTCTTGAAGTAGTTGAGTTTGTAGACTCTGTGATGAAACTTTTTGGTTTTGAATATACTATGGAGATAGCAACGAAACCAGAAAAAGCTATCGGAGAAGATGCAGTATGGGAGACGGCAACACAAGGGCTTAAAGATGCGCTTGAAGGCAATAACCTACCATATACTATCGATGAAGCAGGTGGCGCATTCTACGGGCCTAAAATTGACATCAAGATAACCGATGCTATCGGTCGTAAATGGCAGTGTGGTACGATACAGGTAGACTTTAACCTCCCAGAGCGTTTTGAGGTAGAGTATGTTGCAGAAGACAATACCCGCAAGCAGCCTGTTATGATACATAGAGCGATACTTGGTTCATTTGAACGATTTATAGGTATCCTTACTGAGCACTATGCGGGAGAGTTCCCTTTCTTCTTGGCACCTGTACAAGTCATCTTTGTACCTATCTCAGAAAGTCATGCTGACTATGCCTATGCGTTTAAGAAAAGAATGCTTTTAGAGGGTATGGATGCAGAAGTATATGACAAAAATGACAGCCTTAACAAACGTATCCGTAATGCTGAAAAGCAGCGTGTACCGTATGTAGTCATCGTTGGAGAAGAAGAAGTGACCAATAAAACAGTCGCAATTCGTGATAGACGTAACAAAGAACAGTATAATCTTACACAAGATGAATTTATGGTAAAATTAACCAAACAACTTCAAGAAGGAAAAATTTGAGTAGACAAAACGATAGAAACAACAGAGGAAGAAAAAAGGCTGATGATACCATCATGAATGATGCTATTCGCATAAGAGAACTAAGAGTTCTTGGTGATGATGGTGAACAATTTGGTATCATTTCTCGTGATGAAGCGATGGCTATAGCGAATGAAAAAGGCTTAGACCTTGTACTCATGTCTCCAGATGCCAAACCTCCTGTTGCCAAAATCATGGACTACGGAAAACATAAATACGAGCTAGAAAAAAAGAAAAAAGAAGCCCGTAAAAACCAAAAAAAGATTGAAGTCAAAGAAGTAAAGTTTTCTTGTAAGATAGCTGAAAATGACATCAACTATAAAGTAAAACATGCCAGAGAGTTCTTAGAAAAAGGGAAACATGTAAAATTACGTGTATTCCTTAGAGGGCGTGAGATGGCTAACCCAGAATGGGGTGTTGATGTGCTTAACCGCGTATGGCCTATGCTTGAGGATGTCGGCAACCTTGAAAGCAAAGCCAGCCAAGAGGGACGCTACATCAACATGTACGTCACTCCACTTAAAAAGTAAGCAACACTTTTTTAAAAACTTAAGCAAAAGTTATCTTTTGGCTTAAGTTTTCTCACTATTTTTACATATAAATCCACAAATATCTTGACAAAATTCAAAAAATCTATTAAGTTTTCCTAATTCCTAATTCCTAATTCCTAATTCCTAATTCCCCAGTATTCACATCTTTTCACGCACTATTCACTATCTTTGACACATAAATGTATTAAACTTACACACTATGTGCTAAAACTGTGAAAAAGTGACAATTGCATGACATTTTTTAGATATAATATGCCTAAATAGTGCTCTATGCACATTTATTATGAAAGTAAAAGCCAAACCTAACTGAAAGGTAGGGACGGAAAACTACGGGTCGTAAAAGCCTTTGTCCTAAGGTTAGATAGCCGGGTTGCCTTAAATTTTATGACTGACGAGTCATCAATATAGGGACAAAAATGAAGTATATTATACAATGGTTGAAAATTTTACTTTTTATAGCTATGTCTACGGTAAGTAGTTTTGCGGTAAGTGCAGTCAATATAGGTAGCGGATCTTTCGGTGTTGCTAGTAATTCAGGGATTTACTCTACAAACATCAATACAGGGCAAATGACGCTCATGGGTACTATTCCTGCAACGATTGGTGGATTTCCAACAGATATAGCTACAGATCAAATCAATTCTATTGCATCCAATCTAACCAATGGACTAATTTACTTCACTTCTGGAAAATTAGTTGCCACAAATAAAACAATCTTTTTTTACAGCACAAGAACAGCTACTTTTGGGGTACTCGTGCCAGATGTAACTGTAGCAGCTATTGGTGTGGTGTTTGGTGGTAGGTTCGGTTTGGGTGCGTCAGGGGGTACATTTGATGCGACAAATAATTCTTATTATTTTGGAATAGAGGGGAATATAAATACTGCAACTACCTATTATAGTTCAATTTATAGTGTAACTGTTAATGCAACAGGAACAGCTATAGTGGGAAGTGCTATAGAGCAATGGCGTTCATATATACCATTAAATCCTCCTACTGGACTATACTATAGTGTCAATTGGGGCGACATACTGGTGAATGGGACAACATTAACCATGAGTAATACTCGTGATGTTAATGGTACAAACACAAACAAAATAGAAGTTTTTAATCTTGTTTCTCTTCTTGGTGTCGGTGATGAAACGTTTATTTCTGAAGCCACTGGGACAACCTTTGGTGGTCAATTAGCAGAAGATGTAAATGGCACGATATATAGAGTAGATAAAAAAGTATATTCTATACTAAACCCGACAACAGGTGTCATTAGCGGTACAAAAGTCATGACGCTTGATGGTGTCACTCCTCCTCCTTTGCAGCCATCAGATGCTACGAAACTTTTGGAGCATAATTCTAGTATCGGTGATTTTATCTGGAATGATTTAAATGGCAACGGTATACAAGACCTAGGAGAACCTGGTATTGCAGGAGTAACGATTACTATTTATAATGATATTAATGGAAATGGTATTGTTGACGCGAATGGTTCGTATAATGGTACAGACACACTTATTGGTACAGATGTGACAGACATAAATGGAACCTATACATTTACTGGTTTAATGCCTGGACATTATATTATTAAGGTAACAGATACTGCAAGTAAACTTTTAGGACTAACTGCTACAACCATAGGTGGAAACAAGCAAACAGCCGATGTCAATACAACACAACAAGCGATTACTACGGTTGATTTTGGTTATGCTGTATTAACCGACTTAAATGTCACAAAAGATGTAAACAATACAACACCAATAATGGGATCAAATGTCACATTTACAATCACTGTCGGAAATGCCGGTCCCAATAATGCTACAGGTGTTGTTTTAAGTGATATCCTTCCAGGAGGATATACATATGTAAGTGATACAAATGGAACATATAATCCGATTACAGGTATTTGGAATATAGGCGCCCTATCAATTGGTGGAAGTATCACTATGGATATAGTTGCTACAGTAAAAACATCGGGAGTATATCTCAATACTGCAGATGTAAATGGTACAGAAATAGATACCAACCTAACAAATAATACAGCATCTATTGCGACTATACCAACAACAGGAAGCATTGTAGGACATCTTTATAATGATACCAACGGTGATAACATACAACAAAGCAGTGAACAGAACCTCTCAGGGGTGAGTGTCATCGTGACCGATGCCAATGGTACGGTACATACCGTGACCACAGGGGTAGATGGTAACTATACGGCCACAGGATTTAGTGCCGGTACCGCGAGTGTCAATATCGACACTACCACACTCCCAGTAGGAAGCATTCAAACCCAAGGAACCAACCCAACCAACGTGACTGTTGTCTCTGGCACCAATGTAGAAGAGAACAATGGATTCTATGTCCCAGGAAGCATTGTAGGACATCTTTATAATGATACCAACGGTGATAACATACAACAAAGCAGTGAACAGAACCTCTCAGGGGTGAGTGTCATCGTGACCGATGCCAATGGTACGGTACATACCGTGAC
>Ga0256829_1002843_pt1 | contig 12515 bp, 16 predicted proteins | sample 131447metaG_FD_185979 | JGI IMG/M metagenome (GOLD analysis project Ga0256829, IMG submission 185979) | Hydrothermal vent microbial communities from Lau Basin, Pacific Ocean - 131-447 | ecosystem: Environmental > Aquatic > Marine > Hydrothermal vents | place: Pacific Ocean: Lau Basin | collected... | reverse complement strand
CCAACACTACGGGGAGCATTATAATACGACTCTTCTTTTTTTAAATGATAGCTAAGACCATACGCATCAAGAGAAATTTCCCCTGCATTTACTGTTGAACCAATTAAGAAACCTAAACCTGCGACAACCGCAACTAAACTTCGTTTTAACATTTTCTATCCTTATAAATATTCTTTGTATCTGAAAATTGCATTTACAATCTTTTTAAGATTTTCAAGATTTGTAATAGCTATTTCTTTCTGTACTCCATATTCGAGCATATTATCTGCATCCAGCTCTTCATCAATAGCCTTTACAATCTCGCTATGATGTTTTACAATGACTTTAAAATCTTTTTCCGATACTGAATCTATCTCAATACCCCTTCTCTTCATTATAGCTCTTATTAAATAGCCGAATTCATAAATATATAGCCCTAAATCTTGCGATATTTTAGACTCTACAATGATTTTACCGCACTCTTCACTCAGCATCTTCTCTCCTCTAATTTTTCAAAATAAGACTTTTTCCAAATTCTCATATCATATATGTAGTGAGAGAACAAAGGAACAAGCAACAAACTCAATAATACTTTATCAAGCTCCGTATAATTAAAAAGATAACTATTTGACATGTCAAATAGACTTTGAAAATAAGTATCTAAACCGCCAAAAACAGTTGCTAAAAATAGAAGTATCGCAGCTATCTTTTTAGCTGAAATATTATGTAGTTTATTTTCTGTTTTAGTCGATAGAACCAAATATTGAAAGCCGTGAGCCATCATAACAGGCACAATTACTTCTTCCGCAGTTCTGGCAAAATATCCAACAGCACCAAAGAGGATGATATTTGAGAAAACAAAAATTACTCTATATAAATTAATCTCTTTTGTTTTTCTATAGTCAATTAGCTCTACAAGTACCCATGCGACAACTATCAGAATATTTACGTCTATAACAAGGTTATATAGCATCTCTGACTTGTATGTATAAAAATCATTTGGTGTATAGAACATGACCGTAAAATATGGATTGAAATGCATAGAAAGGATAGGTAATATCACAATAGCATAAATTATGAAATCACGAATTTTAGAACTCATCCCATCTTTTTTCATGTACCAGCGATTAATTCCATAGATTTGCCTCGCAAAATGAAAAAAAGTTGCATAAACTACAAAGCTCCAAAAGTATGGAACATCATTTGAAAGCCACATAAAAAATACAAAAAATATTAAAATCGGAACTGTTATAAAAAACACTTTGTCTTCTGAATACTCTCTGAATACCCTAGAATATGTCATATATACATGACCATTATCAAGAACGATAGAAACAACCAACACAATTGCCAAATAAGCAGTTGAATCTGCGTTGAATACTCTCAACAAGAGTAAACAAATCAAACTCGACAAGCTTAATCCTAAAATATCTATTTTACTTGAAACTAGATATTTTGAATGAGAAAACATTTTTTACAGCTCGACGAATTTGTCTTCTTGATATCTAATATTAGTATAAAAATCAGTATTATCAAGGTCAAGCGAAATTATCGCACCATCTTTATTTTCTAGCTCTTTTCCAGTGACAATATCTAAAACTTTTTTTGTGTCGAGTGTACCCCAATTCGATTTAAAATTTATATGAAAATCACAAGTACCTTGATTTACAAACTCTCCATCAATTTTTTTTGGTTTATAATTTGCACATCTAACATCTTTCGGGTTTTTCTCTTTTTGAGTTAAGTTTGCTTTTTCGCAAAGCGGACATAATGTTGCCATTTTCTTACTTCCTTATTTTAATTTCTTTTTTTGCTTTTTATCTTTTTAACACCGTAACAATATTACAAGAAAATTGCTTAAAATAACCTTGATTATTTTATTTTCTAGTAATATTTTGTAATTACAAGTATTATTACACTTGTAATTACAAAAATATTACTATTTGCTTAAGTCTTCGATTGCAAATATTCCTTTTTTTACTAACTCTTTTTTGAGAAACCAAGTCAAATCAGTTTCATTTTTAATAAGATATTGAATGATTTTTGTTTTCGCATACGACGATAAATAAAGCAAGTATTGTTTACTTGCACCGATATTTTCATAGCTTTTACAATCAAATTTTCCATCTCTTAAAAAATCAAATTTTTTCTTAATTGTATTTCTCAGTTTTACTTCTTCTGCTGTCAAAATACCTTTTTCAATTATAATGCTTTTAAATAGCTCTTGCAGGCTTATAGCGTTGTTTTCATAACAATATTTATCTAGTATGCATGCTTGATAAGCTGACAGTGATACCGCCATTCTCTGCTTGTCATCTTTATCTTGTGCCTCTGGCTCTAAATTAACAAAAGCATAATAAGTTTTTGGCAATTTAACTTCCACTTTCATAATATTCCTTTTTCAATCAAAGCTATTCTAATAACATCTGAAACATTCAAATCTTCATTTTTTGCATAGTTCGATATTGTCTCAAATTCTTTAGCCGTGAAGCGCATCTGAAATGGCTTTGTCTTTGTGTTCGATTTCTGCTTTATCAGTTTTATTTTATTGTCTTGTTTTTTGTCACTCTGTTTAACTTCTTCTATCGGTTCAACATGTGTTTCAACCGCTTTAGCTTTTGTTATCGTTCTTCTTCCTATCTTTCCCATGCTATGCTCCTGTTATCTCTTTGACTTCTTCTGCAAGCTCTTTAAAAGTTGTAATTACTTTGCTATAGGCTCGCTCCATAAGTTTATTTTCTTCCGATAGTTCCGTCAAACTAGCATTTTTATTTTCACTTGATTTGATTGCTTTTGAGTGTTGAACACCGAAAAAATATAAGTTATCAAGCTCAAGCTCTGACACTTTTAAGATATCTTCTAAAATCTCTAAAGTTTCCTCTTGCTCCTTTTCGCTTGTATAATCATTTAAAATAAACATTACAGGCACATCAATAGGCGTAAATGTCACTGCGCTATCTACAGTCGTTTTGATACTTCTATAGCCCGTTTTTGTCGGCAATATAAGCAAATCAATATCAATGTCACTTAGCCTTGCATCATCAAAACCACCTGCATCAATAATAAAATAACCTATGTCTTTTTTACGTTCAAAAAAAAGATTTATGTCTTCATCTTTTGGCAAATTGACTGTTTTTGATGTGTTATATTCTTCTGCATCTTGCATAAAATCAAGACTGACAACCAGAGATTTTTCAAGCATTTCAGCTAAAAAATTACTGATTGTAGATTTTCCAACACCACCTTTAAAACCTGCAATTACGATGTTTTTACTCATTTTTTGCTACCTTTATTCTTCTTTTCAGATACTAGATTATATTTATGAACGATAAGTGCAAGTTTACCATAATCTAATGATTCAGTACCAGTTTTTTTATTCTCATTCTCTTCAAAATATTCTGAAAATTCTGAAAATCTATTTGCGATTTCTTTTTTAAAGCTGTCAAACCTTTTAACAATTTCAATCATTTCAACAATTTCAGATGCCGTTCTCTTTTGCTCTCCCACAGTTTTTATAAATTGCTCTGCCAATTGCTTATTTTGCTCTTTAAGGTTTTCTACTTCTTGTTGTAACAAAACAATAACAGCATTATTATTCTCTTCTGTCTTTTGAACTTGTTGCTTTTTAATCGAATCTCTTTTAATATCAAGCTTCATTTTCTTCTACCTCTTCATGCTCTATCTCTTTTGTTGTGTCACTGTATTTCGATTCAAGCTTTTCGATGATTTCTGTCATATCCTCATCTTTTTCAAATTCGATATTTTCAGCAGACGCAACAAAATCATAAACACCTTTTTCAAAATCTTCGTTTGAAACTTCTAATCCCATCCCCTCTGCTTCTTTGATGATGCTCAATCGCTCTTCTGCATTTTTCATCAGTTCTCGTATTTCTTTTCCCTCTTCTGCGCTTGCATCTATTAAGCGTTCAAAATCAAATTTTTTATAATCTTTGTAGATATCTGCAAGCATTACTAAAAAAGCTGGAGTAAAAACATTGTAATCTATTTTTTGCTTTTCAAGCTCTTGCAGTTTTTTAAATCTTTGTTTATTTTCTATGTCAATTTCTTCTGCAAATCGTGCCATTGATTTTGACAATCTTGCGTAATCTCTTTTTTTCATTTTCATTGCTCCTCTTCGTCTTCAATTAGATTTTTAATGCGTTTATCTTCTTCTAAAAAAGCTTCCTCTTCTTTTGAGTTTAATGCTATCACGCCTCGACTCACATCACGAAAAAATATAGCTCTTTTTAGCATGCGATTTTTTTCCAAATCACTCAAACCGCCTTTTTCAAGAACTCTGCGAGCTTCAAAATATTTTTCTCTGAATTTTGACTCAGTAAACATTCCGACAACTTCTCTGCCTCTCTCTTTTATCTTCTTATTGTGTTTTTCTTCCATCTTATTCATTCCTGCTAAAGCGGGATTGAAAAAACCTAGAAATCTACGAACAAAAGCCATATTTTCGCCTTTTAGATATTTTTTTACTATAACAATATTACAAGAAATTTTCTTAAAATAACCTTGATTATTTTATTTTATAGCAATATTTTTGTAATTACAAGTGTAATGATATTTGTAATTACATATTCTCTACAAATTTTCTAATTTCTTCTTCTGAAATAGTCTTGTTAATCGGTATTATCTCTTCACTGTATTTTGAATATTTTAAATTTGATGAATAATAACTAATCATTTTTTCATAGTTACCTCTTCTAATGAGATAACCCTGACCTGTATTCAATGCATTTAAAACATTGTGCTTAAGAGCATCTTCTTCTTTCATCTCATAATCAATATTTTTACTCTCATCTTCTTTTGTATTTACACGAACAACCTCTTTTTCGTAATATACAAATTCTTTTTCAAGTTTTTTATTTAATGTTTCTGTAATTTGCACATCTGAATTTTGCAAAACAATAGTCGTTCCAATATTTGCTTCAACTTGTGATTTTTCAATCCCTGTAGCTCCATCCATACTGTTTAAGTCCGATTGATGAGCGATAATTGCACCCATGCCAAGACCTCTAATGACTGATAGTATATCGCCTATGCCGACAACTCCATCTTTTCCACCTTTAGCCCATGAGTTGATTTCATCAAGAACAATCAAATAAGTATCTTTTTCTTTTTCTGCTCTACTTTGCTTTTTAATCAGCATCTTCAATATGCCAATAATTAGCTTACTAATCGCTTCTGCTTCTTGAGGCTCTTGCCCTGGTATATTAAACACAATTATTTTTCCCGAACGCATAGCCTCAATTATGTCAATGTCGCTGTCTTTATTTTTTAAGATTAATTCATGCTTTTCAAAAAAATCAGAAATTATTTTTAAATGACTTGCACTAATACTTATTTTATAGAATGCACCTTGATTTCCTGATACTTTTTCAATAATCTCATCAATCCCAGCATCTTGTTTTTCAATGATACTCTCAATCATTTCATCATAATTTATCTTAGCCGAAATTTGAGTTTTAACCATATCTTTTAAACTATTATCAAGCCTATCTTTATCACTTAATTCAAGATTTCTTTCTTCGACAATATCTGAATTTGTATTTTTAAATTTGAAAAAAACTTTATTAACACGGCTCCCTTCTTCATTATATACTTTATTCAATATAGCTGTCAGCTTCAACACTAATCTAATATCATTAAAATATTTAGAGAGCATATATCCGTTCACTCGCTCGCTGTACTCTTTTATCTCTTCAATTGTATCTTCTGCTTTTAAAATTTCATCTATCTTTTCGATATCAAACAACATATTATTTTTATCCAACTGATAGAGAACTCGAACAAGTGCATCAAGGTAGTTACTTGCACCTTGCTCCCAATTGTCGCCTTTATTTGATATCGTTGCTACATCTTTTAACAAATTCATGATACTGAGCATATCTCCGACATCAAATATATTAAGTGAGTTATTAACAATTTTATAATTTTCATTTCTTATACCCTCACTATTTGAGTTGATGAAATCAAAAAGAAAAAAATCATTTTGTCTATTGTATTCAAGTGCCGTTCCATAAAGATTTTGAACCATGTCATTGTCTCCCTTACCAAACACAACTACACCGCCACCACCTCGTGCTATTTGCTGTTTCATAATAGATAAAATAAGCATTGTCTTACCGCTTCCTGTTGTTCCTATTATTTGAGTATGTTTTTTAAGTTCATCATCACTTAGCAAAATAGGCTCTTTTATGTTCGCTGGTCGTGCATCTCTAACACATGCCATTTCTTTTTTTTGCACTTTACCAAAAAAACTTTTATAAGTATAAGATTGATTTTTTTCATGGGTATACACAATATTTCCAAGGCATAGCCCATATTTATTTTTTTGTTTATTCTCTACTAATCCAAATTTCTCATTAAATTCTTCCTTTTCTTTTTCTGCTGTTTTCAAAAACATATATTTTTGATGAGCATTTGTAGCAAACATTGAAATAGGAGACAATATATCAAGAGGCATAAATCTCGTAGCATAAGTTATCATTTGTTTTTGTGTTTTGTTTTTAAATTTCAAGCGTTTCATATTTTTTTCACCTTCATAAATAAAATAGCATACATTAAACTATCATTATTGTATTTTTTGATTTTTACACAATCAAGAAAACTTAAAAATTGCATATCCAACGTATCATCTGCTATGCTAAATAATTGACCGACTTTTAAAGTTACATTTCTCTTATTGAGTTCTTTTACTTTTTCAAAAATTTTATCCTGAATTTCAATTAAATAATATTCTTTCTTTCTAAATTCCAAAGGCTTCAAATTATGATATTTCGCTTTTTTATTTATGTAATTTATCAATTTTTTATACAGTAAATTATTTGCATTTTTCATCTTCTTTTTTTGAAGGGTTTTATAAAATTCTTGAAATTCATAAGATACATAATCTTTATTTAGCTTGATATTTTGAATTGTTAAGTCATTAGGTCTTACAGTAAATTTAAAATGATTATTTTCTTTAATCATTTCCTTTTCTATCGAGTTTAAATATTTTCTATTTTTATATTTTTGATTAACTTTTAATCCAAAATTTGACTCTTGAACTGCTATTATATTTGTATTTGTTTTAGATGATTCTATATATTTTTTATTGAAATATATAGACAAAATAAAGAAAAAAATTGTAATCACTATATAGCTATCTATATAATATTTTTCATTTATTTTGTCTATATACATGTATGGTACAAGTACAATAAAAAGAGACAAAACCAACAAAAAGAAGATATTATTTTGAAAATATTTCATTATTATTTCTTTGTCCGAATCAAGAAAAGTCACATTTTTTCTTATATCCTTATCTCTAAAAATATAAAGTAAAAATAACTCTACAAAATACAGTATCATCAAAGCTTTCATCATTAATATTCCTCTTCCTCTTCGTCGTCATATAAATTTATATTGTTATCTATCTTTTTATTTAACATCTCATCAATGATGCAGATGTCAATTTCATCAATATTGACATCTGCATCAAAATTAAAGTTTTCATCTATACTTTGCATGATTGTTTTCAATTCCTGCATAGACTCATCAAGTTCTTTCATCAGTTCTTCAAATTCTTTGTCTTCTCTCGCATAAAAAAGTTCTTCCGCATTCGTTGTAACTTTTTTTATTTCTTCTTTATTATCTACAGTTTCTATGATTGTTTCTTTTGTGACATCATACTTTTTGCCAGCTTCCATAAAAGAGATATTATTATTCTCTTCTACAGTTAGATTGTTTTCATAAATATACTTTTGAATAATAAGCTCTGCCTCCTCTTTAGCATCGCCCCACAAATGTATATGACTGCTTTTTTCTGTGTTATCGCCCTGCAAGTGAAAACTCAATTTGAAATATAATCCTGTTACCTCCTTTTCAATTAGATTTTTTAAAATTTTACTATGATGTTTAATCTCGTCTCTCGTCATAGTTTGAAGTAGCTCAGCTCTAAAAACAGATTGTCTCATGTCTGAATATTGCTTCAATATTGATAACTGCCCATAGAGTCCACTTACAGGGTCTTCTGAAAATGGCAAAAACTTATCACTATATTCTGCAATCTCACTGGCTCTTGAATAGCTTGAAGATTTTGGACTCATTGCATTTGACATTTTATTGCTCCTCTTCGTCTTCGTCTTCGTTTTTTCTGCTGCTGTCATCGCCCTGTATTTTTTCAAGTTCTTGCATCATGTCAGCAAAAGTTTTTTCACTTTTTTCGCTTTTTAAAACTTCTGCAGCATCCTCAACTTTTTCAGTCAAGTTTGTTTTTATTTCAGCATTTTTTTTGTATTTTGCAAGCTCAGACTCAATGCTTTTTAGATGTTTTAAACTATCTTTCAATTCAGTGTTCTCATCAAACATTTTTTTATTGATTGCCTTTAAATTCCTTAGCTGTTCTTGAGTATCATCATTTATTTTCATCAGCTCTTCAATTTTTGATGCTTGAGCTTTCAAGTTTTCCGCTAGCGTTGAATTTTCAGTTTTCAAAGTGGTGTTTTCTTCTGTCTTTTTATCGACTACATTTTCAAGAACTACGATATTTGAACTTTGAGATTTGATAGTTTCATCTTTTTCGACAATTTCAGCCTCAATGTAATCTATCTTTTCTGTCTTCTCATTTAGTGTATTTTCAAGAACTACGATATTTGAACTTTGAGATTTGATAGTTTCATCTTTTTCGACAATTTCAGCCTCAAGAATTTCGATATTTTCATCTTTATTTCTAATATCTTCAATTAGTTCGGCTTTAGCATCATTCAAATCTACAATTTGAAGAGTTTGAGATTTGATTATCTTCTTATCCTCTTCGACAATTTCAACAGTCTCTCTTAGCTTATATGCTAGCTGTTTTGCTTTGCTCTCCATCTCTTTTCTTCTCTGCAACTCTTCTGTATAGTTAGTATAGATTTTTTGTCGCTTTTCCTCTGTTTCTTCAAGTTTTTTTGAAGTTTTTTGAAGTTCTTCTGTTGTTTTTTTAAGCTCAGCTTCTTTTTGAACAGAGTCTATAATCTCAGTTTTAAGGTCTTCTTGAACAAATTGAATAGTGATATCGTTGTATTTTTTTGCACCAAGCTCGTTAATAGCCTCTTCAATTGTCATACCGCCTGCTAATAATTTAACCGCATCTTCTTTTGCTTTTTTTCTTTCATTTTTAGCAAGCTTTATTTTTTCCTCAAGTTTTAATCTTTCTCTCTCTTGCTCCTGTTCTAAATCTCTTTGAAGTTTATCTGCAAAGCTTTCAACTGTTGCTGCTCTTTTTGACTCGTATTTTTCCATCTCGTCAATTTCGACGTTTTGAATGCTGTGAATCTCTTTCTCATTTTGAGTAATAGCTTTTGCAACTTCTATTGAATTTGCATTTGTTTTACTTGTGTGTGATGCTTCTTTTGTGATATCTTTTTTAACTGTTTTTTTAGTCTCAAATTTTTCGATATCTTCCTCTTCAAGCTCTTTTTTGAAGTGCAAATTAGTTACGATGTAGTTATCATCTTTTCGTAATTCTTGAATTAAACCTTTTTGAAATAGATTTCGTAAATCTGTTGCAACAGGATAATTTTGTCTTGAGACATCTTGCAACTTTGTTATGTCGCTTTCTTGCCTGTCCGCTAAATTGATGCGCAACTTGTTACCGTTCGTCTCACATTGCTTAATCTGATATCCATCTAAGCTCTCCCAAACACCAAAACGAGTTGAATATACAGTTATAAGATTATGTTCCTTATCCTCTTTAATCGCTCTAAATAATGCACCTGATTTCTCAGTTTTTAAAGCTTCATAAATAGCATCAAAGTTTTCATCTTTTTCAACCTCATAAACAACTTTTTGTAAAAGCTTTGACGGCTTCGCTCTTTTCATTTTCTTTAAAAATTCCAAATCAAACTTTTTAACGACATCTTCGTTTTGAGAAATAGCATTTTTAACGCTCATAAAAGCATTTAGACTATCATCGAGAGTATTTGTACCCTTAATATCAAAACTATTGCCTGTTGCATACTCTAATGCTGTTTTAGCAGTATGAGTCACTTCTGCCCCAGATTTATTTAATTCTTCTTCTAAGAATGCATTTTTTTCTGTTTCAACCGCACTTAATTTCAAGTCATCGGACATCAATAATTTCATGTGTTAGCCTTTTATAGATTTTTTTAGTATTACAATATTACAAGAAAATTACTTAAAATAACCTTGATTATTTTATTTTTTTAATAGCGCAAAAAAAATTATTTAGATATAATAATATCACTACAAGTTGTGAGACTTCCGATTAATGCGACAGGGTGTTTTGTAAGGGAGAGAGGTGTGAGGGCAATCCTCTAAAAGGAGACCTCACAATGTATTTTATACTTGCATTAGTGGTTTTAATGGCGTTCGCACCGCCATTATATTAAAACCGTGGGAGCTATTAAGCTCTCACTCCACTTGTGTAATTGTAGCATAAAAACAAAAGGAAGAAAAATGATACCATCAATTCAAAGTAATACCGACGCAATTTTATATAGTACAGATAGAATAGAAAAAGGCATTGAGAACTTATTATCAGTGCTTGCGGAAATGCATGAAAACTTGAAAATTATGAACGATAATAATGTAAAAAATTCTCAGATTTTACAAAAAACTATTATTCAAAGCTTTGAAAAATTAGATAATACTAATGCAAATAATTTTACCAAGATAAATAATAACAATGCGGATAATATTAAAAATTTACATAAAAATATTTTGGAAAATTTTCAAAAAACAAATGAATCTATTGATGATTTTTACAATCAATATGCAGTAACAACAAAAAGAGCAACAGATTATTTATATGAAGAAATCAAAAGTATAAAAGAAAATTAGTAGTTTTATAAAAATCATATAAGTGTTTAAGTGAAGTTAATTATCTAGTTTGAGATATTAAACGGTCTCATCTAGTTTTTTTAGTTCGTCTTGCATACGTTCCATAATAATATAAACACTTCCCTCGTCAGCTTCTTTAATTAATTTTGCATATTTTTCATTTATTTCTCTTCTTAACTCTCGTTTTGTTTTTTTTATAAATTCCCCGATAAGATTTTTTTCATATCCAAATTTTATGAGTATGCTATTAGTGTCTTCAAGAGTGATTGAAAAGCATTGAGCTTTTAAAAGCTTTTTATCTTCTGTAATAAACATAACAGCTTTTACATCTTCTGCTGTTTTTACTTTTACAACATCTTCATAATCAAGTTTGTTGGCTTGAGAGATATTAATAGACTCTTCAAGTATATTAATGCTATTTGCTATTTTAAAATTTTTGATAATTTCTCTTACAACTTCTGTTCTCATATGTTCTTTTCTTAAAATGTAATCAATCGTTGAAATACTATCTCTGTCAATCCAAAATTCTTTTTTTGTATCTCTTATTGAAATTTCTTTTATCATCAGTCTAGAACCTCTATGATTTTTTCTACTATCAAAAACAAAATCAAGAATTATATTTGTGTCAAGAAAATATCTCATATTTTAAATCCTGCCTCATCATACTCCTCTGTTCCTATATCTGCATAAGCCAAATCTCTTATTTCTGAATTTTGAGTGGCATTGTTCATATCATCATCAAACGATGTAAAACTTCTCATATTAAATAGTTCATCAAGTGACTGTGGTTCTTGTTCTGATGTTACCTGTTCTTGTTCTTCAATTATAATTGCATTTTCTGTTTTTTTACTATTAATACCTTTTTTATTATTTTCAATATATGGTAATTGTTCATCTTCATCTTCTTCATGATATACAGTCGTATATCTCTCTGTTTTTACCTCTTTGTCAAAATCATACACTAATTCCATCCTAAACTCATGTATATTTTTCCATTGTCCTTTTCCAAAAATGTACGGATTAAGCTTATATATACCTCTATCAACATGCACTAATATTTCATGATTTTTAAGTCTATTAATTGAAGAATTAATAGTTTTTGTAGATAAACCTATTTTATTTGCAAGACTATCTTTTCTTGCTTTATTAAGAGTAAGCTCATTGTTTCTATCAACAACACCAAAAAGACCGAACAAAAGCTTAGCATCGCCCCCTTGAAGATTTTTTAAATAGCCTAAATCTTGTGTAAACACCATGCCAAAATCAGGAGTTTTAGGAGTTTTTTGCTCCCTATCTTTAAGTGTATCAAGTATTTCACCCGTTTCTGCATCTGACTTTTCATGCAAAATTTTAGCACCGAGTGCATATGCCTCTTCTTTTTCAGGCTTAAATTTTGACATAGGATAAACTCTTTTTGTACTCATAGTAAACTCCTTAAGTATAGCTACATTTTTAAAAAATATATTTATTTAATTGCTATATGTAACAATTATTTGAATAAATATTGTATCATAAATTGCTGTATACAGCAAGCTTTTAGAAGTTAGATTTTAACTCATCCCAATAAAAACACCTAAAACAAGGGCTTTACAGGAAATACACAAAGGTTGTTATATAGCAACCAAAACTTGCTATATAACAACACATACTTGCTACACAGCAAGTATCTAAAGCCCTAAAAACACCTTTTAAACACCTAT
>Ga0256829_1002842_pt1 | contig 12516 bp, 13 predicted proteins | sample 131447metaG_FD_185979 | JGI IMG/M metagenome (GOLD analysis project Ga0256829, IMG submission 185979) | Hydrothermal vent microbial communities from Lau Basin, Pacific Ocean - 131-447 | ecosystem: Environmental > Aquatic > Marine > Hydrothermal vents | place: Pacific Ocean: Lau Basin | collected... | reverse complement strand
ACCGGTGATAGCGCAGCATAGAATACTGCCGATAAGGCCAGCGAGAATAGAACGGGCGAAGTGATATAGACAAATGCCCAGACAAATCCAAGGCCGATGGCGAAGCACATGGTGGCCAACGTCGCCGGATGCATCAACAGGCGATCAAATATGCCGCCCATCACTTCTCCCGGCGGTTGATTTTGATATTTCGGTTCATCAGGCGCTGGGCGAGTATTTTTGATAAATTGAGTAGCAAGCGGGAGGCATCGTGCGGTTTGATGGCTATCCATTCCTTCAAATCTGAACGCAGAAAAAACAGCACTTTGCAGTCTTCAAGCGCCACAATATCAGCGGTTCGCGGTAAATCCTCGGCCAATGCCACCTCGCCGAACAGCTCGCCACGATACATGCGGTCAATTTCCTTGCCGTCAAGTTGCACCGACACCTCTCCGGAGAGCAGCAGCACCGCACCGGCGCCGGCATTGCCCATCGAAAGAATGGATTCGCCCGCTTTGTATTCGCGGGGATGCATGCGGGAGACAAGCCAGTGAACGGATTTTTTCGGCACCTGGTCAAAGAGCGGGTTTTGTTCACACATGGCGCAGCTCTCTTCCATCCAATCTTTCTTCGGACGAAACAGCCGTAACCAGACTTCTTCATTCGCCATGAGTTCCCTTCCCGTTGTCATGTGATCATTCGCAAAGCTAGGAAATTATTGCGAAACATCAACAGGCGGGTTTGTCCGGTTCAAGGCGATGTTGTGGCGGATTATATGAAAACAGGAACTATTCCGCCCAGATAGAACAGGCAACTTACTGCAGGGCAGTTGATGAATAGTCCAGACTCAGGCTAGTACTTGCATGTCGGCATTGTTAGCGTTCCCCGATGCAGCTGGCGCAACATTTCGTCGAACAATATGGGTACTGGGCAGTTTTCATCTGGACATTTATTGAAGGGGAAACGGTATTTGTCGCCGCCGCCGCACTTTCGGCCGCAGGTGTTTTGCAGCCATGGGCGGTGATTCTCGTTGCTGCCGCTGGCGCATTTGCCGGCCACCTGTTCTTTTTTGTCATCGGCCGCTGGAAGGGTATCTCGTTCATCGAATCAAAGCCTTTTCTGAACAGGCACTATGCCACAGCCAATATGATTCTTGATAAATATGCGCACTGGTCGATCTTTATCTTTCAGTATTTATATGGCACCCGCATTGTGGCTGCCCTGCTCTTTGGTTGTTCCAGCATTGAGTTTTGGCGCTTTGCCCTGCTGCAGATTGTCAACTGCACCTCATGGGCGGTTATTATCTATGCGGTCGGCCATACACTGGGGCTGGCAGGGTTGGCAATTATGCACCGATTTGGCATATTCGGCTTGGTAGTAGTCCTTATCGTTGCAGGCATCATTGGCAGTATGATCTATTTGCGTTACGGCCATCACCATGTCAAACGTGCGCTAAAAGAAACAAAAGAAGGTCGAGATGAATAATCGATACTTATGGGCACGGAGGGTGTCATTGAGTCCATTATCTTGCATATTTATGAGTAGTGCAATCGTACTTCTTTATAAATGATTGTTGTTGTCGAATTTATTTGCCTGGAGCCCTGAAGGGGCACATGCTCTTGGTTGTAACTGAACTGATCTTATGCGTTTTGTGTGTGGTTGATAGAATATGCATTCACTGTTGATGATGCACCGGGAATTTCTGCCCGGCCGCAATGAACTGGCTACGCTGGCTGCGCATGCTGCGCGCATGAATGTCGCTTTTGCGCGCCTTAGTCAGGAGCATCAGGTCAACGATTCGGCTTCGCGTTTTTTCGGCCGCGGCCTGGAGTTCGAAGAGTTGCGCGCCTATCAGCCCGGCGATGATGTGCGAACGATCGATTGGCGGGCGACGGCGCGTACGGGCAGGCCGCATGTCAAAAAATATCGCGAGGATCGGCAGCAGGTGTTAATGCTGGCGCTGGAGGTGCGCGAGAGCATGCTGTTTGGTAGCGGCTGCACCAGCAAATGTGCGCAGGCTGTTCGGGTGGCGGCGCTGTTGGCGTACGCCATGAAGCATGGCAATCACCGCATCGGAATATTGCTATGGGGCGATTTCGGAACCCTGATCCTGCCGCCGGCTGCGGCTGCAGAGAGTTTGAACCGTCTGCTGGATGCGCTGGCCGGTGGCATTGCGAATGCGGGCGCTGACACGGACTGGGCGCGACATCTGGAGACGATGCCGCGCGGCCGCAAACTGGTGCTGATCTCGGATTTTATTCAGTGGCAGGCGTCGGACTGGCATCTGCTTGGTCGCTTGCGGCAACGCCATGAGTGCTGCGCAGTGCATATCAGCGACCCACGGGAACAGACGATGCCCGATGTGGGGCTGGCGCGCATCACCGATATGGCCGGCGCTGAGATGATGGTGATTGATAGCAGTCGCCAGTCGTGCCGCGACGCTTATGCCAACTGCTGGCAGGCGCACATGGAGACGCTGCGGCGACACTTTGCAGAAGCCGCCATGCCGCTGCGCTGCGTCTCGACCGGCGATGCGATGTCGTCCCTGACGCAGCGTATCAGCGGGCTGATGACCTGATGAGGCGAATGCAGTGATGCTATTGTTTGCTGCACTGCCGGTGATTGCCGGAGCGGATGCGCCGTTGCCGCCGGGCTGGTGGCCGTTGCCGCCGGGCTGGTGGCTGCTGGGGCTGGGGCTGTTTCTCTCTCTGCTGTGGGCGGCATATTTTGCCTTGCGCCGTTTTATCCGTCCGGCCCGAACCGTAGCCGGGCGAATGTTGCCGATTCGCGACCGCGCTTTGGCGGCGCTGGATGAGTTGGAGAGTCGGCGCGGGCTGGAGGCGCATGAAGTGGCCTATCGCCTGAATGAGATTTTACAGGCGGCGCTGCCGGCTGAGAAACAGGCCGAGCTCTGTTCAGAGCAGTCGTGGCAAAATTTCTGGCAGGAGTTGTCACTGCGTTACCGTCCGGTGATGACAGCCGGGGATGCGGATATCAAGCGCTGGCTTGGTCTGGCGCGGGGCTGGATTGAGCAGTTGCCTGTCGAAGAGACCAGGCCTGAGGGCGTGGATGGGGCGTTACGCCGGTGAGGGTGCGATAAATGGATCTACTTGGGCACCTGCGTTTGCTGCACCCATGGGGGTTGCTGGCGCTGGCGCTGCTGCCGTGGTTGCTCTGGCAGAGGCGATCCGGTGATTTGCAGCCGCGTGCGCTGGCGCATCCGTCGCTGGCGTGGTTGCGCCAGAGCTTTCCGACCCGGCGCATGGTGAATATGCGCTGGCTGCGGCTGCTGGCGGCGCTGGTCTGGTTGTTGTGGTCGCTGGCGCTGGCCGATCCGCAATGGGTGGATGGTGAAATGTCCGTCAGCCGAGAAGGGCGCGATGTGATGTTGCTGGTGGATCTCTCCGGCAGTATGGTGATTCGGGATTTTTCACTCTCGGGCGAGGCTATGAACCGGCTACAGACGCTCAAGCATGTGTTCAACAATTTCGCCCACCGTGACGTGGCGCTGGAATCCGGTGGTATTCTGAACCGGCTGCAGGCGATTCAGCATGTACTGGCGCCGTTTATCATGGAGCGCGCGGCTGATCGTCTGGGATTGGTGGTGTTCGGTGATGAAGCCTATATCCAGTCGCCGCTGACCTACGATCATGAACTGGTTCGCAAGCTGCTGCTGGATGAACGAATCGGACGGGTGGGCGAGAAAACCGCCATCGGCACCGCCATCGCACTGGCCGCCAGACATCTGGAGCAGGCCGCCCGCGTGCGCAAGATGGGCGGCGGACAGGTGATGGTGCTGCTGACCGACGGCCGCAATAACGCCGGCACGATCACGCCGTTGCAAGCGGCCAGACTGGCGCAGATGCATGGCGTCCGCATCTATACAGTGGGCGTGGGTTCACAATTGCGCCATGGCGGTGACGATGCGGGATCTCTCGATGAAAAAACATTGAAAAAGCTTGCTGCCATGACCTCCGGCGCCTATTTCCGCGCCACGGATACCGGCGCGCTGGCGCGCATCGCCGCCCGCATCAATGAACTGGAAAAGGTGGAAGATCAGCATACCGATTATCTTGCATCGGTAACACTCTATCCGGCGCTGTTGCTGGCGGGTCTGGCGCTGGGCTGTCTGATGGTCTGGCTGGCGCGCGGCAGGGAGGCGATTCCGTGATGGCGTCTTTCTCGCAATCGTGGATGCTGTTGCTGACGCAGTTCAATTGGCGTGCGCCGGCATGGCTGCTGCTGATTCCGCTGGTGATTGTGGTGGCGCTGCTATGGCAGTATCGGGTCAGGCCGGCGCGCAACGTGCTGGCGCGGGTGCGCCGTTATGCCGATACGAAGATGTGGCCGCTGGTGGTGCGCGGGGCGGCGGATGACGATGAACAGCAGTCCCGAATGGCGCGGATTTTGAAGGATCTGGCCGGCTGGCTGGGGCTGATCCTGCTCTTGCTGACGCTGGCTGGTCCGCGGTGGCAACATGAGGATGCAACCGTATTCAGGTCAGGATCGGATATTGCCGTGGTGATGGATATGTCGCGTTCCATGCGTGTTGTCGATGGGCAGTCGGGGGCGGCGCAGCCGAAGCATGCGGTGCGGCAGGATCGGTTGCATCGGGAAAAAGATGAATTGCATGATTTTCTGCAGCGTCTGCACGGCGATCGTGTTGCCCTGGTGGCGTTTGCCGGGCGCGCTTTTTTGCTATCGCCGTTGACGCCGGATTATGGCGTGGTGATGCACCTTGCCCGCCAACTGCGCCCGGATATGATTACCGATCAGGGCAGCGATCTGGCGGCCGCCTTACGGCAAGCCATGCAGGCGCTCAAACCGGCGCGTGGCCATGGACGGGCAGTGGTGCTGCTGACGGACGGGGAGAATGTGGATCAGGGTGAACTGAAACAGGCGGCTGCGGCGCTGGCCAGAGCAAGCATTCCGGTGTTCGTGCTGGGGGTTGGTACGCCGGAGGGTGGCTTGGTGCCGGCGGATGACGGGCGTTTTGTACATGATGCAGCCGGGCGGGTGGCGCAGAGCCGGCTGCATGAGCAGCGCCTGAAGGCGCTGGCCAGAGCCACTGGCGGCGTCTATGCGCGTATGCGATCGGATGGCGGCGACTGGGATGCACTCTACGATGGCGGCATGGTGCAGACGGTGAAACGAACGCGCGTCGCTTCGCGCCAGCGGTTGCGCTGGCGCGAAGCATTCGCCTGGGCGCTGATGCCGGCCATGCTGCTGTTCGGTGTGTGGTGGAAATCACGCATGCGGGCGTGGCAGACATGAGGTGGCGGGCGTGAGGTGGCAGGCGTCAGGCGTCAGGGGGCGGATGATTGCTCTGGTTATAATATTATGCTGCGGTTCCGGGCAGGCTGATGCGGGCTGGTTTGTGCCTGAGAATCGCATCGCGTGGCAAGCGTGGCAGCGCGGCGATGATGCAGGATCGTTGCAACATTGGGATCAGAGCAGCAAGGGTGTTTATGGTCGCGCTACCGTGCTGCTCGGCATGGGGCGACTGCGAGAGGCTGAACGCGGCTTTCGTCAGGCGCTGGATCTGGCGGCAGGGCTGAAGCCGGATTATATTGCCAGCATCTGGTATAATCTTGGTAACTGTCTCTATCGGGAGGGGGCGTTGCAGCAGGCGCGAGAGGCGTGGCATCAGGCGTTGAGTTATGATGCCGGACATGCCAAAGCGGCGCATAATCTCGCGCTGCTGGATGCATTTCTCAAACAGCGCCGGGTACCCGGCGGCAGCGCTGCAGCATCCGGTCGCAAAGCGCGCAGCGCGGGGCGCAGGCGGCAGGCGGAACAGCAGTCCATGGCGGCCGATGCCGGGTCAGCAGATCAACATCAGCGGAGCAGAAAGACAGAGCAGGGCGGGGGCAGTACGGATATGGCAGGGTTGAATCAGGCAAAACGGAATGCGGCTGCGGTTCGCGATCGCATGGATCTGTTTCTCAAGCATCGTCTGGCGGAGAAATCGGCCTCCGCGTTGCCGGCTCGTCGGGGCGCGCCGTGGTGATCTGCTACTCGCGTATGGCTGGCTCCCTGTTGTGGGCGTTCTGCATGGCGTGGACGGGGCTGGGCCTGATGCAGCCTGCCGCAGCGCTGGCGGCGACATTTTCGGTGACCGTCGATCACACCACGACAGGCAGCAATCACACCTTGCAACTGGCGGCGCGGCTGGAAGGGAGTAGCGGCGATTTCAAACTGGATATCTCGCCGCTTGAGAAAGATTTTTATGTAACCGCCGAACATGACCGACATCTGGCCGGGCAGTGGCGTGAAAAGCATTATCGGCTTGGCGCCAAGCACAAGGGGCTGTTCAGGGTGCCGGCGCTGAGTGTGACGGTTGATGGCAAAAAACTGCGCAGTCAGCCATTTCAGATCAGGGTGCTGGCCACAGACGGCGAGGTGGATGATGTGCGTTTATGGGTGGAAGATAGTCTGGATAGAAAACAGGCGTGGGTGGGCCAGCAACTGGCGTGGCGGATGCGGGTGTTGAGCAGCTATCCGTTTGCGGCGACGCCAGAGGTTGGATTGCCTAAGTTCGACGGCTTTGACGTACGCAAGGTGAGAGACGGCGCGAGCGGTAGCGCTGTGCTGAAAGGGCGCAGGGCGTACACAAAATCCTGGCTTTATCTGCTTTATCCCCGCCATGCCGGTGAATTGCATATTACGCGACCAGTGGTTGCCGCATCGCTGTCGCAGCGGGTGAAGACGCGCCGTATTGCATCCGGCAACCCGGACTTCGATGCCGGCGAAACGCATCTCCATTCAAAAAAGGCGCACGGCAATGCGTTGACTGTGCAGGTGCGCGCTTTGCCGCCGGCCGCAGCTGGGTTGCCTGTTGGTGAGTTGGCGATTGCATCGGCGACGGCGGATGCGAAGATCTACAGTCGGGAGCCGCTGACTTGGAATATTCATCTGACCGGCAAGGCGGTAAAACCTGACGATATGCCGGACTTGTGGAAAATTTTGGAGCTGGATCGCAGCGTTGCGGCAGTGCGCGAGAAACCTCTGATCACTGTGCGCCAGGATGGCGCGCAGATGCGGGTGGAGCAGTTGTATCGCCTGATTCTGACGCCGCGGTCGCCAGGGCGACTGCAACTTCCCGCCATTGACGTGGCTTTTTTTAATCCCGATCACGGTCGCATAGAGCATGCGCGAGTCGCCGCGCGCGCCATGCAGGTGGCGCCGGCGCGCCATGCCCGGCGCAATAATGAAGGGTTTGAGATTGACGCAGTCGCTGTCGGGCATGCGCACGATGGCGGACAAGGCGTTGTGACTGGTTGGTGGAAACTGACTGCCATCGCCATGTTTGTGTTGTGGCTGGCGACAGTGGTTGCGTGGTTATTTCAGGGGCGCGCCGGCCTGCGCTGCAAGTTGCTTCCCGGTCGCCGCCAAAACCGCCGTCCTTCCCTGCGTCAGCTGCGCGCCGCCAGGGATTCCAGCGCCCAGTTTGATGCCATGCTTGGCGTAGTGGGGTTGCCCGATCGCATCACGCCGCTGGGGTTGCTGGCGCTGTTTCCGGAATTGAAACATGGCGAAGATGGAGAAGAATTTGTGCGATGGTTGACGGCGCTGGAGCAGGGACGCTGGCGTCATGGCCAATTGCCTGCGTCGCTGGATGAGAAATATCAGCAGCAGTTTGTCAACTGTATCGATGCTGCCATACAGGCAAGAGGCAATGTCGCACCGGCGTCGTTTAACCCGGCCTGCTTCGGACGCATCGGCGGCTAAGCGCCAAAGATATATTTTGTTGACAGCTTTTTTTAGGCTTTTATAGTTGCAGGCGGAATGAATCATGTATGAGCACACGTTCATTACCAAATAATTGAGGAGGCAACTTATGAGTACAGTCTATGAACAGTTAGGTGGCGAGGCGGCAATTGATGCGGCGGTGGATAATTTTTATCGCCGGGTATTGAACGACCCTTATGTCACACCATTCTTTGAAGGTGTGGATATGGAGAAGCAGGCTGCCAAACAGAAAGGGTTTCTGACCATGGTGACCGGCGGTCCGAACAACTATACCGGCAAGGATATGCGTGAAGGCCACAAACATCTGGTTAAAATGGGGCTGGATGACACCCATTTTGATCATATTGTCTGCCATCTGCGTTCCACGCTGGCAGATCTGGGCGTACCGGCCGAGCTGATTAAAACAGTCGCTGATGTCGCGGAATCCACACGCGACGATGTGCTGGATCGCTAGGAGGTAACTGCGATGGGGTTTCTTGAAATTATACTGCCGATTATTTTACTGGTTGTGATCCTGGTCGGGTTTATCAGTCTGGCCAACAAGCCATATGAATCACCGAAGCCGGTCGCCAGCGGCGACGCCTATAGCGGTGGCAACGAGACGCTGTTTGCGCAACTGGGTGGCGCCGGCGCGGTGGACGCAGCGGTGGATATCTTTTACCGTCGCGTATTGAACGATCCGTATGTTGTGCCTTTTTTCGAGGGTGTGGATATGGAGAAGCAGGCGGCCAAGCAGAAAGCCTTTTTGACCATGGCTTTCGGCGGTCCGCACAACTATACCGGCAAGGATATGCGCGAAGGCCATAAGCACCTGATCAAGATGGGGTTGAATGACTCCCATTTCGACCATATCCTGATGCACATTCGCTCCACGCTGGCGGAGCTCGGCGTAGGCAAGGATTTGATCACTCAGGTGATTGCTGTTGCCGAATCTACGCGTGACGACGTGCTGGATCGCTAGGCGCAAGTTGTTGATTCCGTAAAGGGGGCCAACGGCCCCCTTTCATATGGGGCAAACAACGTGTTTGCATGGGCTTTTTCATCTTGTGATCTGTTGTATGCACAGGGTGGAGGAAGTCCATGCGCGTTAATATGAAACTGTAGCTATTTAGCAAGGTCGCACTCTGATGTGTCATGATGTTTGGTGTAAATGCTGTTCGGGAGGAGGACTCGATGCCGACAATTCGATTTGAAGGTCAGGATTATTTCTGTGCCGAAGATGAAACGCTGCTGGATAGCCTGGCGCGCCACGGCGTGATGCTGCCTTCATCCTGTAAGGCGGGATCCTGTCAGACCTGCCTGACGCGGGCCTTGAAAGGAACTCCGCCGGCAGCAGCGCAGCAGGGGATCAAGGATACCATGGCGGCACAAGGCTATTTTTTGGCATGCATGTGTAAGCCGGTGGAAGATATGGAGATCGGACTGGCCTCGGTGTCGCCCAGATATGCGGCGAAAGTGCTGGCCAAAGATGAGCTCAATGCCTCGGTAATGCGTTTGCGCATGGATTGTCCGGACGGATTTTCCTATCGCGCCGGTCAGTTCATCAACCTGACTCGCGCCAGTGATGATCTGACTCGCAGTTACTCTCTGGCCAGTGTGCCCGACGACGACTTTCTGGAACTTCAGATCAAGCGGGTGCCGGATGGCCGGATGAGCAACTGGTTGTTTGATGAAGTCGGTGTTGGCGACGAGATGGCGTTTTTCGGCCCCTCCGGAGATAGTTTTTATATGGCCGGCAATCCGGAAAGGCCGTTGTTGCTGGCTGGCGCCGGCACCGGCCTGGCGCCGCTCTACGGTATTTTACGCGATGCATTGGCGACCGGCCATAGTGGGCCGATTCACCTGTTTCATGCCAGTCTGGCAACGGCCGGCCTGTATCTGATCGATGAGTTGCGGGCGCTGGCGGGTGCGCACGACAATCTGTACTACACTCCGTGCGTGCTGCACGGAGATGCGCCAGCGGGCGGATTGCAGGGCAATATTGTCGATATTCCGGCGCGGGAGCTTGGTTCGTTGAGCGGATACGGCGTCTACCTGTGCGGCGATCCTCCGATTGTGAATGCGCTGCGTCAGAAAACATTTTTGGCCGGCGCCTCCATGCAGGATATCCATTCCGACCCGTTTGTATTTGCGCCAGCCCCTTAACCCTTTTCGGCTCCTTGGTTGAAATTCGCTGCATGATGCAGGAGTCGCGGTCAGTTCGGTTTTTGCCCGGTTGTGCGGAAGCCGACCCAATTGGCGGCGTGCGATAGCGTGGACTGGCTGTCGGCTGATGCTGTTGCTGGACATCCGGGGGTAAAATAGCTATAAATCCGACCTCAAATAAAGGGGAGTCCTTCCAATGAAAAAAAATGTTGTGATTGCGCCGTCTATTCTGTCGGCAGATTTTGCCAGTCTGGGCGAAGAAATTAGAGCTGTGGATGAGGCCGGAGCGGACTGGATTCATTTCGACGTGATGGATGGCTCCTTTGTGCCGCCGATCACGATTGGCGATAATGTATGCAAGGCGATTCGCCCCCACACGGAAAAGCCGATCGACGTGCATCTGATGGTGAATCACCCGGAAACACAGGTTGAGGCCTTTGCCAGAGCCGGGGCGGATTATATTACAGTGCATCAAGAAGTAAGCCCGCATCTGGAGCGCACGCTGCAATATATTCGTTCATTGGGAGCAAAGGCTGGCGTAAGCCTGAATCCGGCTACGCCGGTATCAACCATTCAGCATGTGCTGCACTGCGTCGATATGGTGTTGCTGATGAGTGTGAATCCGGGGTATGGCGGTCAAAAGTATATACATGCCGTGACCGACAAGATACGTCAAACGCGCAGGATGCTGGATGATGCCGGTTGCGATGCGCGTCTGGAAGTCGATGGCGGCGTTAATGCCGCGACAATGGCGGAAGTGGCATGTGCAGGAGCGGATACGTTTGTTGCCGGATCTGCCGTCTATGGAAAGCCGGATTATGCCGCAGCTATTGCAGAATTGCGGGATTTGGCGTCGGCCTAAAGCTGAGGGGGTATGGCGGGGATTAGATGAAGGATTATTAATCCCATATTAATTTAGTGGTATAATCGACCGCTAAAATCGTTATAGTTCGAGCTTGTATTGTGAATCTTGAAGGGAATCATTGGTCTGGTGCGGGTTTATTCGGCTGAATCAATGGGTTCTCTGATGTTGTAGTTAGATTACAGATGAGGGGAGGAGTTTCAATATGTGGCAGAGAGTGAAAACGCCTTGGCTATCAAAAATCGGGCAGGTGTTGTTTCTTGCTGTGATGGGGCTGATGCTGCCTGTCGGCGCCTGGGCGGATGATGTCAGCGATGCGAAGCAACCGATTGAATTTCCCCATGTGCGGCATGCAAGTAAATTCAAGATTAACTGTATGTATTGCCACACTTATGCGCGCCGCAGCAAGGTGGCGGGCATACCTCCAGTAGCCAAGTGCATCGGTTGTCACCAACATTTGCCTTCGGTGCGCAATAAGCCGCGTATCAAAAAGCTGTTCTCCTACTGGGAGCAGAAAAAACCAATTCCATGGCGCAAGGTGCATGATGTTCCGGATTTCGTGCATTTCACTCACAAGCGTCATATTCAACGTTTTATCTTTAAAGATGGTCGTCCCACACAGCAGGTCTGCGGCATGTGTCATGGCGATGTGAAAACATTCACGGTGGGTCGTAAAATTCGTCCGTTGACCATGGGCTGGTGTCTGAGTTGCCACGAGCAGTTCCAGGGGACATCTGATATTGGTAAGCCGGCGCCGGCCAAGCGCTGGATGATTCCGGTCGCGGCGACTGATAAACCCGTCATGGAAGTGGCGCATCCGCAGCCGGCCGTGCTCGATCCGGAGCATCCCAAGACAATGAAAGTTGCCGAAATTAATAAGCTATCTGAACGATTGCCGAAGAAGATTCGCGAACACCTTGTACATGCGCCGCACGATTGCTGGCAATGTCACAAATAACCACGTTGATGTCGGCATTCAGGGAGATTTGATGATGAGTCAAAAAACTAAAGTAAGCAATAAAAGTGACTGGAGTCGCCGCACCTTTCTCAAGGCGATGGGGTTGGGTGGCGCCGGCAGTGCGCTGGTGCTGAGCGGTTGTGGCGATACCGATATTGTCAATGAAGTGGATCTCGAAGTCCGTAAGGAGTTGGTTGAACCCAATGTCGATCCGCAGGATTTTGTGCGCCCCGGCGTGGAAATGTATTACGCATCAACCTGTCGGCAGTGCCCGGCCGGATGCGGGGTTCATGGCCGTATTCGTGAAGGTCGCGTGTTGAAGCTGGAGGGCAATCCGGCATCTCCGGTGAATCGCGGTCGTCTGTGTATGATGGGGCAGGCTGGACTGCAGGGGCACTATAACCCGGATCGTCTGACCAAGCCGATGATGCGTAAAGGCGGTAAGCTGGTCGAAGTATCATGGGATGAAGCTGAAAACACGTTGAAAAAAGCTATGGGCCGGAAGAACGCCAGGCTGGCATGGCTGAACGGCGCCACCAGTGGGCACCATGGCGCGCTGATCTCAACTTATCTTGAAACTATCGGCTCAAAAAATCATTTCGTGTTTGACACGCTGCCGCCGGCAGTCGGGCATGCGGCCAATGAGGAGATGTTCTCCTATGCCATGCCTAAGCTTGATTTTGATAAGGCGCAATTAATTGTTTCATTCGGCGCAGACTTTCTGGGAACCTGGATGTCGCCGGTGCAGTTCGCTACGCAGTATGCCAACTTCCGCAGCGCTCCGCGCGGTACGCTAGTGCAGATTGAGCCCAAGATGACG
>Ga0256829_1002841_pt1 | contig 12516 bp, 9 predicted proteins | sample 131447metaG_FD_185979 | JGI IMG/M metagenome (GOLD analysis project Ga0256829, IMG submission 185979) | Hydrothermal vent microbial communities from Lau Basin, Pacific Ocean - 131-447 | ecosystem: Environmental > Aquatic > Marine > Hydrothermal vents | place: Pacific Ocean: Lau Basin | collected... | reverse complement strand
TGTGCCTATTGAAAATGTTGAGGCAAAAGGCGATAAATTAATTATAAAAGAAAAAGTAAAAAGAGGTTTTTCCGTTAGACCTGTCGGGGAAGATTTTAAAAAAGGCGAAGTTTTAATAAAAAAAGGGATTTTAATTACAGCCGGCGAAATTGGTGTATTAGCTTCTCTTGGCATTCCCGCTATAGATGTTGTTAAAAAGCCTATTGTATCAATTCTTGCAACGGGAGAAGAAGTTGTGGATTTGGATGAAGAATATAAAACAGGGCAAATCAGAAGTTCAAATAATTATACTCTTACAGCCCTTGGGAAATCATTTGGATTTGAAGCTGTTAATTTAGGAATCGCCGGAGATAATAAAAAAGAGATAAAAAAAAGAGTAGTTGACGCACTTAAAACAAGTGATGTTGTTGTGACTACCGGTGGGGTTAGTGTAGGAGATTTTGATTTTGTAAAAGAAATTACCGGTGAATTTGATGTTCTTTTTCACGGAGTAAATATTAAGCCCGGACAATGGATAATGATAGCAAAGGCTGGGGATAAATTTATTGTTTCGCTTCCCGGATTTCCTTATAGTTCTTTTGTGACTTTTTTGCTTTATGTAGTGCCGATTTTAGAATCTCTTGAAAATAAAAATGTACTTAAAAAAATAAAAGCTAAACTAAAATACAATTTCACTAAAAAATTTAAAAAATATCAGTTTGTTGCTGTGAATATTGAATTTAACGGCGAATTTTTTGTAGATACTGTTGGCAAAAAACAAGGAAGCAGCGGAATTTTGACTAATTTAATAGGGAATAAAGCGTTAATGTGTTTGCCAGAAGGTCTATATGAGCTAAAAGAAGGAAGCGTGGTTGATGTTTTGGTTTATGAGAGAATAATTTAAAGGAGAATTATGAAAACACCAATGTATGTGATTGAAGAGAATAAATTAGAGAGTAATCTTAAAATTTTAGACAAAGTTCAAAAAGAAACGGGGGCTAAAATTTTAGTAGCTCTAAAAGGTTATGCCACTTGGGCTACATTTGATTTACTTGAAAAATATCTAAGCGGTGCAACGGCGAGCGGACTTTGGGAGGCAAAGCTTGGGAATATGAAACCTTGGGAAGTTCATACCTATGCACCGGCATTTAAAAATGATGAAATTGACGAAATAGCGGATATTTCTCATACGGTTGTTTTTAATTCGTTTAATCAATTAGAAAGGTTTGAAGAAAGAGTAAAAAATAAAGCGCTTATTGGGCTTAGGGTAAATCCTGGAGTTTCATCTGCTCCGGTTGCGCTTTATGACCCTTGTGCTGCATTTAGCCGTCTTGGAATTACAAAAGAAAATTTTAAAGCCGATAAACTAAAAAATGTAAGTGGGCTGCATTTTCACGCACTTTGTGAGCAACTAGACAGTGCACTTGAAAAAACTCTTGAAGGATTTGAGAAGAATTTTGGGGAATTTATAAAAGATATGGAATGGGTAAATTTTGGCGGAGGTCATCATATTACAAGAAGTGATTATAATGTTGATAATTTAATTAAAATCATCAAAGAATTTAAAAACAGATACCCAAATATTAAAGATATTTATTTAGAGCCTGGTGAAGCTGTCGGGCTTAATGCCGGATATCTTGAAGCAGAAGTCCTTGATATTATTGATAATGGAATGAAAATAGCCATTCTTGACACAAGTGCGGAAGCTCATATGCCGGATGTCCTTGCAATGCCATATCGTCCGGAAGTTAGGGGAGCTGGAAAACCGGGAGAGAAAAAATATACATATAGACTAGGCGGTGTTACCTGTCTTGCCGGAGATGTAATTGGGGATTACAGCTTTGATGAGCCTTTGAAAATTGGAGATAGAGTGATTTTTGAAGATATGGCAATTTACACAATGGTAAAAAATACCGCATTTAACGGAATAAAACTGCCAAGTATTGTAATTAAAAGAAAAAACGGAACTTTTTACACTTCAAGAGAGTTTCATTACGAAGATTTTAGAGACAGATTAAGTTAAATCTTTCCTCTTTTTTTGTATTATTCTTAGATACTACATAATTTTCTTGACTTCTTTTAATTTTCTTATTATAATTTTTGTTATATATAAGAATACAACAAAAGGAAATTTATGAAACTTTCTGAAATTGTAGAAATTAAAATCGGACTTCCTTTGTCTCGTAAAAAGGGGGAAAAATTTAAATATAAACTTCTTACTTTAAAATGTTTTGAAAAGAAGTCTATTTATTTAGATGATAATTGTTTAGATAAGTTTTTTTCAAGTGAAAAAGTTGATGATTATTTAGTAAAAAAAGGAGATGTTGTAGTTAGACTAAGAGAGCCTATAAAAGCTGTTTATATTAAAGAAGAAGTGTTAGTTCCTTCTACTATGGCAATTTTAAGAGCTAATAAAGATATTAATATGAAGTTTTTAGCTTATTATCTTAATACAAACAAAGTTCAAAAAGCTATTCATAAAAATATTGAAGGTTCATATGTGAAGATGGTAGGAAGTAGAGACATTAAAGAGATATATGTAAATTTGCCTCCGATAAATATTCAAGACAAAGTAGTTGAGGTTTTAGACTTACAAGAGAAGGAATTATCTTTATATGAAGAGTTAATAAAACAAAAAGAGTTATTAAAAGAAGCAATTTTAAGGAGTGTAGTATGACAAAAGAGATGATTAATAATATAGTTTGGAAAGCATGTGATACTTTTAGAGGGACACTTGATAGTAGCGAGTATAAAGATTATATTTTAACAATGCTTTTTGTAAAATATTTAAGTGATTTTTACAAAGAAAAGTATGAAGAATTGAATAAAAAATATAAAGGAAATAAAGAGAGAATAAAAAGAGCATTATTAAAAGAGAAATTTGTAATAAGTGAAGATGCTACATTTGATTATTTATTAAAGCATAAAGAGACTTCAAATTTAGGAGAAATTATAAATAAAGTATTGATGAAAATTGAAGAAGATAATAAGGATAAATTAGAGGGGATTTTTAGAAATATTGATTTTAATTCAGAAGCAAGACTTGGACAAACAAAAGAGAAGAATGCTCTTCTTAGACATCTTTTAGAAGATTTTAGTGAATTAGACTTAAGACCATCAAAATTAGAAGGTAGAGATGTTATAGGGGATGTGTATGAGTATTTAATTAGCCGTTTTGCAAGTGATTCAGGCAAAAAAGGAGGAGAGTTTTTTACACCAAGTGAGGTTTCCACTCTGCTTGCTAAACTTGTTTCTCCAAAAGAGGGAGATAGAATATATGACCCAACTTGTGGAAGTGGCTCACTTTTGATTAAAGCTTCAAAAGAGATAGGAAATGAAAATTTTAGAATTTATGGACAAGAAAAAAACGGGCAAACTTATGCTCTTTGTAGAATGAATATGTTTTTACATCAAATTGATGATGCTGATATAAAATGGGGAGATACTCTAAGAAATCCGAAGCATTTAATTGATAATAGACATTTAATGAAGTTTGATAAGATTGTAGCAAATCCTCCTTTTAGTTTAGATAAGTGGGGATATGATGAGCTTAAAGAGGATATTTTTAATAGATTCACTTATGGACTTCCACCAAAAAGCAAAGCAGACTATGCATTTGTAGAGCATATGTTAGCTTCACTAAATGAAGAGGGAGTTATGGGGGTTGTTTTACCTCACGGTGTGCTTTTTAGAGGTAGTAGTGAGGGTAAAATTAGAAAAGGGATAATTGAAGATAATTTACTTGATGCGGTAATAGGGCTTCCGCCAAATCTTTTTTTTGGAACATCTATTCCGACAGTTATACTACTTTTTAAGAAAAATAGAGAAAATAAAGATATTTTATTTATCGATGCAAGTCGTGATTTTGAAAAAGGGAAAAGTCAAAATAGATTAAGAGATAAAGATATAGAAAAAATAGTAAATACTTACAAAGAGAGAAAAACAATAGATAAATATTCATATTTAGCCACATTAGATGAGATTAAGGAGAATGATTATAATCTCAATATCCCGCGTTATGTGGATACTTTTGAGGAAGAAGATGAGATTGATATAAACGAAGTAAAAGCAAATATTGAAAAAATTGAAAGTGAATTAAAAGAAGTTAAAGAAAAAATGAGAAAATATTTAGAAGAATTAGGGTTATAAAATGAAATTTAAAAAAACAAAAATTGGGCTTGTGCCTAAGGATTGGGAGGTTAAGAAATTAGGGGAAATTGGTAAACTAGTTGGTGGTGGAACTCCTTCAACGAAAAATGCAGAATATTGGAGAGGAGATATTCCTTGGATTTCTAGTTCTGATTTAATTGAAAATTCAATTACTTATATAAATATCCATAAATTTATTAATGAAGAAGCTATAAAACAATCTGCTACAAAGTTAATTCCTAAAAATTCCCTATTAATAGTTTCAAGAGTGGGGGTTGGGAAAATTGCTATTAATAAAACAAAGTTATGTACAAGTCAAGATTTTCAGTCATTTATTCCTCAAATATATATTAATATAACATATTTAGCCTATTATCTTCATAAAAATATTAAACAATTAATGAGGCTTAATCAAGGTACATCTATAAAAGGTATTACAAAAAAAGATATAGAGAATTTTTTAATCCCCATTCCCCTACTCAAAGAGCAACAAAAAATAGCTAAAATTCTTTTAACTTGCGATGAAATGATTGAAAAACAAGAAAAGCTAATAAAAGAGAAAGAAAAATTAAAAAAAGGATTGATGCAAAAGCTTTTGAATGTAGAATTGAGAGTGGAGAGAGGAGAATTAAAAAAATTGCCAAAAGTTAGGTTTAAAGAGTTTAGTGGGGAATGGGTGGAAAAAAAGCTTGGGGAGTTAGTTGAAGAGTATACTAAAAAGAATGATGAAGAGTATCAACCTGTTGCCATTGGAATATATGGAATAAGAAAAAGGGTAGATATTTTTTCAAAAAGTTTAACGAATAATATTAGGGTTAATAAAGTTATTTTTAAGAATACTTTAACTTTTGGACTTGGAACAAAACAGATAGTTTTTGGTATTTTATTAGATAATCAATATTATTCAGTAAGTCCAGCTTATAAGACTTTTAAGATTTTTAGTAAACAAATTGTTCCATCTTTTTTAAATTATCTTTTAATTTTAGAAAACAAAAAGTTGAGTAGTAAATATATGATAATAAGTTCAAGACAAGGAAAGAGTGTTAATATTAAAGAACTTTTACAACATAAGTTTATAATTCCTCCAACCCTAAAAGAACAAGAAAAAATAGCAGATGTTTTATCAACTCTTGATAAAGAGATAGATTTGCTAAAATTAGAGTTAGAAGAGTATAAAAAACTTAAAAAATCCCTTATGCAAAAACTATTAACGGGGAAAGTGAGGGTTAGGATATGAGTGAAATTATAAGTAAAATGTCTTCATATAATATATTCAATTATTTATTTTCTGGAATTATTTTTATTGTTTTGTCCAAGTTTTTTTTAGACATAGAAATTTATATTAAATTAGATAATGGCGATATTATTGTTAATTTGTTTTGGGCTTATTTTATTGGGTTAACAATAAGTAGAATAGGTTCTTTAATAATTGAACCTATTTTTAAAGGTTTTATTGAAACTAAGGATTATTCTGAATTTGTAAAAGCCGAAAAAATAAATCCTAAAATATCTATACTATCGGAGCAAAATAATGTTTATAGAACTTTAACATCATTATTTTTTGTTATTTTACTCTTATTCTTTATTAAGTTTGGATTTCAGTATAATTTGAAGTTATTTATAATTATATTTTTATGTGTAATTTATTCTCTGAGTTATTTAAAGCAAACTAGATATATAGTGAAAAGGATTGATTCAGTTTTAAAAAAAGGAGATAGTAATGGGAGTAGTTAAGTCTTTTTCAGTAGGTGAAGGTGATATGTTTTATATAAAACATGATAGTGATAATTTTACAGTTATAGATTGTTGTATATGTATTGATTGTAATAAATGTAATGTAGATGAGAAAAGAAGAGGTAAAATTATTCGAGAAATAAAAGAAGAGTCTAATAATAAGGGTATTAAGAGATTTATTTCTACTCATCCAGATATGGACCATATTGGAGGGTTAAAGTTTTTAAATGAAAATTGGAAAATATTGAATTTTTATTGTGTAAAAAATAAAGCTAATAAAGAGGATGAAACAGAAGATTTTAAAGAATATAAAAAACTAAGAGATGATAAAGAAAAAGCTTTTTATCTTTATAAAGGATGTAAAAGAAAATGGATGAATATTTCAGATGATGAGAGAAAAAGAGCAGGTATCGAGATTTTGTGGTCTATTGAAGATAATGAAGAATTTAAAAAAGTTTTAGACGATGTAGAAAATAATAATAAAAACTATAATAACTTGTCACCTATTATTGAATATAAAGAAAATAAAGCTGTGTTTATTTGGATGGGAGATTTAGAAAGCAATTTTATGGAAAAAATTAAAGACGAGGTAAAATTTGAAAATAAAGTTGATGTTTTATTTGCTCCTCATCATGGAAGAGAAAGTGGAACAATACCGAAAGAATGGTTAGAAATTATGGAACCTAAATTGATAGTAATAGGAGAAGCTCCTTCAGAAAATTTAAATTATTATAAAGGATATGTAACTATTACTCAAAATTCTGCGAAAGATATTCTATTTGAAGAAGATGGAGAGTATATAAATATTTTTGTAGAAGATATTACTGATAATAACAAAAAAGATTTAATAGATAGAAATTTGGAAAATAAATATGGTTTAAATTACTTAGGTTCATTTGAGATTCATAAGGCACAAAAATGATAGATACATCAGAAAAAGGACTTCAAAAAAATGTTGTTGATTTTTTAGAATCTCTTGGATGGAATTATATTAAGCCCACAGAAATAAAACACTATAAAGAAAGTAAAAATGATTGTTTACTAAAACCTATTTTAAAAGAGCAATTAAATAAAATAAATAGTTTTGTTTATAAAGGTAAAAAATATAAATTTGATGAACATACTATAGAAAAAGCTATAAATGATTTGGATATACCTTTAATTGAGGATATAAGGCTTGTTAATCAAAAGATAAGCGATATGTTAACTTTTGGTAGGTCTTTTGAAGAGTTTTTAGAAGATGGAAGTAAAAAGAGTTTTTCTTTTAGGTTTATTGACTTTGAAAATGTAGATAATAATCTTTTTCATTTTACAGAGGAGTTTAATGTAAAAGATAAAAGAATTGATATAGTGCTTTTTGTTAATGGTATACCTCTTGGGGCTATTGAGCTTAAAGCTTCAAATATTGATACGGATGAGGGTATTTCTCAAATGATTAGAAATCAAAAAGAGATACCGGAATTTTTTAAGTTTTCTCAAATATTAATTGCCGGAAATAATCACTCTCCTAAATATGCGACGCTTGGCACTCCTAAAAACTTTTGGGGAGTTTGGAGAGAGGAGGTAAAGTTAAATTTTGAAAATAGAATGCCAACTAACCTTGATAAATTGATATATTCATTATGTAAAAGGGATAGATTTTTAGAGCTAATAGAGAATTTTATTGTTTTTGATAAGGGTGTAAAAAAGATAGCGAGATATCAACAATATTTTGCTATTAAAAAAATTTTAAAGAGATTAAAAGAAGATAAAGGCGGAGTTGTTTGGCATACACAAGGAAGTGGAAAAAGTCTTACTATGGTAATGCTTACAAAGCTTATCAAAAAGAAATTTTTAAATTCAAAAATTGTAGTTGTAACTGATAGATTAGAGCTTGATAAACAAATTCACGATGTATTTACTAATACGGATATTGAAGCTGAAAAAGCTAAGTCTTCTAAACATTTAATTAAATTATTAAAAAGTGGAGTGAGTGTAATTACAACACTTATCCATAAATTTGAGGGGGTAAAAAAAGAGGAAGTTATTATAAAAGATAAGGTTTTTGTGCTTGTAGATGAATCTCATAGAACCCAATGGGGTGAGCTTCATATTGCTATGAAAAAAGTGTTTGTAAATGGTATTTATATTGCATTTACAGGAACTCCGCTTCTTAAAAAAGAAAAAAGCACATACGCTAAATTTGGGGGAGAAATTCACAGGTATACAATAGATGAAGCAGTTAGAGATAAGGCGGTTGTACCACTTTTATATGAAGGTAGGATGGTTGAGCAATGGGTTAATGACCAAAAAGGGCTTGATAAAAGGTTTGAGAGACTTACAAAAGATTTAAGTAAAGAGCAAATAGAAGATTTAAAAAGGAAATGGACTCGTTTTCAAAAATTAGCTTCAAGTGAGAGAAGACTTGAAATGGTTGCATTTGATATAACTGAACATTTTAAAAAATATTTAAAAGGCACTAAATTTAATGCAATGCTTGCAACTTCTTCAAAATATGATGCGCTTAAATATAAAGAGATTTTTGATGCAGATAATGAATTAAAAACGGCTGTTATAATCTCGCCTCCTGATATGAGAGAGGGAGAGAGTGATATAGATAGTGAAAATAAAGATTACATAATAAAAAAATACAAAGAGCTAATAAGAGGATATAAAAGTCCAAGTGAATATGAAGATATAATAAAAGATAAATTTTTAAAAGGAGAAATTGAGCTTTTAATTGTTGTAGATAAACTTTTGACCGGTTTTGATGCTCCAAATGCTAAGGTTTTATATATTGATAAGGAATTGAAAGAGCATAATTTACTTCAAGCAATAGCAAGGGTAAATAGATTAAGTGAAGGTAAAGATTACGGGCTTATTGTGGATTATAGAGGATTATTAGGAGAACTTGATAAAGCTCTTACAGCTTATGGCTCACTAAGTGGATTTGATGAAGCTGATTTGAATTCGGCTGTTTTTGATATAAAAGAAGAAATTACAAAACTTAAAACTTTTTATTCAAATCTTTTAGATATATTTAGGGAAGTTAAATTTAAAAATGATTTAGAGAGTTATGAGATTTTATTGGCTGATGAGAAAAAAAGAAAACTTTTTTATGAAAATTTATCCAATTTTGCAAAACTCTTAAACCTTGCATTGGTTAGTGAAAAAACTTATGAAATTTTAAGTGAAGAGGAGGTAAAAGAGTATAAAGAAAAACTTAAATTTTTTATAAAACTAAAAGAAGCGGTTAAGATTAGATATCATGAAAAGGTTGATTTTAAAAGGTATGAAAGCGGTATGCAAAAACTACTTGATACTTTTATAAGTGCTGATGAGATAATTGAAATAGTAAAGCCTGTTGATATATTTGATGCCGAGTTTGATAAACAGGTAAAGTCTTTAAATACAAGTAATGCAAAAGCGGATGCAATTTTAAATGCAATTAGTGCAAATATAAAAGAAAACTATGAAAAAAATCCTTACTTTTATGAAAACCTTTCAAAAAAAATTGAAGAGATTTTAAGAAATTATAAAGAGAAAAGATTAAGTGAAGAAGAAAAATTAAAAGAAGCATTAAAATTAAAAGATGAACTTTTAAATACTAAATTAGTATATCCAAAAGAGCTTGAAAATAGATTTCAAAAAGTAATGTATGATAATTTAAAAGATGATTTTAAAGAGCTTGAGTTGAATGATAATGTTTTGTTTAGTTTTATTAAAAATTTAAGTAGCTTATTTGAAGAGATATCAAAAAAACCGGATTGGGAAAAAACTCAAAGAAAAAGAATTGAACTTGAAGTTGAAGATATGTTATATGAGATTGAGGATGAGTTTAATGTAAATTTTAATCTTGATAAAATTACACCAAAGATAATTGGAGTTGGAATTGCAAACTATAATTATTAAGAGGAAAAAAGTTAAAAATATCTATTTAAAAGTTACTCCTGATTTAGAAGTTATTTTAACAGCTCCTTATGAGGTAAAAGATGAATTTTTAAATAAATTTGTAGAAAAGAAAAAAAATTGGATTAAAGAAAAATTAGCGTTTTTTTCTAAAGTTAAAATACAAAAAGAATATGTAAGTGGAGAAAATTTTGAATATTTAGGAAAAAATTTTATATTTAAAGTAGTTGAGAGTAAAGAAGAATTAGTAAAAATTGATGGAAATTATTGTTTTTTATATGTAAAAGAAAAAAATAATTTCTCAAAAAAACAAAAATTGGTAGAAAATTGGTATAGAAACGAAGCAACAAAACTATTTCAAGAGATAGTTGATAAATATGCACAAATTATTGATAAAAAACCTTCAAAAATTACTATTAGAAAGATGAAAACAAGATGGGGAAGTTGTAATTTTAACACTTCTTATATTACTCTAAATTTAGAACTTATTAAAAAACAAAAAGAGTGTATTGAATATGTGATTTTTCATGAATTAGCTCATTTAATTTATCCAAATCATTCTAAAAGATTTTATAATTATTTGGCTATTTATATGCCTGATTGGAAAAAAAGAAGAGAAAAATTAAACTTTAATAGTTAAATTAACCTTCTTTTGTATTCATTGAAAAAAATGCTATTGCAACTAAAATCCATCCTATAAAAAACAAAAATGCACCGATTATAATAATGCTTAAAATTCCGCCCCAAAAGAAAGTTGTCCCTGCTGTTTTGAAGAGATTTTCTCCTGTTACTTCGGCTATTGCATGAAAAATTTGTTTGTATAGTATTCCAAGAATAATTTGTAATACTATATAAGAAATTCCACCGAGAATTAAAGTCATACCGATAGCTGTATCGCTATTATCATTTCCAAGCAAAACCATAAAAAGACCAAACGCCACTCCCATTAAAAGAACTATACCTATTCCTAGAAGAATAGAGATAATCCATTTTGTAAATATGCCTTTTTCCAATGCCTGATTGGATATTCTTTTTATAGCGACACTAATCATAATAAGACCGGCAATATAGAAAATTAATCCCAGATACGGAACCCAGCTAAAAAGCAAAAAGATTGAACCTAGCCCACCTAAAATTTTTATATCGGGTTGAATGCCGATAGAAATTATTTTTTGGGAAGGCACGGAAATCAAATAAATATCTTTAGCGTATTCTCCGTCAATCTCAAAGTCTACCTGCTCCCCTTTTTTAGGAGGGGTGTTTTCTTTCCATTCGTTTAATGCGAATTTATATCTTTTTTCGTCATCTGCCGAGATAATTCCTTCTTTTTCATTTACATCCAGTATGTAACCTTTCATTTCATCTCCTTTTTTAGAAATGGAATTATAGCGAATTTAATTTATATTTAATATTTTACATTTATTTTTTAACTTTATATAATACCGCAAAAAAAAGGGTTGTTTTGAGTAAAAAGTTAATAATTGTGGAATCTCCGGCAAAAGCGAAAACCATTAAAAATTTTTTAGGTAAAAATTATGTCGTAATTGCAAGTAAAGGGCATTTAAGAGATTTGCCGAAAACTTCTTTTGGTATAAAAATAGAAGATGATAAATTTGAACCTCAATACAGAGTTACAAAAGACCATCAGCAGCTTGCTAAAGAAATTAAGGAAAAAGCAAAAAAAGCGGATGAAATCTTTATAGCCACAGATGAAGACAGAGAAGGGGAGGCTATCGGGTATCATATTGCAAAAGTAATAGGTAAAAATCCGCAGGAGCTTCCAAGAATTGTTTTTCATGAAATTACTAAAAAGGCTATTAAAAACGCACTTGAGCATCCAAGAAAACTTGATATGAATAGAGTCAATGCACAACAAGCAAGAAGACTGCTTGATAGAATCGTCGGATATAAACTCTCTCCTTTACTTAATAAAAAAATTCAAAAAGGGCTAAGTGCCGGGAGAGTCCAAAGTTCGGCTTTAAAAATAGTAGTTGACAGAGAAAGAGAAATAAAAGCGTTTAAGCCTCAGGAATATTGGACAATAGAGGGGGTTTTTAAGAAGATTGAAGGAAATTTGATTAAATATAACGGAAAAAAACTTGATAAATTTGATATTAAAAATAAAGAAAATGCTACAAAAATAGTAGATGAATTAAAACCGTTAACTTACAAAGTTTCCAAAATAGAGAAAAAAACAACAACTGTAAAATCACCTGCACCTTTTATGACTTCAACCCTCCAGCAAACCGCCAGCAGTATGCTCGGATTTTCTCCTAAAAGAACTATGCAAATAGCCCAAAGACTTTATGAAGGTGTAAAAACTCCAGTAGGAGAGACAGGGATAATTACATATATGAGAACAGACAGCTTAAATATTGCAGATGAGGCACAAAAAGCCGCACTTGAAATTATTGAAAAAAATTTAGGAAAAGAATACGCCCAGGCTAAAACATATAAAACAAAATCTTCTTCCGCACAAGAAGCTCACGAAGCAATTAGACCTGTTGATGTCAGATTAACTCCCCATGAGCTTAGAAATTATTTAAAACCTGATGAATTTAAACTTTATAAGCTTATTTATGATAGATTTTTAGCAAGTCAAATGAAAGACGCCAAATTTGAAACGCAAAATATTTATCTTTCAAATGAAAAAGGTGAATTTAAAATAAGCGGCAGAAAACTTGTGTTTGATGGATTTTATAAAGTATATTCAAAACCTAGTGCCGATACGCTTTTACCGGAATTTAGTGAAGGCGAAGAGTTAAA
>Ga0256829_1002840_pt1 | contig 12518 bp, 14 predicted proteins | sample 131447metaG_FD_185979 | JGI IMG/M metagenome (GOLD analysis project Ga0256829, IMG submission 185979) | Hydrothermal vent microbial communities from Lau Basin, Pacific Ocean - 131-447 | ecosystem: Environmental > Aquatic > Marine > Hydrothermal vents | place: Pacific Ocean: Lau Basin | collected... | reverse complement strand
TAAAACAAGCTGGTTTTACTGAAGTGTTACTTGCAACTAATGGCTGATAATAATCGCTATTTTTATATAAGCGGTTTTTTATCTTTACTGCTCTTTTCTGTTTTCATTGTTCTTTTTTTTATGATGCTTTTGAACAGTTCCAAAATCAAAAGTTATGCTTTGCATAAAAATAATTTTATTTCTATCTCCATAGCGAATATTAAAACAGAGGAAGCAGTCACTAAAAAGAGTACCGTACATAAGGTGAAAACAGTTCCAAAACCTGTCGATATTCCAAGTGAAAATATTGATGTAAATAATTTATTTAGCGATGTCTGGACAAAAAAAATTACAAAGAAAAAACCAAAACCAAGAGATGTTAAGCGGCTAGCACAGTTACGCAAACAACTTCCATTATCTCAAGAAAATGAAGAAATAACGAAAGAGACGAAGGAAGTAATCTCTGCTTCAAATGCACAGGAAGTTAACGAATATTTAGCTAAAATTCAAGCTATCGTTTATGAGCATTTTCATGTGCCACCAAATTCACAAGGCAATAGTGTAAAAGCACTCATAGAGTTAAACAGTATTGGTAAATTGATAGATTTTCGGATTTTAAATTACTCAGCAAATGACGCTTTAAATGAAGAAGTTGATAAAATTAAAAAAAGATTGTTACAGGTTGTTTTTCCAATAAATTTACAAAATAAATCAACAAAAACAGTTGTTATATTAAGATCCAAGGAGTGAAATTGAAATTTTTTCTTTCATTATTATTTATATATAGTTTTACATTTGCATCAGATGCAACCATAGAAGTTATTAAACAGGCGGATACTTTACCGTCCATAGCAGTTGAAGATGCCACATATAATTATGATGAGACATTCAAAATGCAAGTTTTTAAAGCATTAGTAGCTGACTTAAATGTTTTATCAGTCTTTAATGTTGATAGACATCATAGAATGGCTGATTATGATGATAGGGATGTAGTGATTGCCAACAAAGACCAAGAATATGTTTTAAGATTTAAAATGATTGAAGAAGACAATAGTGCATTATTGGTTCAAATGAAACTGTTTAAGTCTGGTACAACTGTTTTTAGTAAAAATTATAAAGTCAATAAAAAAAACTTGTATGTTTTTGTAAGTCATGCAATCGCCTATGACATCAATGAATATATGGGAAAAGAGTCTGTTGCTTGGATGAAACGCAAGGTTGTGTTTTCTCGTATCGTGGCACCTAGAAAAAGTGAAATTGTTATAGCAGACTATACTTTATCATATCAACATACTATTGTAAGCGGTGGATTTAATATCTTTCCTAAATGGGCTACAAATAAACAGGACTCTTTTTATTATACAGCCTTAGGTGAGGGGAAGCCTACACTTAAATTTTTAGATATTAGAAATGGAAAAATTTCAAACATTACTGCCTCTGATGGTATGATGGTTTGTTCTGATGTGAGTAGTGATGGGCAGAGGTTATTACTTACTATGGCACGAGATGGACAACCCGATATATATACATATAATGTTATTTCAAAAAGATTAACAAGAGAAACGTTTTATAGTGGTATAGATGTAGGTGGACATTTTCAAAAGAACGATTCTATCGTTTTTATTTCCAATCGCTTAGGCTATCCAAATGTTTTTTCAAAAAGAGTTGGAACAAAAGAAGTAGAGCAGATGGTTTACTATGGAAAAAGTAATTCTGCTTGTAGTGCGCATGGACAATATATTGTATACAAGGCAAGAGAAAGTTCGAATGTTTTTTCCAAAAATAGCTTTAACTTACATCTTATTTCAACACAAACAGATTTTATTCGTCGTTTAACAGCAACGGGAATTAATGAATTTCCAGAATTTTCTAAAGATGGGGATGCAATTATCTTTATTAAAAACTATAAAGAGCAAAGTTCTATTGGAATTATTAGACTTAATTATAATAAAAACTATCTTTTTCCTTTAAAATATGGACGTTTACAATCATTGGATTGGTAAATACTAAGCATAATTTATTTTAATATAATGTTATTGATATTTTTTTAACCAAATGTGCATTTTTTTTGGTATAATAATTTAATTTTAAAAATCGAAGGAAGATGGATATGAAAAGTATAGTAATTTCTGGTGTTGTAGCATCGTTATTGTTCTTGAGTGGTTGTAGTGAAAAAGCTCCAATAGTAGATAAAAAAGTAGAGACTGCACAGGAAGTTGTTCAAGAGGCTAAAGCTGTTGAGACAGAAGTTGTTGCTCCTGAAAATAGTAGTGTAAATTCAGGCATAAATGTAATGAAGCTCAATGAAGCAGAGGGAAAACTAGGTTCTATCTATTTTGATTATGATAAGTTTGGCATTAAACCCGAAATGCAAGCAAAGATTTCTTCTAACTCTGAAGTAGTAAAAATGGTTTCAGATACTTTTAATGTGAAGCTTGAAGGAAATTGTGATGAGTGGGGAAGTGATGAGTATAACTTCGCTTTAGGTCTTAAACGTGCAAACTCTGTAAAACAAGCATTAATAGCAGAAGGGGCAGATGCATCTAAAATTTCTATGGTAAGTTATGGTGAAAGTAACCCTACTTGTACAGATAAAACACAAGAGTGCTGGGCAAAAAATCGTCGCGTAGACTTCTCTCTTCTCCCGTAGTTTATTTATGAAACAGAGTACAATTGCTGTAATCTTTATGGTTTTTGTTCCTCTTCTACTCAACAGTGCTGAACCTTCTGCGTTTGGTGCTGGTGATATTGATAGTTCTTCTCCATATGGTCTTACATCAACAGAAAAAGTGATTTTACAAAATAAAAACAAACTCCATACAGTTGTTGTAAAGAGTAAAAATCAAGAGAATAAAGTTGATTCTTTAAGAGAGAGATTAGATGGACTGCAAAGTATCATTGAAAACTTGAGTAGACAGGCACATAATAATAAGATAAAATTGAAAAAGATTGAGACCTTCAATGATGAAAATCTTCATAACAATGATGAGTATTCAAAAAGACTCAGTGAATTGGTTCAAACAAACATACAAAGTATTACTGAGACTCAAAATGTTGTATCAGAACTTTCACTACTGACAAATTCAATACAAAAAGATTATGTAAACAAAACAGAGTTCAATGCCCTTGTAGAGAGTTTTAATACCTTTAAAAAATTAGTTGCAAAAGAGTTGACAAAACCTTCAACATCTAAAAAAAGTGTGAGTAAACTCAAAAGTCCAGAACTCTATAAACATGCAAAAAAGATGTTTGATATAAAGTACTATACAAAATCTATAGCTGATTATGAAACGTTAATAGAGAGAAATTATAAACCAGCGTATGCTCATTATATGATTGGGGAGATGAACTTTAAGAGAAAGAATTATGCCAATGCAATTACATACTTTAAAAAAAGTTCCTCTTTGTATGCAAAAGCGAGTTATATGCCAAGATTGATGTTACATACAGCTATATCTATGGATAAAACAGGTGATAAAACACATGCAGAGCTTTTTTACAGTGCAATTATGGCAAAATATCCAAAAACAAAAGAAGCGAGAGAAGCTAAAAAATTTCTTAGTAGATAAAGAATTGATGACTCTATTTTACTAATATTTAGAATATTATGATAAAATCACAAAAATAAAATAAAGGTCTTAATAAATGGCAATAGAAGCAAATCAAATCGTATCAATTGAGTACGAAGTGAAAGATGGTGACACAGTAGTAGATAGTAATGTTGGTGGCGATGCACTCGTGTTTATGTTTGGTAAAGGTCAGATTATTCCAGGTTTAGAAAATGGAATTGTAAACATGGAGATTGGTGAAAAAGGTGACATCCTTGTACAACCTGCAGATGCATATGGTGAATACAATGAAGAAGCAATGCAAGAAGTTCCATCTGATCAATTTGCTGGTATTGAGCTTGCTGTTGGTATGACATTGTATGGTCAAGGTGAAGATGGTGGAACAGTCCAAGTAACAGTAAAAGAGATTAAAAAAGAGACTGTAATTATTGATTTTAATCACCCTTTAGCAGGGAAAGCACTTATGTTTAGTGTTGCTATTAACAATGTAAGAGATGCATCCGCTGAAGAAGCTATGACTGGTATCCCTGCTGAGAATAAACCAGCAGAAGGTGAGAGTTGTGGTACAGGCTGTGGATGCCACTAAGTTTATAACGGCTTCAGATGCTTCATCTAAAGCTTTTAAAACAGCGACACTTTTAAAAACACTCAATGTCAATGCTCTTATAATTGGGGAAGTTGGTGTTGGTAAAAAAAGTTTAGCAAAATTTATTCTTCCTGAAGCATCTATTATGGATGCCTCAAAACATCAAGAACTTTTATTAGTTCTTGATACTCAAAGCGAAATTATTATATCAAATATTGATAATTCTCCAAATCTTCAAGTTCTTATTGAGAAAATAGCACAAGTAAAAATTCGTGTCATTGCAACTGCAACGCAAAATAGTGATGAGAGTGTAATGAATGAACTCTTTAGTGTACAGTTCGATATGCCAAAGCTTGATAAACGCAGAGAAGATATCCCCTTGTTAATCGAAAAGTTTTTACTCGAAGCAGCAAGCTTATTTGGTGGAGAAGGAAAGATTGATTTGGAGGGTATTACACCAGATTTGTCTTTGAATGCTTCTTCTTTACGACGACAAATTATGATTCATTATCTCTTAGAAAATATACAAGATACAGAATTAATGGATATAATACAAAATTACATAACCCCAAAATTAGGTTCAAATAACGATTACAAAAAATACTTGTATCTTTATGAAGCACCTTTAATCAATGCGGGTTTAAAAAAATTTAAATCGCAATTACAATTGGCTGATAAACTTGGCTTAAATAGAAATACATTAAGAAAAAAAATAGCAGATAACAAAAACTACTTATAAGGATAATAAATGTCACAAAAAATAGCAATGATCTTTGCAGGTCAAGGGTCACAAGCAGTTGGAATGGGTCAAGATTTTTACAATAATTCTGACCTTGCAAAAGAGATGTTCGCAAAAGCAGGGGAGAGAATAGGGGTTGATTTTAAAGCACTTATTTTTGAAGAAAATGAGCAACTAGGACAAACGGCTTATACACAACCAGCAATTTTATTGGTACAAATGATTGCATATAAACTTTTTCGTGAAGCATGTCCTGATGTAAAAGCAGAACTTTTTTTAGGGCACTCTTTGGGTGAGTTTTCTGCCTTGTGTGCGAGTGGTGCGATTGATTATGTTGATGCTGTCGAGCTTGTCCATAATCGTGGTGCTTTTATGCAAGATGCGTGTGCTGCTATTGAAGCAGGGATGATGGCGATTGTTGGGCTTGATGATGCAAGTGTTGAAAAAGTATGTACTGATGCACAAGCGGATGGGAAAAAAGTATGGCCTGCAAACTATAATCAGGATGGACAACTTGTTGTAGCAGGAATGAAGGCTGACTTGGCTTCATTGGAGCAAACATTTAAAGATGCTGGTGCAAAACGAGCACTTTTACTCAATATGTCCGTAGCTTCTCACTGCGAGATTTTAGCACCGGCGCAAGCACCTTTAGAAGAACTTATGGCTAAAATGGTAACTGATAATTTCTCTGCTCCCGTTATCTCAAATGTAACAACACAAAGCTATGCTACAAAAGAAGAAGCCTTAACACTTTTAAAAGATCAACTTGTGAAACCTGTGAAATATAAACAATCAATTGTAGCAATTGCACCAGATGTTGATGTGGCAATAGAGTTTGGAAATGGAGTGACACTCAAAGGTCTTAACAGAAGAATTGTCAAAGAGTTAAAAACATTGAACATTTCAGATATGGCTTCTTTAGAAAAAGTAAAAGAAGAAATCTGCTCATAAATGAGAGTTACTTTAGCACAAATTTCACCCAAGTTAAATCGTAAAAACTTAGGTGAAATTGTAGATATTATTATAAACCATCAAATGAGTAGTGACCTTATCGTTTTTCCTGAACTTTCACTGAGTGGTTATTTACTTCAAGATAAACTAGATGAAGATGCATATAGACTTGAAGAGTTAGATGTATTACGAAAATTAAGTAAAAATATAGATATTGTTGTAGGGGTTGCCCTCAAAGAAGAAAAGGGCTTTGCAAACGCAGCCCTCTATTTTTCTCAGGGTATTTTACTTTCACAACACAATAAAGTACACCTTCCAAATTATGGTATGTTTGAAGAGGCACGTTATTTTCAGGCAGGGACTATTTTTGAGAGTTTTTTAGTAAGAGAAAAAAGAGTTTCTATGCTCGTTTGTGAAGATTTATGGCATAAAAATGTGCACCATGATTTGATAATCCAAAATCCTGACATTATCATAGCGCTTGTGGCATCTCCTGCACGTGGATTTGGCGAAGAAACATTAGAAATAGAAGAAAAATGGTATGAAATCATTCAAACTGTCGCTAAAGAGTGCCATGCAGAGTTGATATTTGTAAACCGTGTTGGCTTTGAAGATGGTTTAGGTTTTTGGGGTGGAAGTTGCAGTGTTTCGAGTGAGGGCACCATGCAAAATAAGCTCCCAAAATTCCAAAAAAAAATCGAAACATTTACTATATAAAGGAAAAAAATGAAAATTGCAATTATGGGAGCAATGCCTGAAGAGGTTGCACCAATTTTAGAAAAACTAGATAATGTAGAAGAAGTGCATTATGCAAAAAATAAGTATTATAAAGCGACATATAAAGGGACAGAAGTAGTTGTAGCTTACTCGAAGATAGGAAAAGTATTTTCAACACTTACAGCGAGCACACTGTTACAAATGTTTGCATGTGATGTTCTACTCTTTACAGGAGTGGCAGGAGGAGTGAATCCTGAGCTGAAGATTGGTGATTTGGTAGTTGCTTCAAAACTTGCACAGCATGATTTAGATATTACAATTTTTGGACATGCGTATGGCTATGTCCCTGAGGGAAGTGTTTATGTCCAGAGTGATAAAGATTTACTTGCATTAAGTAAGATTGTAGCGCAAGAGATGAAGGTTGATGTCAAAGAGGGAATCATTGCAACAGGAGATCAGTTTGTTGCTGATGAGCAACGAAAAGAGTTTATCTCTTCTACATTTCAAGCAGATGCTTTAGAGATGGAAGGGGCAAGTGTCGCTGTTGTTTGTGATGCTTTGGGTGTTCCATTTTTTGTACTGCGTTCTATTAGTGATACAGCAGATATGGATGCTGGATTTAATTTTGAAGAGTTTGTAGAGAGTAGTGCGAAAGTGAGTGCTGCGTTTTTGATGAAAATGATAGATAAGCTTGTCGTAAAATAATGTCCATAAAACTCTCTAAAAAAATTATGTCTAAACTTGGCAAAACAAATGCTGAGTTTCAACTCATAGAAGAGGGTGATAAAATTCTTGTGGGTCTAAGTGGTGGTAAAGACTCCTTAACGATGATTCATGCTATGAAAGAGCAACAACGTCGTGCGCCTTTTGAGTTTGAATTTGTCGCTGTGACTATCTCTTATGGGATGGGGGAGGATTACTCCGCTTTAAGTGCACACTGTAAAGAGTACGATATTCCTCACATACTTAAAGATACTTCTGTATTTGAGTTAGCAAAAGAGAAAATTCGTAAAAACTCCTCGTCATGTAGTTTTTTCTCGCGTATGCGAAGAGGGTATCTCTATAGTACAGCTAAAGAGTTGGGATGTAATAAGGTAGCCCTTGGACATCATATGGACGATGCCGCTGAGAGTTTTTTTATGAACTTTATTTATAACGGTCAGATGCGTAGTCTTGCTCCAAAATACACTGCAGGCAATGGGCTGATTGTTATTCGACCCTTAATCCAGATGAGAGAACGCCAACTCTCTGCGTTTGTGATGGATAATGAGATTCATGCCATAGGCGATGAACTCTGCCCCTCAATGCACTTTGAAGAGAAGATGCCTCATGCAAGAGCAAGTACAAAAGTAATGCTCGCAAAGATGGAAAAAGATTTCCCATCTTTGTTTACTTCTTTAAACGCAGCCTTTAAAAATATATCAGTAGATAGCTTTTTTATGCAAGAAGAGGAATAATTTTATTTTGTGTTGTCGTATTGATAGAGAACACCCGCTTCATACTCTTTTACTAAAGTCTCAAAACATCCTGCTATCTCTTTCATAGTCTCCACATTTGGTTCTATGTAAATCTTATTTTTACTTTTTGTCATTGTAATGATTTTTGCATCTTTCATCTCTTTGAGATGGCGTGAAATTGTTGGAAGGGCAAAATCAAAATGTTCTGCAATAGTTGTAACACAAGTTGCTTGTGCAACTATATCATTTTTTGGTTGCGAGTCATCAATAGAACAAGCATACCCACCAGTAAATATATTTTTAAAAATTTTAAATCTAGTTTCATTACCAAGTGCCTTGAAAACTTTTATCTTCTCTTCCATATTTAACATTATCAACCTTTGTATAAATGACAGTATAGCAAAAGAAAGAATAATTAGCAATTTAGACAATTAACTTTAGATTAAGCAGTTTCATTATAGACTTTCTTATCAATTTAGTAATTTAGCTAAATACAAAGGAACTGATATGAAATATACTTTCTTACTCATTACATTATTATTGAGTACTGCATTACTGGCTGAGTCTATGAGCAAAATGGACTTAATTAAAAAGGCACAAAAAGAGGTGGGTGAAATTTCCCCTAAACAACTGAAAGCTTTCCTTGATGAAGATGAAGATGTTATAGTTTTGGACATAAGAGAGCATGAGCAAAGAGCAGAAGGGAGTATCCCCTCAAATGCGATGAATAAAGAACAGTTTATGGCTATCACCCGTGGAAACTTAGAATGGAAAGTGAACAAACTCATTCAAGACAAAGAGGTAATTATAGTTACTTATTGTCGTAATGGCGGTCGTGGTGCACTTGCTGCTCAAGTGTTAAAAAAGATGGGTTATGAGCATGCTACAACCCTCAAAGGTGGTTTAAAAGGCTGGGCAAAAGCTGGATACCCTGTGAAAACAGGATTGGGAAATGTTATTTTAAATCAAGCGAAATAATTTTAATAATTAAACGCAACCTTGTAAGTAGGATCATCTTCTTCATAGGTACAGTGAGGACCTGCTTTTGTTAGAATGACTTTACAATCGGCACTTAAATGCCTGAGTGTGAGATTTTTCCCTGCTTCTTCGTATTTTTTCACCATAGCATCAATCGCTTCTACACCTGAGAAGTCTAACACTCTTGCGTTTTTAAAATCAATGACAACTCTGTCTGGGTCATTTTCTATGTCAAAATTATCTGAAAATGTGGTGGCACTTGCAAAAAAGAGAGGACCTTCAAGGGAATATACTTTTGTCCCATCCTCTTCTAGTGTACTTTTGGACCAAATGCGAGCATGTTTCCAAGCAAAAACAAGAGCGGAGATAATCACCCCTGCAATCACGGCTATTGCTAAGTCTTCAACAACGGTAATGATAGTCACTACAATCATTACAAAGGTGTCTTCCTTTGGCATATGTTTGAGATGAGAAAAACTAGACCACTCAAATGTGCCAATGCTTACCATAAACATAATCCCTACTAAAACACCAACAGGAATAGCGTTGAGAACATCAGTCATAGAAACAACTAAGACAAGAAGACCCACTGCTGCAGTAAATGATGAAAGTCTTCCAAGCCCACCTGAGGTAAAGTTGATGATACTCTGCCCAATCATAGCACATCCAGCCATACCACCAAAGAAACCACATGCCATGTTTCCACATCCAAGAGCGATACACTCTTTGTTGCCACTACCTCTCTCATTGCTCATCTCATCAAGAACTGCGAGAGTAAGGAGTGATTCTATAAGACCAACAAGTGCCATAATAATTGCATACGGAAGGACTAAAATAATTGCATCCATACTCAAAAGAGTATCAGGTAAAATAAAATGAGGTAATTGCCCTTTAAACGCAGATAAATCAGCAAGAGAACCAACAAGAAGTGTGTCAATTTTTGTAAAATAGACAACAAGTGTAATGAGTACAATCGCAACTAATCCTGAGGGGATAGTTTTTGTGAATTTTGGTAAAAAGTACATGATAAGCATAGTAATGCCGACAACTAAATACATACTTATACCTTGCCCATCAAAAAATTTAAACTGTGCCATTGCAATGACAATAGCAAGACCATTGACAAAACCATAGAGTGCAGGTTGCGGGACTAAACGGATGAATTTTCCTAGTTTAAAAACACCCACAAGCACTTGTAAAGCACCCGCTATAATAGTCGCAAGTAAGACATAATTTAGCATATGAATATAGAGTGCGTTTCCTGTGAGTCCAGCAGATTGTAAAAGAGTGTTTGCCTCTAAGACAAGCCCTATCATCACCACAGCAACACTTCCCGTTGCCCCACTAATCATACCAGGTTTTCCACCAACAACAGCTGTCACTAGCCCTAAGATAAACGCAGTGTAGAGTCCAACAATAGGACTTACTCCTGCAATAAAACTAAACGCAATCGCTTCAGGAACAAGTGCGACGGCTACTACTAAACCAGATAAAACATCATTTTTTATATTCTGTGATGCATATTTTTTTATATTAAACAATTTTCAGATACCTTTATATATTTTCTTGTAATCTTGTCTCAAAAGTTGTATAATTTCTTATACAAATTATTATAAGGAACAATACTCACTATGAAACATACATATTTAACAGAATCAGCTATTAAAGAAGCAGTTGCACAACACGGCATTACAAAAAAAGAGGCAAAAAAACTTATGAAAAAGATTGATTGCCAAGTTTTTATTTATAAAACAACACACCTATAAGTTCTACTGCAACGATTTGAGTTGCTCCAAAACTTTTACTTGCTTTGCTTTTGCATCTGCAAGTAGGTTGCGGTTTTTGTCTAAAACATCTTGCGGAGCATTTGCAACGAAACGCTCATTATTTAACATTCCATTCAATTTTCCTATCTCTTTTTGCAGTTTTTCATCTTGTTTTGTTAGTTTAGCAATAATAGAAGATAAATCAATACTCTCAGTTGGAATAAAAGTTTCACATTTATCAGAAATATCACTGACTGCGTTTTGAATCTGTGTTTGTGTAAACTCTAAGTGTTCTACTTTTGCAAGTTTAGAGATAAATGGTAACATCATTGCTTGCGTTTTTGTATCTACTCCATTGAGTTTGACAAAGGCTTTTTCTATCTTTTGGTTGGCTAAATCCACAAGTACTTTTGCACGGCGAATCGAGACAATAGCATCCATAATGATTTCAAACGTAGCTTCTTCTTTTCGTTGTTTTGTTTTTGATGGATACTTCATAAGCATAATAGACTCGCCATTTTCTAAACTTGTGCCACTAAGTTCATGGTAAAGATGCTCTGTAATAAAAGGCATAAAAGGGTGTAAGAGTTTCATAGCCTCTTTAAAAATTGCTCCAAGTTCTACTATAGAACTTTTGTCAGCCTTACTTAGCTCAATTCCCCAATCACAAAATTCATTCCATAAAAATTTGTACATTACGAGGGCAGCATCATTAAACTTATACTCATCAAGATTTGCACGTACCTCTTTTGTTGCAAAATTGAGACGGCTCATCATGTAGCGACCCAAATCACTCTCAACACAAAAACTTGTTAAATCTGGAAATGTTTCGACATTCATTTGTAAGTATTTACTTGCATTATAAAGTTTGTTTGTAAAGTTACGATTGAGTTCGAGTTTCTCTTCACTCATGCGAATGTCACGTCCTTGTGCCGCGGAGACAGCAAGGGTAAAACGGAGTATATCTGCGGAGTATTTGTTAACCATATCAAGTGGGTCAATGACATTTCCCTTTGATTTAGACATCTTTTGTCCATTTTCATCGCGAACAAGCGCATGGAGATAGATATGGTTAAATGGAAGTTTTCCTTGAAAGTTTTCCCCCATCATCATCATACGAGCAACCCAAAAGAAGAGAATATCAAAACCTGTAATGAGAAGTGTATTTGGATAGAACTCTTGCATATCTTGCTCATTCCAAAGTCTCTCTTTTCCTGCTTCCCCATTCGCCCAACCAAGTGTAGAAAAAGGCCACAGAGCAGAACTAAACCAAGTGTCTAAAACATCAGGGTCTTGTGTAAGGTTTTTACTTGCACATTTTGGACAAGACTCAGGGTGCTCCTCTTTTGTTGCATACTCATGCCCACAATCATCACAGTAAAATACTGGGATTTGGTGTCCCCACCAGAGCTGACGAGAGATACACCAATCACGAAGTTCCCCCATCCATGAGTTATACGAGTTAATCCAATGTGGTGGGAAAAATTGTGCTTCGCCTGCGTTTGTTTTCTCTATGGATGCATCTGCAACCTTGCTTTTCACAAACCACTGTTTTGAGATATAAGGCTCTACAATGTTTTTACATCGGTAGCAATGACCCACTTGGTGTTTGTGGTCTTCTATTTTAACGATAAATCCCTCTTCTTGCAAACGGGTAACAATCGTCTCACGGGCAGCTAAACGCTCTAAGCCTGCAAACTCACCAGCATACGCATTTAAAATCCCTTTTTCATCAAAAACAGTAATAAACTCTAAGTCGTGGCGTTTTCCAACTTC
>Ga0256829_1002839_pt1 | contig 12531 bp, 17 predicted proteins | sample 131447metaG_FD_185979 | JGI IMG/M metagenome (GOLD analysis project Ga0256829, IMG submission 185979) | Hydrothermal vent microbial communities from Lau Basin, Pacific Ocean - 131-447 | ecosystem: Environmental > Aquatic > Marine > Hydrothermal vents | place: Pacific Ocean: Lau Basin | collected... | reverse complement strand
TCAATGCTCACTCTCCTTACCTAAGAGAAATGCCATCTATTGGACATTTTGTTACAAGAATAGAAGAGCACCATGAACATCTACACGAAACTTACCAATATATTTATAATATATTTTTTGAAATGCTCCAAAAACGTTCTCTTATACACAAAATACTTACTTTTAACAGTAAAAAAGTCACAACACAAGAGCGTGAAAAAGCCAAAATATATTTAACCTATCTCAAACATACATCTAAAGAGCTTTTAGAAGTACTCTCTGTCTTAGAAAACAAAGTAAAAGCAATCAATTACAATGAACTTCAAAGTGTGATTGAAAAACACACTACATTCACCTTTGCTAAAGATCCAAATACGGATTACGATAGTAACGAATAGAAGCAAACCCTTTTGCTCCTGCATCAGCACAAGCATCAATCTGCTTTTGTGTTAAAATACCTCCCAATGCAATCACAGGAATATCTATGGCTGATATAACCTTCTTTAAGCTATCTATTCCTACCGCTTGTGCTTTATTTGGAGTATCAAAAACAGGACTGAAGGTTACCATATCTGCACCTAAAAGCTGTGCAGTTTTTGCTTCATCTATGCTATGGGTACTGACAATCACAAACAAATCCAACGCTTTGGCCTTGGCAATATCATCAAACTGTGTACTCTGTAGGTGTACACCGTCTGCCTGACATACTTTGGACAACAGATAATCACCATGTAAGAGTACCTTGTCGAAAGATTGTGCATACGCAACAAACAACTGTGCATTTTTAGCATATTCCAGTGTGTTTTTGTCCCGATAGACAATCATTGAGGCCCTCTTTGAAAAATGGGCTAAATCGTCTGCTAGCGTCTCAAAATGCAACGTTGAAGGGTCTGTAATGGCATAAGCAAACATTTAACTGTTTTGCTGTTGTTGAAGAATTTGTTCAAGAAGTATCGTTTGTTTTTGTAACTCAAAATATTTCTCACGAGAGACAATAAAATACTCTAGCAGTAAAACAGCAACCATCCCTGGTACCATAGCAATAAGTGCAGTAAATAACGCAAAGAAAAATGAGTAGGAGACAAATGAAGAAAAGGTGCTCACAGCACCTATAAAGACGCTAGCCCAAGCTACGCCTAAAAGAAAATTAACCACAAAACTAAGAGAGGTGCCTTTTAGTCTCATAGATTGATTATACAGCTCCCATGGTATCAATCACTGGATCTGGTGCTTTTTCATGTGCTTCATCTACAGCTACAGCACCAGCAAGATATACATAGATAAGAATCATAAATACAAAGGTTTGAAGCAACGCTGAGAATGTAAGCAAAAGATATGCAGGAAGCGGTGCAATAAATGGTACCAACATAAGCAATACCCATAGAAACAAGTCATCCCCTTTAATGTTACCAAAAAGCCTGAATGAGAGTGAGATAATTCTTGAAATGTGAGAAACAATTTCAATGGGGAACATAAGTGGAGCAAGAAGTTTCACTGGACCAGCGAAGTGTGCAAAATAGTGTACAACACCGTTTTTCTTAATACCTTCATAATTGTAGTAGAAAAATACCATAAGCGCCAAAGGCAAAGTCACATTGATGTTTGAAGTTGGAGACTCAAATCCTGGGATAATACCAATCACATTTGATACAAAAATAAATAGTCCAACTGCCGCTACAAGTGGCAAATACTTACGTGAAAGTTCTTCACCAATCACATCTTTACCCATAGCAATCACACCCCCAAGGTATGCTTCCATCACATTCTGTGTACCCTGTGGTACAGCTCTAAGACTTTTTGTAGCCATTTTCGCAATAAGCAGTACAATTACAGCAACTAAAAGCAAATGCGCTACCAAAACGACTGAGTGGTTGTGTTCTCCAAAAATACCGCCAAGGTAAGTAAATACACCTTCCATAAAACATCCTCTAAGTTAAAATATTGTGGCGATTATAGCTTTTTTGTACTTAATATGGGCTAAGAATTATTGTATTTTTTCCTGCCCCATCCTATAGAGTGCAAAATCATACTTTATGGGATCAGTATTGTCAAATGTTTTCAACCTCTGCGTAAGCTCCACAACTGCTTTCATATCATAGGTTTTTCGTTTGAGCAGTCCCAAGCGTTGTGAGACTTTAAACGTATGGGTATCAAGAGGCATAAGCAAATCTTTTTTATCTATCTTCGACCAAAGCCCCATATCTAAAGCATCACCGCGTACCATCCAACGTAAATACATCATATAACGTTTGTAAGTTCCCATACCACTTGTTTTTTGAGGAACGGATCCCACAAGAAAATCATACCCCCTACTTTTATGACGCTCCATAGATTTTAACGTCTCTATAAAATGCCATAATCCATCCAACACATTTTCTTCTTTTCTATAGCCTTCATAAAAGATATTTTCTATACTGTCCACATTTTTAAGTCTTTTAAGGGCAATAAAAAGTGTACTCACATCTTGGGCATTTTGAAAACGATAGTAGTGTGATGAGAGTGTTTTTTTAATCATTTCATCAGAAGCATCAAGAAGCGAAAAGTCCAAACTTTGTAAAAACTTGACAATGAGTCTTGCATTACCATAAGCAAACAGCGCACAGATAAGAGCAATGGTTTCATTATGGTATTGAGACGCAATAAGAAGAGGATCTGGTTTGTCTAAAGAGATTTCAGCACTATGGTTACGTGCTTCTACCTCCTTATCCAAAAGTAGTTTTACTTTTTTTAATCTCATTTAAAAAGTGAAATGTTCACCCAAGTAATGCTTACGTACATTTTCATTGTTTGCTATCTCTTCAGATGTTCCTGTAGCCAACATTTCACCCGAACGCATGACATAGGCTCTGTCACAGATACTTAATGTTTCGCGTACATTATGGTCGGTAATAAGTATGCCCATATCAAGTTCTACAAGCTGAGAAATAATATTTTGTATATCAAGTACCGCAATAGGATCAACACCTGCAAACGGTTCATCAAGGAGTAAAAACTTAGGCTCTCCCACCAAAGCACGTGCTATCTCTACCCTTCTTCTCTCTCCCCCACTCAGACGAATACCCAAGCGTGAACGAATAGGCTCAATATTAAAAATCTCCAACAGTTTTTCTATACGCGGTTTTACAATCTCTTCAGATAACTCTAATGCCTCAGCAGCAATGCGCAAATTCTCTTCTACACTCAAATCTTTAAAAATACTTGATTCCTGAGGTAAATAGCCTATGCCCATCTGTGCCCTTGCACTTAGTGGAAATTTTGTAATATTTTTTCCATCCAAATAGACTTCACCTTCTGTAGCATCAGTGAGCCCACACACCATATAGAAAGAGGTGGTTTTCCCCGCACCATTGGGACCTAAAAGTCCTACTATCTCTTTAGATTTTACGCGAAGAGATATGTCATGCACGATTTGTGTTTTCTTAATGGTTTTAGCAAGGTTTATGGCTTCAAGTGTGTGCATATTAACTCTTTATTGTATAAATTCTACCATTGGAAGATGGCTCTATCTCTATTGTGGTAACATTATATCCAACGCTCACTAAAAAGGCTTTAAGTGCATCACTACCCCACTCAACCATATGCCAACCAGACTTTTCAAACTCCTCAAAGAGTCCCATCTGCATAAACTCCTCATGCTCAAGTCTATAGAGGTCATAATGATACAAATGAGTGCCATCATGCCCCTCATAACACTGTTGCAATGAAAACGTAGGCGAAGTCACTTCACTCTCTATACCTTTCTCTTTAGCGATAGCTTGAGTAAGCGTAGTTTTTCCTGCTGCTAGGTCTCCACGTAAAAATACGATGGCATTTTTGGGTAAAACCTCATCAAGGTATGTGACGACCTTGTGTAAATCGTTCAATGAAGATTCTATCTCTTTCACTGCTACTTGCTACCTGCTAATTGCTCACTCGTTTTTGCCATAAAATCCAAATGTTCCAAAGCTTTGCCACTGTCAAGCTGTGCTTCAACCATAGCGATGGCTTCAGGAATGTCTATCACAGTTCCATCTACAAAGAGTGCAAAAGCAGCATTGAGTACCACGATGTCTCTTTTAGCACCCTGTTCAATACCTGCGAAGATATCTCTGGTTATTTGGGCATTAAAGGCAGCATCACCACCAAGTATCGCCTCTTTAGGTGCAAGTGTAAATCCAAATGTCTCAGGATTTATCTCACCCTCAGCGATACGTCCTGCAGATACATAGGCAAATGTTGTGTTACATGCCAAACCTATCTCATCCATACCATCTTGACTACTCACCACATAGGCAGCCTGTGTATCTAGCCCTAAAAGTGCCTCTGCCATCACTTTTACATAGCTAGGATCAAACACACCCAAAAGATACTTTTTTGCGCCTGCTGGATTTGTAAGAGGTCCAAGCAGATTAAAGATTGTTCGATGTTCTATAGATTTACGAATTGGCATAATGTGTTTCATCGCTGGGTGATGGTCAGTTGCTGGGAAAAAACAAAATCCTGTCTCTTCAAGCATCTTAATCTTGTTTTCTATGCTTAAATCCAAGTTGATTCCCAATGCCTCAAGTACATCGGTTGAACCAGAGTTGGAGGTGATGCTTCTGTTTCCATGTTTTGCTACCACACGTCCCATAGATGCAAGTAGTAACGATACTGTTGTAGAGATATTAAAACTACCACTCTTGTCTCCACCTGTTCCCACTATGTCTATGGCTTTTGTGCGAAGTTCATCGGAGAGATTGAGTTTAATAGCGTGTTCACGCATCACAGATGCCGCTGCTGCAATATCCTCTCCACTTTCACCCTTTTCATAAAGATCTATAAGAAATTGACGTGCCTCATTTTCAGGCATTTCGTTGTTAAACAGTTTTTCAAATTGGGTTTTCATATCCATTTAAAGCTCCTTTACGAACTCTTCTTTTTGAGATTTTGGAATCGTCTTGGTCTTAGGAATTTGAAGCACCTCATAATGCTTCGCACCCTTAAGATACTCTATAGTTATCTTATCACCTATCTTCACATCTTTAGAAGCTTTGGCTTTCATATCGTTAATAAACACTACACCAGACTTGAGCATATCTGTAGCAATGGTACGACGTTTTACTACATTTACTGCACTTAACCATTTATCTACACGCATACATATCCCCTTATTAATCACACGATAGTGTGCCTTGTCGTTCCGAATACCCTTGAAAGTAGAGCGATTTGAGAGGAACGACGCTTTTTTTGCTTCGTTTTTTTCTAAAAAAAATGAAGAGAGAAACAACGCCACAATTTAATTTATGGGCAATCTATATCAAACATTATAACAAGTTTTAAAGCTATTGCTTAAACATTTCCTCAGCCAACTTCGCTTCCATCACACCCTTCATAGTAAGCCCACCATCTTCAGAAATATACTGATCATCTTTGAGACTTTTAAAGACAGACTTGCACTCTTTCATCTCAAACATACCTGTTTCAACAAGCATCTTTTGGATGTCCACGAGTGTCTCTTCTGGCTCTTTTTTCATGAGTGCCAAAAGGCAGACACGTTCTACAACGTTTTCTTCATTCATAACTTAGTGTAAATCCGCGTTTAATACAACTTCTCTTGTACTTCTTCTAACAACTATCTCACCAGTAGTAGAATTTTGTCTAAAGTGAAGTCCATTGAGTCCTTGGAACGCATCTGCACGGAATGTTGTTTTATCGTCTAGTTGTGCATCAGGGTTTGCCTCTTTGATTTTAGCCAACTCTTCAGGGGCTACTTTTACTTTCGTTCCTGCAAAGATAGCCACACCACCATCGATGATACACGCATCACCAAGAGGGATACCACAGGTTGAGTTTGCACCAAGAAGTGTATTTTCACCAATGCTGATAGGGTTACCATCTGTACCACTTAGTACACCTAAGATAGACGCACCCCCTCCAACGTCAGAACCACTTCCCACAATAGCAGAAGACGAAATACGTCCTTCTACCATTACAGGACCCAGTGTTCCAGCGTTAAAGTTGATGTATGATGCACCTGGCATAACTGTTGTTCCAGCTGCAAGTTGTGCACCCATTCTTACTTTAGACGCTTCAAGAATTCTTGTATTGTCCGCAGGAATAACGTGTTGTAAGAATCTTGGGAATTTATCTACAGAGTCCACTGTTGGGTAGGTACCGTTTAGTTTCATCTCTATTTCGTTGTCTCTAAGGTAGTCAAGTTCATACGGCGTGTTCCCTACCCACGCTACGTTGGACAAGATACCAAATGCACCATTGAGGTTTACTTTTCTAAGCGCTGCTTTACTTTGAGAAAGTGCATAGAGTTTAAGATATACTGCTTCTACTGACTCAGGATTTGCATCTTCATAAAGAAAAACGATTCTAAAGTTCTTGCCAATGTCTTCCATATTTGCAAGTGTTTTGATGACTTGAACATTTTTATGTGCATCACCTGTTGCTTCTGCCAAGTATGGCGCAAATGCTGCCATAGCATTGTTTACAAAGTTTTCATTGATAGTCGCGACAAATTCAGAACCAGAAAAATCTACAGATATTTTAGCTTCTTGAAGTGCTTTGATGAATACTGCTGCGCTCCCAAAGTTCTCTTTCCAGTTAATGAGTCCAAAGTTTGCCTGTAAGATTTTCTCTGCATTCTTTTGCCCTCTGTCCACACGTGCAATACCAAATGCCATAGGCTCTTTATACCCTGCTTGTGAAGTAACTTCTGTTACCAATGCTTTAAATGCGTCTGTGGTTTGAACTGTTTCAATTGCCATAAAAATCTCCTGTAAATAATTAGAGCGATTATACTTTTTTTTTCTTGTTCATTTGCTTTGTGAAGAGATATATCAATCATTTCTCATTTTTACTCATTCCACAACTGTGTTATTTATAGACATCTCCACGAAAACCAATATCTGTAATAATGGCTTCAATAATTATTTCATTATTTTCTAACTTTACAATGATTCTAATATTTGCTTTTCTAATTCTGTAAATATTTGAGATAGTACCACTCATCTGCTTGTAGTCGATATTTGTATCTATGCCATACATCTTTTTTTTGATAAACTTTATAATAAGGTCATCCACTTGTGATTCTGTTAAAATGGCTCTATTTTTATCAAGAAACTTTGTAGCTTTTTTAAGATAGGTAAGCTTAATATCTTTTTTCATTACTAAATGTCTATACTCAAAATTTTTGTTTTAGATACAGTTTTATCATCCTCATTCATATTAGCCAAAATAGCTTCTATCTCTTTTTGTTCAAGTCTATCATAGGCACTTTGAAGCAGTTCATACTCTTCTATAGGGATAATGACCGCTTCGGGTTTATTTCTCCTAATGATAGCTATCTTACTAAACACATCCGAAGTTACCTTATCAAGATAACTCCCAAGTGATTTACCTAGTTCTGTAATACCAACCATTTCATCTTTTGCATACGTAATCATATTATTCTCCATATTCAAATATATATTATTATATATACTATTATATTAATTTAAGCTTTGTAAGGATAGTAATGTTTATGAGTTATATGGAGTTTGTTTTGTTACTTGTAATCTGATATACATTCCAACTGAAGACACTAGGAACAAGGAAAACTGTTTCAATTGCCATTGAATTCTCCTATAAATAATTAGAGCGATTATACTTTATTTAATTTAATAGTAAGATAGACAAGGTAAAATTCGCGCATGAAGAAATATTTACGTGGTCATGCTAAACAGTACTTTTCTCTTGCCGTTATAGCGATGTACTCTACTTTGCATAAGTTGTGTACGCTTGATAGTAACTATCAGTACCATAAACTTGCGTATTCACCTCTACCTCAGAAAACTGCCCCTCCTTCAAAAACGGTATAACCGTAGGATGCGTTTGCTAACGCACGTTTAATCTAAATTTTATTATCGATTCAACTCAAAAGGTGCTGTGGTAACAGCACCCTACATAAAATAGGAAAATATACAATGACAACAAGAACACTAAGCCTCGTAGCGGCATCTTTACTTTTAACACAAGCAACTTTCGCAGATACTACACTTGAAGACATTACCGTTGTATCTACCAATAAAGTACCTACATCTATCCAAAATACTACAGCAAATATTGCTCTCATCACAGCCGATGATATTGCAGAGCATGGATACCAAACAGTTGCACAAGCTATCAGTTCAGTAGCAGGTATTTCGGTAACTCATTCTGGGGGATTAGGACAACAGACATCATTTTTTGTTCGTGGTGCTGACTCTGGTAAAGTCCTTGTACTTTTAGATGGTATGCGCCTTAATGACCCTAGCACTACCAATGGTACAGCACTCTTAGACAGTCTTACTACGCAGAACATAGCACAAATAGAGATAGTAAAAGGTGCTACAGGAAGTATATGGGGGAGTAATGCAAGTGCTGGTGTGATTAACATCATTACAAAAGAGCCAAAAAATGGCGTGCATGGCTCACTGGGATTGACCTATGGTTCGTATGCTACAAAGGGTGCAGACCTTACATTGGGATATAAAGATGAAAAACTCACTGCACAAGTGTTAGCATCATACCTGGATACAGATGGTTTCTCAGCACTGGCTCCAAGAGATGCAGAATCTGACGGCTATACCAATAAAAATGCAAATATAAAACTTGGTTATGCCTTCAATACAAATAACACACTAAAACTTAGCTACAATCGCATCAAAACACAAACCCAATACGATGATAGCTTCTCAACTGCCAAAGCCAATGATGCCTACTCACATTCCACATCAGTTCAACGTAATGTCGCACTTGATTACCTCTACACACAAGATAGCTACAGTGCGACACTGCATGCGAGTGAAGGCACATATGACAGAGACTACTTTACCACTGGTACTTTTGGCGATGGGCATAATGTCTATAAGGCAACACTAAAAGAGTATGCATTTATCAACGCCTATGTGTATGATACTGGTAAAGCTATTGTAGGATTTGAATACAAAGACATCAATGGATTTAACCAATACAATACCTTCCCAGAGAGTCAATCGGACTATAAGAATAAAGCTGTATATGTTTCAAATACCTATGATATAAATAGCCATACACTGCTTGAAACAAATCTAAGATACGACAACTACAGTAAATTTGATAACAAAACAACGTATAAAATCGGGCTCAAACATCATTATGATTTTCTTAAAGGTTTAATGACATCTGCAAACTACTATACCTCTTATGATGCTCCAAGTGCGTACCAACTTGCAAATGCTACCTTTGGAACACTTCTAAAGCCTAGTTACACACAAGGATATGACGTTACAGCAGGATACGAAAAACTCCTTACAGTCACCTACTTTAACAATACAGTCAAAGACAATATAGACTATGACAACAGTGCCTTTGGATACTATAATGTCAATGGAAAATCAAAATTCTCTGGACTTGAAGTAGCAAGTAGCTATCTCTTTACATCATTCAACCTCATTGCCACTGCAAATTATACGCATCTGTTTAACTATAAAAAAGAGGATGGCTCAGACCTTATCAGACGTGCGAAAGATACACTCAATGCCTCTTTGACTTATTATATCAATGAAATGTACTTCGGTGTAGATGCCCTATATGTAGGAGAAAGATTTGACACAGATGGTGGCTTCCCAGTAGCATCAAATGTTCCAACAGGAAACTACACCGTATGGAATCTAAACTTCAGTACAAAAGTGATGCAAAACTTTGATCTAAGCATCAATGCCAAAAACATCTTTGACAAAGACTACCAGTCAAGTTATGGCTATGCCACCCAAGGTCGTTCTGTCTATGCAAAAATTAGCTACAGTTTTTAGGCTATAATACCTTATGCTAACACTTATCCCAGAATGGTTTATCAGATATAAGTTTTTTAACTCTCTTTTTCTGGGAGTAAGTGTGGGTGCAATTTTCACACTTTATGCCCCTCTTGAGCCTTCAATTTACTCTTTGGGAGGTATTGTCTTAGCCATGGGTATGCTAGGAGTATCGCGACTCTATTCGCATATACTCAATGCCCATTGGTTTTTTCGTATTTCACTCTTTGTAGAAATTGTTCTTCTTATTGCTATACTTTATTTTCTAATTAATCAATACAGCTATCAAACAGCACTCATCATGTATATTGGCTATCAAATCACATTTATCTTTGGTTCCTACCTTGTAAGGGCGGAAACACTGCTTCTTAAAACAGATGCCCTACTCACAAAACTTGATACGGTAAAGCAATTAGGGTATCTATTTGGTATGGCAATGTCTTATCTGTTTTACCAAATACTTGATGCACACAATATCACACAAAACCAAGAACAGGTCTATCTTTTACACTACCTGCTCGTTTCGATTGAGTGTATCGTTATTGTTCTCATACTCAAAAGTTTTAAAAGAGTCTAAATGAGCTATAAAGACTGGTTCCAAGCACACGGAGAAAAACACAAAGCCATCATGGACAAACTCACACACCTGAGTGATGAGGAAGTCATCACCTACTTTAGATTTGAAAATATGGTAGAAAAAGAGCCCGATTTTTGCCCACTCTACAGAGAGAATAAAAAGTGCCATGACATGAAAGAGCTCAACTGCTACCTCTGCGCCTGTCCAAACTTTAGGTTTAATGATGAAGGCTTTAGAAAAATAGAAAATAAAACCCTCTATTCTACCTGTAACATAGACTCAAAAGACGGCAGCCAATATATCAGCGATGATGCCATACATCAAAACTGTGCAGGGTGTAGCGTACCTCATCATGAAGCATATATTACAAAGGTTTTTGATAGAGATTGGTTTAAAGTAATGAAAGAAGTTTTACCTAAAAAGAGGTAATACACTCATATTTTTACACTATCTTAGATATAATCGCGTTTATGAATGAAGAACTAAACAAAGACTTGCTCAATCCAGAATCGACAGATTTTTCTATGCTTGACTACGATTGTGCCTATCTTCCAGGCAAACAAGTACGCATGAACTACAAGTATGTCTCACAAGCATCCAAAGCCTTTTCAAGTGCCGTTATTGCTCGTGGATGGAGGCGTTTTGGAAAATATTTTTTTCATCCTATTTGTGATGGATGTAACGAGTGTAAAAGCATCCGTATTGATGTAAAAAACTATAAATACTCCAAGTCACAACGCAAAGCCATCAAACGTAATGCACAGACAAAAATTATCATACAAAAGCCTTCACTCACGCAAGCACATATCAATCTCTACAACAAATACCATGCCTACAAACATCAACATGATGGCTGGAGTCACAGAAATATCTCTCAACGTGAATACCATGAAAATTTTGTAGATGGTGCCCATGATTTTGGCAAAGAGGTACTCTACGTTATAGACAACAAACTTGTAGGTGTTGACCTCATCGACGTACTTGATGATGGCATAAGCTCTATCTACTTCTATTATGACCCAGATTATGCAAGGCTCTCTTTAGGTACCTATTCGTTACTCTATCAAATCAAACTTGCTGGCATCTTAGATCTTCCATGGATATATTTGGGGTATTGGGTAGATGGGTGTAAAGCTTTTGCCTATAAATCAAAGTTTCAACCCGAAGAGATACTTGACGGATTTCCTCATGTTTCTGAACAGCCATTGTGGGAAACTTGGGATAAACCGTAGGGGTAATCCCGTGTGATTACCCTTGATTTTACCAACAAAGGATACCCACACAGGGGCACCCCCTACAGTTTTCTGCACCACTTCAAAAACAATCTATCAGGGTTGACTCTTGTATCTATCTCTTTACCTTCGACGATATGCTCTGCCAACAGCTTTGCCATTAAAGGGGCAAAGACAAAACCTCGTCCACCTAAACCATTGAGTACATACAGGTTATCGACATACGCCAAATCTGGCTTTGCCCCTCTTACGATGGCTGGATAGGTTTCTAGCATATAGGGCACATCTATCACCTTACCCACCAAAGGGAAATAGTCTTTAGATCCTGCACGCATTCCACAATAGGTCTCAACTAATTCTAAATCAGAAGTATCAACAAGCCCAGAGGCTTTCTCTTTGAGGCTTAGTGCCTGTTCGTCATTACAAGGTACAACATCTTTCACCATCTTCTCATGTGTTGCACCTAGTTTGATGATGCCATCAACATTGGCTCCCACAGACATAGACTGGTGCATACTCACAGGCAAGTCAAGCTTTGAGCTAAAGTCTCCACGCGTTCCCCAAGTGCCTCTTATACTCATATACCGTAAGTCTGCTAGATTACTTTCATATCCTGTGGCTAATATGATGTTTTTAGCCTTATATCCCCCTACAACCCATACTCCATCTTCTTTTTTCAATCTATCTACATCGTGCTGCAAAACTTCTATATCTTTAAGTAAATACTCACACACCTGAAAAGCATCACAATCGCCAGCATCAGGGAAGTAAAAACTATCAAAACCTACATCTATGCCTAATGATTGTAGTTTTTCTTTTGTATAGGTTTCATACTTAGTGTTATTAAACTTTTCATATTCTGAAAACTTCTGGGCATCCACCTCATCTTTAGGAATGCGTATCACACCTGTTTGGTGAAAGTAATTTGGACAAGTCGAGAGATAAAATGCCTTTGCAAATG
>Ga0256829_1002838_pt1 | contig 12532 bp, 12 predicted proteins | sample 131447metaG_FD_185979 | JGI IMG/M metagenome (GOLD analysis project Ga0256829, IMG submission 185979) | Hydrothermal vent microbial communities from Lau Basin, Pacific Ocean - 131-447 | ecosystem: Environmental > Aquatic > Marine > Hydrothermal vents | place: Pacific Ocean: Lau Basin | collected... | reverse complement strand
GCCCCGCAGTGGCCGACTCCTTCTGCAGATCATCGGTCTCTTCGGCCAGCCGCTCATTATCCGCGTCGATTGCACGACTCATCACATGGTGTACCGTCACTGTGGCGAAAATACAGGTCAAAATGCCGGAGAGGTGGGTATGCGAATGCACGCCGACAAAGCTCAGCAGCGTATAGAAGTGTTCGGCTAGCTCGAAACCGCCGTAGCCGGTCATAATTAATACCAGCAATTCGGCGATGCGGTTGGTTGTACTCTTCATTCCCACCAAACCAAGATAGCCGACCGCCACACCCAGCAGTGATGAACCGAGCACCACAATCAGGCTAATTTCAGTGACATAGACAGTGGTGATCTGCCCGCCCTCCAGCGCGTAGAGGCCGATAAATACAAATACAATCAGCGCCGTAGCATCATTAAACAGGCTCTCGCCCTCACAGAGAATCTTCAACCGATGCGGCAGCTCGAATTTGGAAAAGATGCTCACCACCGAGACCGGGTCGGTCGCCAGTACCATGGCGAAGAGCACAATAATCGCGGCAGTGGAGAGGTGGTAGGCAGCGAAGAGTGTGTTGCCGACCAGCAGAGCCACTACCACAGAGAGTGCCACGGCCACGCCGGCGAGCATAAACAGGCTCAGGCCATGCTCTTTGAGCTCCTCCACCTTCAGCTCGAGCGAATCGGCAATCAGCAGCACCGGCAGCAGGAGCAGCACCAATTCTGCGAAATGCTCGGCATCTCCCGAGAGCATAAAGCTGTTGCCCATCAGGTGATGAAAGATAAACGAGAGCCCGATCAGTCCCACGGGCGACGGTACGTTGAGCTTGTCCTCCATCTGCAGTGCCAAATAGAGGATCGCCGCAATGGCAAGCACAGTAACAATCATAGTTCATGTTCCTTTTTGAAATAGAGTTATGACGGGCAAACCTTAGCACGAAACAGGCCGCGCGCCCGCATGATTTTCGTCAGCCAAACACAACATAAGCGACAAAAATCGCATACAGCAGCATATTGCCGGAGAGGTAGAGCGGTTTGATCATCTCCTTGCGGAATAGCAGCAGCAACATCAGGTTTCCCGCCAATGCCAACACCACGGCCAGTGCCGCGTGGCTATCATGCAGATTCCACGGCATCAACAACATGCCGATTCCGGGAATAATGGTGCCCTGAAACACCATCGCCCCGGTCACATTGCCGAAGGCGAGTGTGTCTCGTCCTTTGCGAATCCAGAGAATGGAGTTGATCTTCTCCGGTAGCTCGGTAGCCACCGGCACAATCAGGAGAGAGACGATCAATGGCGATACCTGCAGGATTTCACTCGCCGCCTCCACACCGTGGACAAACAGCTTCGCGCCGCCCACCAGCAGCAGCAAACCGATCAGCAGCTGCAGAATCACAACCGCCGTGGCGTCGCCCAAAAAACGCGCCAAGGTCAACGGATCATCAGCCTCCGTCGCATGCCCTTGATCGACCAGTGACCTGCTGGCATTGATCGTTTTGAGCACATAGAAGAAGTAGGTTACAAACAGTAGCGATGAGAAGATGATTTTCGCTTCCGACCACGTGTCAGGCAGCAGTGCCGCAACAATGACTACCAGAAAGGCGAAAATAAAGGTGCGCAGATCACGCTCCAAGCCGCTCGGTTCCGGTGTCATCGGCTGCAGCCAACCCCGCTTCAAGCCGGCGGCGGTTGCCATCATGCCGATGCTCAACGTGGCGAGCATGAATGGTGCGCCGATAATGGCACCCAAGCCCACTTCGCGGTTGACCGACTCGGCAGCCCCACCGGCCAGAATCGCCACGACCGGCACAATGGTCTCCGGCATGGCTGTGCCCACTGCGGCAAAGAGTGAGCCGGTTACGCCTTCGGAGACGCCAATCCGCTCACCCATATGCTCCAGCGCATTGGTGAACATATCAGCAGCAAAATAGACGACCACCAAGGCCAGTGCCAACACCATCAACGATTCAATCATCGACATCTCCCTCCCGACGAAAAAGCGGAATGTAGCAAAACCACCAATAAAATCCACTGTTGCAGCTATTGACTCAGTGATCCGCAGGAGATCGCTGTGGCAAAACGTGCAACGATTCAGCTACATGCTGGAACTGTTCAGCGCTTTAATCGTAGCGCTTGTGCGGCCAACATGCTGCAATACGGCGATGCAGCAGCGTGTCACCACCCCCGTCAAATGGCGTCAACACCTCACCCTCGACCTGCCGGCGCCAGCACCCGGTGCCATCTGGGTGCACGCCTGTTCGGTCGGCGAGGTCGGTTCGGTTGCGCCACTGATCGAAGCGTTGCTAGCACGCGGCCATGCCGTGCATTTGAGCGTTGTCACCGCCACCGGCTTCGCCCACGCCAGGCGTTTGCTCGGTGAGCGCATCACGCTCGCCTTTCTGCCGTGGGATCTGCCGTTCGCCATGCACCGCATGATCCGCCGCCTGCAACCGGCGTTGCTGTTGCTCGCCGAGACTGAATTCTGGCCGGGTATGCTGGCCGCCTGCCACCGCCAACAGATCCCCGTCATCGGCATCAACACCCGTATCTCCGACCGCTCATTTCCGCGCTATCGCGCCAGCCGCTGGCTCTGGCAACGCTGGCTGGCGCCGGTCGCGCTGTTCCTTGCGCAGAGCGACATCGACGCCGAGCGGCTGGCGGCGATGGGGGTGGCAGTGCAAAAGATCCGCGCCGTCGGCAATCTCAAATATGCCCTCACGCCGCCACAGCTGGATGCCGCTGCGCTGCGTCGCCAGCTCGATGCCAGCAGCCAGCGCCCCATCCTGCTGATCGCCAGCACCCACGAGGGCGAAGATCGACAGCTGCTCGATATGTGGCCGGCGTGGCACGCGCTCTGCCCGGAGCTGCTCACGCTCATCGTACCGCGCCACCCCGAACGCTTCGAGCGGGTCGCCGAGCTGATCCGCGAACGCGGTCTGCGCCTAGCGCGCTGGTCGGCGGGCGATGGTCACCCCGGCGAACAGCATGCCGAGGTGATACTCATCGATGCGATGGGGGTGTTGACCCGGCTCTACACCATCGCTGATATCGTCATCATCGCCGGCAGCCTTGAGCAGGGCGGTGAGAAGGTGGGCGGCCACAATCCGCTCGAGGCTGCGATCTGCGGGCGCGGCGTACTCACGGGGCCCTTTGTGCAGAACTTCCGCGACATCATGCAGCAGATGCAGCGCGCTGAAGCGGCGATTGTTTGCCACAACAATGGCGAACTGGAGCGCGCTGTCAGCGAACTGATCCGCCACCCTGAGCGGCTGCAGCAACTGCACGCCCACGCCGCCTGCTTCATGCAGGAGCGCGCCGCTGTCCTACCGCGCATCCTCGATGCCATCACACCGTGGCTGCCGCAGCCACATGCGCGCACTGAGCGCGATCACTGAGATGTTCCAGTTACACAACCGGATCGAATCACTCTGGTGGCAACAGAGTAGTCCGCCACTGCTACTGCGCGCGATCGAACCGGTCTACGCCGCTATCAGCCGCCATCAACTCCAGCGCCGCGCCGCTGCGCCGCAATCACCGCCGCTGCCACTGATCTCCGTCGGCAATATCACCGTCGGCGGCAGCGGCAAAACCCCTTTTGTACTCTGGCTCGCCGAAGCGCTCAAAGCGCAAGGGCGGGCACCGGTAATCCTCTGTCGCGGCGATGGTGGCAACAGCGATACGCCGCGCATCATCAGTGCAGAGAGCAGTGTCAGCCAGAGCGGTGACGAAGCAAAAATGCTAGCCGAAGCCGCCGGCTGCCCGGTCATCGCCGGCCGCGATCGCATCGCCGGCAGCCGACTCGCCGCCGAGTTGGGCGATGTCATCATCCTCGACGACGGTTTTCAGTACCGCCACTTGGCGCGCTACTGCGATATTGTCCTGATTCCGGCCGAAGGCGTGGGCAACGGCCACCTGATTCCCGCCGGCCCCCTGCGTGAACCGCTCGCCGCTCTCGCTCGCGCCGATCTGATTGTGCGCACCGGCCGTAAAACGCAGCTGCAACAGTGTGCTCCGCTCAGTCAGCAACATGAGTGGCACTGGTGGCGCGACGGCGGCCGACTGATCGAGGTCACCGGAACAGGTACGAGCGGACCGCCTGACACCATGATCGCGCTCACCGCCATCGCCCGTCCGCACCGCTTTTTCGATGATTTGACCGCCCTCGGCATCCAACTCGCCGCCCGCCACAGCTTCGCCGATCACCACAACTTCACGACCGGCGAACTGGCACCCCTGCTGCATCAGCGTCACGATATTGTCGTCACCGCCAAAGATGCCGTCAAACTCCGCCACATCTGGCCGGATGGGCGGCCGCTATGGGTCTTGCAGCAAGGTGGCAACGGCGAGAGCGGTCTCTTGGAGGCGATCAGCGCGCAATTGCCGAGCCCAAAAGAGTGATTAAGGTGATGAAAAAGAGATGCGTCATCCGAGCCGGACAGATCCGCAACGCGCTTAGCTCTGCTGCCGCTGCTTCCTTCCGGACCTGACGGGGTTCACAGAGATCCACCGTGCGGGGCCCGACCCGGATGACACCTGGTTCCACAGACGTGGAAACTGTTGAACGCGCGCGATTTTCCGTGTGGTGATGCAGTGGAAACGCAGGCGTATGATTGATATGTTTAGAGGGAGGACGCATGATTGATGCGCCACTCCGCAATCGGGGTGGAAACGTAACCGTGTCACCACCGTTGTCAATCATCATCAAGCCGTGAATCAGGGCAATCGCATAAAAATGTTCGCATTCCTTTAGTAATAAAACGATCACGTTATCCCCGAGTGCCTCTATCGGGGATCCATTGCTGCGTGGATTCCCGATACAACCCTCGGGAATGAACTGCAAAGGGGGTTATTCGATCAGTTGACCGCAGGCTGCGGAGATATCGCGACCACGGGATCGACGCACGACAACGACGATGCGCTGATCGGCCAGAATTGTGTGAAAAGCTTCGACATCAGCCTCGTCAGGGCGAGCGAAGCGGGAGCCGGGGTAGGGGTTGAACGGGAGTAGGTTGACGGTGCAGCCGACTCCATCCATCAGTGCTGCCAGCCGCTTGGCATCGTCGAGGCTGTCGTTGACGCCGGCCAGCAGTACATACTCGATCAACACCCGCTTATTGCCGCGCGCCGCGATGTAGTCGCGAACCGCTCGCATCAGTTCGGCCAGCGGATATTTGCGGTTGATCGGCATGATCTGGTCGCGCACTGCATCGCTGGTGGCGTTGAGCGAGACGGCCAGATTGCAGGGCAGCTGATCTTCGGCCATGGCGTAGATTTTTGGTACGATGCCGGAGGTGGAGAGGGTGATGCGGTTGGGTGAGAAGGCCATCCCCTTCGGGTCGCTGGCGATGCGCACAAACTCGGCCACGGCCGCATAGTTGTGTAGCGGTTCGCCCATGCCCATCAAGACCAGATTGCGCACGCGATGGTCGCTGATCTGCTGTCCGACCATCACCTCGGCCACCATCTCGCCGGCTGTAAGGTGGCGGTTCAACCCTGCCGTAGCGGTCAGGCAGAAGCGGCAACCCATTGCGCAGCCCACCTGCGTGGAGACACACTGTGTCAGGCGTCCTTCGGCTGGAATCAGCACTGTCTCCACCGCTTTGCCATCGCCCATTTTGAGTAGCAGTTTGCGTGTGCCGTCAGTCGATTGCTGATCGGCGGCGATGGTGGGCGACTGGATGAATGTGTGGGCGAGCAGATGGTCGCGCAGGCGATGCGGGATTTCGGGGATTGTGGCGATATCACTATGGCCGCGGCGGAAAATAGCGGCGGTCAGGTGTTCGGCGTGCACCGGTTTGACCCCTGCCGCTGCACAGCAGGCGAGCAGACTGTCACGGCTCATGCCGCGCAGATCGAGTTGTGTCGTGTGCATCGGTGACGATTCGACTTTATGCATCAGAAGGATACAAAAAAAGCGCATGAGTCACCATGCGCTTTGGATGTGTTGAGAGTGCCGTTACAGACCGTATTTCGCCTTGTTGGCAGCCACCTCTTCGGCAGTCGGCGGGGTGTGGTCTTTGACTTCGGCCAAATCGAAAGCAACGCGCTCTTCATCGCACTTCTCGTTGAGCGCAATATCACTCTCGAAGACCTCCGGCACATCCTCCTCCGGATAGATCGCCTCCCAAGGGCACTCCGGTTCGCAGACGGCGCAATCGATGCACTCTTCCGGCGAGATGTAGAGCATGTTCGGTGTCTCGTCGGTGATCTCTTTGGGCTGATAGAAGCAGTCCACCGGGCAGACCGCCACGCATGCGGTATCGACACAATCCTTACAAAGCTGGGTGACAACAAAAGCCATATCTGATTACCTCACAGTGAAATTGGTCGCGTAAGCTAGCTGCGCTAAGAAACAAACGCTACTTTTACGACAGCGTTGGATTTCGTCATAAAGCAGATTCGCCTGCATGGATGGATTTTTTTCGAGTAGATCATAGTTTCGCTCGTTACTATGCGGAGCGTACAACACAAGGGAACTGACGAATGACGTTCTCAGACGCTATTGGGATGTTTTGCTGCGATGAGTTAATACCTGCCGTTGTTTCGGTGTGATCTGGCCGCCGCAAACGGGGCGCTTAGCGCCGGTGACGGAGGGGATGGTGTTGGCGACGCCGTCGAGGGTAGCTCGGGCGAGCAGGGCGAAACTGACGGCCTCCACGGCTTGCGGATCGATACCGGCGACTTGCGTGCTCTCCACTACGGCAGGAGCCAGACGCCTTTGCAACTGCTGCATCAAGTGATGGTTGCGCGCGCCGCCGCCGCAGATGAGCCAGCGATCGGGCGTGGCGGGCAGAAAGCGGCAGCTCGCGACGACGGCTTCGACTGTCAGCATGGTGAGCGTTGCCATGCGGTCGGCATCGGATAGATCCGGCCAGCTCTCCACCTGTGCCAGCTCTGCTGCGCCGAAGGTTTCGCGACCGGCCGATTTTGGCGGCTCCTGCCGCAGAAAGGGGTGGCGCATCAATGCTGCTAGCAGTGGCTCGCAGACTTGGCCTGCCGCCGCCAATGTGCCGTCGCGATCGTAGCGGCTGCCATCGATGCGCTGCATCAGGCCATCCATCAATAGATTGCCGGGGCCGCAATCGAAGCCGGTGATGGCTCCATCCCGCCCCAGCCAAGTGATATTGGCAATGCCGCCGAGATTGAGGATGGCGGTGTTTGCATCATTTGCGGCGAAGAGCTGGGCGTGGGCGAACGGCACCAGCGGTGCGCCTTGGCCGCCACAGGCGATGTCGCGGCTGCGGAAATCGGAGACGGTGGTGATGCCGGTGCGCTCTGCAATGACGGCGGCGGAGCCGATCTGCAGCGAAAATGGGTAGCGAAAATCGGGGCGGTGGCGGATGGTTTGGCCGTGGTTACCGATGGCGGTGATGTCGTTGGGTGACAGACCCGCCGCCCGAATCGCCGCCAGTGCCGCCTCGGCGTAGAGCTCGCCGAGCGCGTAGTCGAGCGCGCCGAGGTTGTCGATCTCGCCAAAACCCGGTTCCATCAAACGGAAAATCGCCTGCCGCACCTTCTCCGGCATCGTCTGCTCGGCGAAGAGGCAGAGTTCGATGCCATCATCGTCGCAGCGCACAATGGCGACATCGATGCCATCCACCGAGGTGCCGGACATCATGCCGATGAACAGGCGCGGTTCAGTCGCTTGCGTCAGTATCACGACAAAACTCCACCGATGCCCACTCCTGCTGCGCATCGCGCCGCACCTCGCGCAACCCTTCGGGGCAGTAGGCAGCGGCGACATCGTCCACCTGCTCGATCAGCAGGCCGGAAAGCACCAATCGATCCGCCACTGTGGCGGCCAGCTCCTTGGCCATCCAGACCAGCGGCGAGGCGAGGATATTGGCTACCACCAGATCGAACTGCGCCGTCGGCGGCGTATCATCCAACGCCACATCCAGTCGCACCCCATTGATCGCCGCATTGGCGCGGCAGGCGGCGACAGAATCCTCCTCCATATCGATCGCCAGCGACTCGCGCACGCCCAGTTTCAGCGCCGCAATCGCCAGCAGACCGGAGCCGGCGCCCATGTCGAGCAGGGTGGCGGGTGGATAATCGGCGCTGCAGCAGCGCTCAATGGCGCAGAGGCAGAGCTGCGTGGTCGGATGGGTGCCGGTGCCAAAGGCCATGCCGGGGTCGAGAACAATATCGATGCGGTCATCGCTGGGCGCGTCACAAAATGAGGGGCGCACCCAGAGCCGTTCGCCGACCGCCATGCCATGCCAATCGCGCTGCCATGCGGTCTCCCAATCCTGTTGAGCGATGGTGTTCAGCGTTATCGCATCCGCCTCAATACCGGCTGACCGGCAGGCCGTGTGGATCGCCGCCGTCCGCGCTGCCGCATCACCCTCTGGATCGAACCAAGCGATGCGTTCGCCCGTGCCAAGGTCGGCATCGATCTCCTCCGCACTGCCCAGCGCATCGAGCTGTGCGGCCAGCAGTGCGAAGGGCTCTTCTTCGATCACCGTTGCCGGCAGGCGCAGCTCTAAGCATGTTGATGCTTGCATCTTCTTCTCTCCTTCTATCCAATTCACCCCTGCTCGTGGGGAACTACTCATCTCATCCCATGGTTTGTCCGCTAGCGGCGTTGAACATGCTCGTGTGCAGCAGCACACTGCTCGTGTTCGCCTTGCTATCGAGCAAACCATGGGCGATCTGAACAGTTCCAGTACGTGGCTGAGTCGCGACTCAAACCCAACGAAACCAGTCGCGTAACAGTTCATCCCAACGTGAATCGGAGGCGAATATCTCTTCAGTGCAGCACTCTTCTACATATCGCATGCGGGTGAAAGAGAATTTGCGCCTCACCGCCGCCGATTGTCAGGACACCGTCATCCATCTTATCCTCGAACCGGTCGAGGGGCAGCTCGTCTCATTCACCCCCGGCCAGTATGTGCGCCTTGGCCTGCCGGGGCTGACGGAGCCGGCGCCCGGCTACTTCGCCATCGCCTCCGCCCCCAATACACCGGACTGCTTCGAGTTCTTTGTCAAAAACGCCGGCTCGCTCTCTGCCTACCTCTGTGATATTGAGATTGGCGCGCTGCTCGATGTTGAGGGGCCGATGGGCAAAGGGTTCGACCTTACCCCATTCCGTGGCGACGATGTCTATCTGATCGGCGTCGGCACCGGCATCGCGCCGCTGCGCAGCACCTGGCTTGATATCATCGCCCACCGCGAGGATTACGGCAAAGTCGCCATCTACGCCGGTTTCTTGACCGAGATGCATCAGCTGCTCACCGAGGAGCTGGCCGATCTGGCTGCCCACCATATCGATGTCTCGATCACACTGGAGATGGGCAGCGACAACTGGACGGGGCCGATCGGCTATGTGCAGCACGCCATCGAACGCGATGCGCCGGACGGCGACCACGCTGTAGCCTGCCTGGCCGGCATGAGTGTGATGGTGGACGCTTGTACGCAAACGCTGCAGAATCTCGGCTTTAATGACAGCCGCATCCTGCTCAACCACTGATTCCATGCCCGCCACTGACTCCATGCCCATTTTCGCCCCCCCGTTCATTGCCCTCGATGTCGGCATGAAGCGGATCGGTGTGGCCGTAGCCGATCGATTCGGCTTCTCCTGCCGTGGCATCACCTGCCTGCACCGCAACGATCGCGGCTGGCCACAACAGCTGGGCAAACTGATTCAGGAGTACGGCTGCAAGGGCATCGTCGTCGGACTGCCGAAAAACATGGATGGCAGCGAAGGGGTACAGGCCGCCGATGCACGCGCTGCGGCCGAAGAGCTGGGCAAGAGCTGCAAGCTGCCGATCCAATTTCAAGATGAGCGCCTCTCGACCTGGACTGCCAAAGAGCGCCTCTTCGCGCAGGGGTTGAGCGAAAAAAAGGTGAAAGAGCGGCTCGATCAGACTGCCGCCGCCGTGATCCTTGAAGATTTCCTCGCCACGCATCCTGAATTTACCCGGACCACGCAACCCAGCCGGAGCGCAAGCCATGCCTGATACCCTTTTCGACACCGCAGCGGTGGAGCACGCCATCGCGCAGCTCTGTGCGGCGATTCAAGCGGAGGCAACTGAGGGGGATGAGATCTCTTGATCGGCATCCATCGCGGCGGTGCGGTGGTCGCCGATCGTATCGAGCGTGAACTGGCGCAGCAGCATCACATCCTGCGCGGCAATCTGGATATCAGCTTCTATCGTGACGATCTCGACACCATCGCCCCCAATCCCGAGGTGCGCCCCAGCGAACTACCCTTCGATATCAACGGCAAAACGATCTGGCTGATCGACGACGTGCTCTACACCGGCCGCACCATCCGCGCCGCGATGGGTGAGCTCTTCGACTATGGCCGACCGGCGGCGATTCGGCTTGCGGTGCTGGTCGATCGCGGTGGTCGCGAGCTGCCGATCCATGCCGATGCTGTTGGATTGACGACCCGTGCCGATCCGCGCATGCATGTCGAGCTCATGCACGACGGGGCGTGGCGGGTGGCACAGAGGCAGGTGAAATCATGAAATCGATGCAGCATCTCTTCGGCATTGCGCAACTGAGCGCAGCGCAGATCGACTATCTGGTCAATCTCGGCTACTCCTTTATCGATGTGAACCGGCGCGCCATCAAAAAGGCGCCCACCCTGCGCGGCAAGACGATCATCAACCTCTTTTTCGAGAACTCCACCCGCACCCGCACCAGCTTCGAGCTGGCCGGCAAGCGCCTCTCCGCCGATGTGATCAACATCTCCGCCGCGACCAGTGCCACCAAAAAGGGGGAGTCGCTGCTCGATACCGGCATGACACTGGCCGCCATGCAGCCGCATGTACTGGTGATCCGCCACGCCATCGCCGGCACCTGTGAGTTCCTCGCCGACTACTTGCACAACACCGCCATCGTCAATGCCGGCGACGGCGCGCACGAACATCCAACCCAGATCCTCACCGATCTGCTCACCCTCAAGCAGGCGTGGGGCACACCGCGCGGCAAAGTGATCACACTGGTCGGAGACATCACCCATTCGCGCGTCGCTCGCTCACACCTGATCGCCGCCCAGAAGCTCGGCTACACGCTGCGCATCGTCGCCCCCAAAACTCTGCTGCCGGCCGAGATCGAACGCTATGGCTGCGAGATCTATCACGAGTTCGACGATGCGCTGCCCGGCTCCGATGCGGTCTATATGCTGCGCATCCAGAGCGAGCGGCTGACCGACAACTGCGCCTTCCCCTCGGTGCGCGAATACCACGAGGCGTATGGGCTCAATCGCAAGCGGCTCAACATGGCCAAGCCGGAGGCGCTGGTGCTGCATCCGGGGCCGATGAATCGCGGTGTGGAGATCGCTACCGATGTCGCCGACTCGGTGCATAGCCATATTCTGCAGCAGGTCGAGCATGGTGTGGCGATCCGCATGGCGGTGTTGACCGCGCTCTGCGCCGGTCAGGATGAAGCGGTGAGTGAAACGGCAACGGAGGCAGAGGCATGAGCATCGACCTGGTGATTCGCGACGGCAGAGTGATCGATCCGGCGAACGGTGTCGATCGGGTCTGCGATCTCTGGGTCGATGATGGTCGCATCGCCGGCATCGGGCAGTTTGCGGGCGAGGCGGCGCAATCGATCGATGCGCGCGGCCAGATCGTCTGCCCGGGGCTGATCGATATGCATGTCCATCTGCGCGAACCGGGGCAGGAGTGGAAAGAGGATATCGAGTCCGGCTCGCGCGCAGCGGTGGCTGGCGGTGTCACCTCCATCTGCTGCATGCCCAATACCGGCCCCCATATCGATCATGCCGGCGTGGCCATTCAGATCATCGAGCGCGCCAAACAGGTCGGCCTCTGTCACGTCCACCCGATCGGCGCAGTGAGCAAAAATCTCGACGGCAAAGAGCTCACCGAAATGCGCGAACTGGCGCGCGCCGGCTGTGTCGCCTTCTCCGACGACGGCATGCCGATCTGGCACGCCGGTGTGATGCGCAAAGCGCTCGAATATGCCAGCAGCTTCGGTTATCTGGTGATCCAACACGCCGAGGAGAAGCAGCTCACCGCTGGCGGCGCGATCAATGAGGGGTGGATCTCCACCCAACTCGGGGTCGCCGGTATGCCGGCTGAAGGTGAAGACAGCATGATCGCCCGCGACATCATGCTCACCCGCCGCGTCGATGCGCGTTACCACGTCGCCCACATCTCCACGCAGGGCGCGGTGGCGATGGTGCGCGCGGCGCAGGCGGAGGGGTTGAAGGTCACCACCGAAGCCGCACCACACCACTTTGCGCTGACCGAAGCGGAGGTGCTCGGCTTCAATGCCGATGCCAAAATGAGCCCGCCGCTGCGTACCGAGGCGGATCGGTTGGCGGTGATCGAAGGGTTGCGCGACGGTACGATCGATGTGATCGCCACCGACCACGCGCCCCACCACGAAGATGACAAGCGCTGCGGCCTTTCCTGCGCCGCCTTCGGCATTGTCGGATTGGAGACGATGCTGCCGGTCTCCCTACAGCTGGTGCGCGACGGCATCCTCACCCTGCCCGAACTGCTGGCCAAGATGACCTGCAATCCGGCCAAGCTCCTAGAACTTGATGCCGGCAGT
>Ga0256829_1002837_pt1 | contig 12532 bp, 14 predicted proteins | sample 131447metaG_FD_185979 | JGI IMG/M metagenome (GOLD analysis project Ga0256829, IMG submission 185979) | Hydrothermal vent microbial communities from Lau Basin, Pacific Ocean - 131-447 | ecosystem: Environmental > Aquatic > Marine > Hydrothermal vents | place: Pacific Ocean: Lau Basin | collected... | reverse complement strand
AACACTCCAACCTGTTGTAGATTTAGGAAAACTTGCATATGGTGATTTAGCAGGAGCATTTACAAACAAAAAAGCAGACTTCTTAAACTATGTTGTTGGTTTAGACATGACAGTCATGACAAACCTGTTTATGAGTTTTCAGTTTATGGATAAATGGAACCTTGACTATGTTGATGAACAAGTAAAATATGATGGAAACTCTCGTGCTTACAGCAAACACACTGCAAACCCAGCAACGATGAGTCTTGCAAATGGTTTCAAAAAAGCAGAAAAACATCAAATCATGTATACATTTTTCTTATCTCGTCCTTTCTTAGAGGGTGATGCATTGCGTTTAAATAACATCATTTTACTTGAAAATGAAAATGGTGGTTACTGGGACAGACTTGACTTTGAGTACTCTTACTCAGATGATATTGTCTTAACAGGTGCACTCAATCTTTATGGTGGAGACAAATTCGGTGTCTTTGGACAAATGGCAAACTCTTCAAATATGCAACTTGGATTTAAGTATATCTTCTAATCTAAAATATCTCACACTTCTGTAGAACACTCTGTTCTACAGATACATAGGAAAATACAATGAAACAAAAAACAAGTTTCTCATTTCGATATGCCTCGTTTGCTATAAAAAACAGATGGCTTCTTTTTATCTCCTCTTTGATTATCACTGCGTTTAGTGCATGGTATATACAGTATGTAGATATACGCAATGACCCAGACACCCTCCTCCCACAATCCAACCGTTATGTCGCAACCAATGCGTTTGCCGACAATACTTTTGGTATGGGAAATCTCTTTGTTGTCGGGGTTGAAGTCAAAGAGGGCTCTATTTACCAACCTTGGTTTGTAAATATCGTCCGTGAAATCCATAAAAAGCTAGAAAACATGGAGGGTGCCAACAAAGCAAACTTCATCTCTATTGCCGCGGACAAAGTGAAGAATATGGGTGTCGATGAGGAGGGAAGCCTCTCTTTTAAACGCCTCATTCCAAACAATGGAATTTCTACGACTGACCCTGTTGCTGCAAAACAAGAACTTGATTTTATGAAAGCAGGACTCGATGCAAATCCAGTACTCAAACCGATGATTATTCATGAGGTTGATCCAAAAACAGGTGAAAAATGCCGAGACAACGAAGCAGGCTGTGTCGCAAAAGCAACTTTTGTAATTGCTGATTACTCTGATGACATTAAACCACATTATGTCTCTTGGGTGCGTCAAGTCGTCAAAGACTTAGCACCATACTATGATGATGATAGAATCAACATCACCATTGCAGGTGAGCCTTACTTCCTCTCTTGGATGATGGTTGAACTGCTCAATCACTGGTACCTTTTTGTCCTCTCTATTCTCATTGCGTTTGTTATTCTCTTTATAGAGACTCGTTCACTCAAAGGGGCTCTCTTCCCACTCACTGGTGTTGGAATGAGTATCGTTTGGACCTTAGGTATTATGGGATTTTCAGGCTTTAAACTCACCACTATGGTTGTTTTAACCCCTATGCTGATTCTCGCCGTTGGTATGGGTCATGCCATACAAATAACGCGGCGCTACATGAAGTCCATCCGTGATGGAGAGAGTGTAGATGAAGCAAGTTATAATGCCCTTGGATATACTATTATCCCTGCGACACTCTCTATTGTCACCGATGCTATTGGTTTTGCGACCTTGGCATCTGTGGACATCTCATTTTATAAAGCGTATGCATACTTTGGTATGTTTGGAATGTTCTCTTTACTCTTAACAACAACAACAATGATTCCCCTCATGATGTTAATGTTTAAAGATAAAAACCAAAAAACTGCCCCAGAAGGGTATAAATGGGAAGAGAAGTTTGGAACACTTGTTGCCCGTATGCTTACAGGCTATGCAAAGGTGATTCCACTCGCTGTTGTCGCTATTATTATTGCTGTTTCTGTGCACTATACTAAAATTGATGAAGGGATTCAAAATATTGCTTCCTCTACAAAATATAGTGGTATGGAGAAAGTCCAGAAAGTACTCCGTGGTGATGAGCTTGACTTAATGCCAGGTGTTGAAAAAGGTATCGACTATGCACAAGCTGCATTTAAAGTCTATTCACAACCTGTACAAGACATCTTTAAACTCAACACTATGATGCCGGGTGTTATCTCATTTAACATCCCTATTCGTGGGAAAAAGCCCCTTCTTGCAGAGTGTGATGATGATTACTATGATGCCCTTGATGCTGCCGATGAAGCAGGAACACCACCACCGGCTAAAAACTGTTTTGATCCTGAAGAAGATGCACCGCAAGGTATCTTAAACAATGCAACAGTGCTCAAAGCCATGGATACAATGGAAGATGATTTACGTAAAAATAAATTTATCGGTTTTACCGCTTCATATGCTCAGTATATTAAAATTGCAAACATGATTTTAATGACAGAAATGGGTGATCAACCAAGCTTGAAAGACTTCAAAATACCAACTGCACAATATTTACATGCCAAAGATGCAAGCGATGATCGTTCCCCTGATGAAATCGTGCAACTTTATAATGGTCTCCTTGATGCAGCATCAAGTCCGGGTGATTTAGCTTCTATGACTACACAAGATTACAACACAGGTGTTATCATGGGCTTTATTAACACAATGCACCCAAAAGAGACACATGAAGCAATGATGTTCATTCAAAATTATATTGAAAAGCATAAAAACGACCCAGGAATGGATCAACTTGAGTTTGGCTTTAGAAATGCCGATGCCTCTGGTGATAAAGGTCCTATAGCAGATGATACAAAACCAAGCTATGTAAAACCAGGTGTTGGTGGTTTCTTAGGAGCGACAGAAGCAACTCGTGAAGTCACTTTTGACAACTGGCTCTACAATCCACTTGGAACTGCCCTTGCTATTTTCATTGTGGTGACTTTGATTTTCCGTTCATTCATCATCTCTGGAGCTTTGAGTGTGCTTCTTTTTATCACACTCTTTGCACAGTATGGAATGGCTGGGTACTATACTTCACTCCAGTTTTGGAGTGGAAATTTACACTTTGCAAACCTCATTGCACTCTCTATTTCGATGGGTCTGGGTGTTGATTATAGTATTTATATGATTGCACGACTCCGTGAAGAGTTGCAAGAGCATGGTGACTGGTTCACAGCGCTTAAAAACACCATTGCAACGACAGGTTCTTCTGTGCTTATTTCTGTTGTGATTCTAGTGGGTGCGTTTATCCCGCTTATGGCAACAACACTTGGAAATACTTGGGGTGTTTCTGCATATATCACAGAAGCAATTCTCATTGATGTATTTACTTCACTCACTATTCTCCCTCTGATTATATTTTGGCTCAAACCAAAATATGTCTTCTCTAAAAACTAATCCCTTTTGGGATTAGTCACTTTCTTCTAAAATATTAGCTATAATAATGTTATGAATAACCTAGCCTACATTTATAAACTTTGGATTGAAATAGCACAAGAGAGTGGCACACTGACTACAAGTGATGTACTTCTCGCTGCAAAACGCCTTGTTGAAGGGCATAGTGATGCAGATATCAGCCTCTCTATTGATGAATTTGATGAATTTGCTAAAAATATCTCCCTTGAAGAACTCATCGCCTATCTTAACAAACTCACAACATCGAAAAAATATATTATTTTGATTAATCTTTTTATGGTGATTATGCTCAAAAATATTCATAATGAAAAAGTTAGTAAAAAACAAATCACTGCGTTAAAAGAGATTTATATAAAACTCAATCTTCCCTATTTATATGACATTTTATCGCTCTTAATGCAAAAAAAGTATGAAAAAGCGCACACTGTTATTGCTAAAAATGTACCAAATATAGACTTTATCTGTTTTGATCAGCATGCAAAAAGCGAACTCAATCAATCTTTTGAGCACTATCAAGTCAGTTTTATCATCTTGCATATCGATGACTTTTTTCTCCTACTCAATCATAAGAGTCAAGCCCTCCATATCTATAGCTATAAAAATGAGAAAAATCTTTCACTCTATGAAAAATGTCAAGAATTTAAAGAAGAATCCTTTGCCTTTGTCAATCATAAAGTCCGAGACCACTCTATTTACTACCTCAACGAAGAGAGTTTTCTGCGTATAACCAATGACAAAGAGGTCATTTACCTCGATACAGATGTACTCAGAAAACTCTTTTCACAAGAGACACAGACACAGTTTTTAGTCTCAGAAATTATCCATCAAGATAAAAATATTTTCAACTGTTCTATTGTCAAAGACCATATTTATAAAATAGAAGCCAACGATTTATATGCCGGTTACTCAAAACGCAACACCATTATAAAAAATGTCAATTTCAAGATTCACGAGGGGGAACTTGTCGCCATTATGGGACCCTCTGGCTCAGGGAAAACGACTCTTTTAAGAACCTTTGTCAAACAAGCAAAAAAACTTCAAGGAGAATTACTCATCAACGATGAACAAGTTTCTCAAAAATACTTTCATCGTATGGGCTATGTTCCCCAAGATGATGTGCTCATCAAAGACTTAAATGTCTATGACAATATGTACTACTACTACCGCCTCCATTTTGGCAAAAAAGAGAGTGATGCCAATGTAGATAAACTCATCTCAAAGCAGCTCAGAAACCTTGGTATCATCGATATTAAATACAGTCCTATATTTGCACAAGGAAAATACACAATCTCAGGAGGGCAAAGAAAAAGGCTCAACATTGCCCTTGAACTCCTCAAAGATGTTGATTTGATTTTGATGGATGAGCCAACGAGTGGACTCTCCTCTTTAGATAGTGAAAATATTATCAGTGAGCTCAAACAAATTACACATATGAATAAAATCATTATTATCAACATTCATCAACCCTCTGCAAGTATGTATAAAGAGTTTGACAAGGTTATTGTTTTTAATGAAGATGGAAACAACATCTACACAAATACAGCCAAAGAGGTCCTCAATATTTTCAAACTTGTCAAAACCGAAGACACCTATATGTTTAATGATAGACGGGCAGATTTAGAAGGGGGCGATCCGGAGCTTCTTTTAGAAATCCAAGCAGAAGAGAAAAGTACCTTTTGGAATCTTTTTAGTTATTTGAATAATTTTACGGAAAAATAGATGTTTAACAATCCAATCACAACCCAAATACATTATCAACTCAAACGCCAATTCAAGATTAAAAGTTATGAAAAGCTCAATCTCATTGTCTCCTTTTTCATCGCACCCCTTCTCTCATTTTTATCAACCTATATTTTTCGTGCGAATGATGATTTGGTACAAAACAGTTCCTATCCTAATTATCTCTTCTTTATGCTCATCTCAGCCATATTTTTTGGCTTAATTAGCTCTGTTTTTGAAGTCATTAAAGATAAAAACATGGTACAGCGTGAATCTTTAGGAGGTGTTTCTATTTTTGGTTACTACCTCTCCAAATACTATGTTTTAAGTTTTTTTGGACTTATTCAAACTCTTCTATATAACCTTGTTGGCATGATTTTTCTACACATTCCTTGGGCATTGGTTGCGTTTAACTCCCTTGTCATGTTTTTTGTCATTGTTGTGAGCATCTCTTTTGGTCTGTTTGTCTCTTCCTTTGCAAGAAATAGTATGATAGCTTCCAATCTCATTCCTGTACTCATTATTCCACAAATCTTACTCGGAGGGCTTATTCCTTACCAAGATATGGACACATCAATCTATATGTGGGAAGACAACTTCAACAAAGCCCCGCCTATAGCAAGGATTATGCCAATCAAGTATGCTTACGAAGCCATCATTACAGGCAATGTAATCTTTACCACAGGCAACAAAGAGGTCAATGACCAGATTGCACAAATGGTTGATTACCTACAAGACAACCAGTTTATGAGTATGCAAACAGAGACTTTTTTAAGTCATTTTGGAGTTGAATATCTTTCAAATACATGGCTTATTAATCTACTCATTATTTTTGGTTTTATTGTTATGACATTTATACTTGGCTATACTCTCTTTTACAGAAGGATTTTCAATGCTTAAACTCTTACTCATAGCAGCACTCTCTTTTGCCTTTTTAGAGGCAAAAAATAGTGTTGGTACGTGCATTCCCATCGGTAAAGTACTCATTTTAAAAAAGTCTATTATGACTTTAAAATTAAGTAAAAAACAAAAAGAGAAGCTTTATCTTTATGAAAAAAAACTCAAAGATAATTTAACAAGTATTAAAGAGGGTACAAAAAGAAAAGATGAAGTCCTCTCAGCTCTTTTTGACAAAGAGAAGTTTTTAACAAAGAAATTTCTCCAAATTACAAAACGGGAAAATAAAGCGGTAAGTGCTGCCATTGCTGAGTATTTTACGAAGATGTACCAGACACTCACAAAAGAACAAAAAAGAAAACTGATAAAACGGTTTAAAAGAATTGAGAAAAAAAGAAGGAAGTCACACTCTAAGTGAGTATGACTACATAACAAGGCGGATGAGTCTTTCGTACTCTGCAGGAATAGGGAATTTTCCCTTTGGTAAAAAGTTATTAATAGCTATATTCATCCATTCACGATTGGTGTGAATTCCTGAAACTTCTATAAAAAACTTCTCACCCTCGCGGCTGAGTTTATAATGATCTACATTAAAATCAATAGGATCCTTTTCACCTGTTGGATGAATAGAAAACGCAATTGAGTTGGATTTTGAATCTAATTTAAAGTCTATCATTATTCTAACACCTTTTCCTTATTTTTTATATTTCACATCAATTTCTAAACCAATGCCGCCTTTTTTACCAAGACCGATTGTGACATCTTGGTCATTCACCTCTTTTTTGAGTTTTCCGATGTTAATACCATTTGATTGGGCAGCTGTAAAAGTCATATGAAGCTCTTCAAAATCATCTTTACCCTCTTTGATTAAGTTCACAACTTGATCAAAAGTAATGTTTTCAACTTTATTTAAATCGTTTTCATTGAGACCTCTGTCCATCATCTCCATCATCCCTTTACCAACTGTGTAACTCATACCAATTGGAGAGTACTTTGCCACTTTTTTCACTGCACTTAATGCTTTATCTTTTAATGAACTTTTTGCATCGATTTCTTGCCCATCTGCATCTACTATTTCTACTGCTTTGTTTTCATAATCTATATTTGCTTTTACTGACATATTTGTTTCCTTAAAAATTTATTTTTATAATTATATCCAAATTACTTATAGCTTTACATAAAAGTCTGAATTGGTCCATTGAGTTTTGCCGGTAACTCAAACTCTTTGTTAATGATAAACATATCCATCAAAGTTTGCATCCACTCTCTGTTTGTTTTCATCTCATACATAATAACCGATGTATACTCTTCATGTTTTATAAACTCATAACTGGTAATATCTATAATAATTGGGAGCTTTTCCCCTTTCATCATGAGTTCAATTAAAAATGATCTGTCTTTTGAATCAATCTTAAATGCTAAAACCGTTCCATAGCTTTTAATCAACTGATTCAGTACCGTTTTAAAGAGTTTGGAGTTTGTTGCATCTTTACTTGTGTATACTGTATCTTTAACAATATCTTTGAATTTATCCATGATAGACATAAATTAATCTTCCTTTTCCCTCTAATTTGCTATAATTATATTCTAATTTCGATTAACGAATACTTCAAAAGGAAGCCCTGTGAGAAAAAAAACCTTAACATACAAAGATAAAACATTAGATTTATATGTTAATGACAAGAATGAATTCTTTTTTGATGATGAAAACATCCAAAATATTTTTAATCTCACAAGCGATAAACTCCGCCAAATTATAGATATTAATACAAATCGTTTAAATAACCCAAAAGAGTTCTTTTTTGATAAAGAAAACAAACGTTTTTGGAGTAAACTTGGGATTATTAAACTTGGCTTTTTTACACAGCATGATGATAATTTAGGCTTTATAGACTTTTTAGAAAATCTCAAGTTTGAACAACCCCTCGCTGTGCAAGAAGCACGTTTGAGTAACCAAAATCTTTCACAAATTTATAAAACCCTAGAAGAAAAATTTGTTGATTTTTCTAAAAAAATAGAGGGACAAAAAGAGGAAGATGTCGATATGGACGAACTCAAAAAGTTTATTGAGACTTTTAACCTTTTTGTCAAAACAAAAAGTGAGATTTTTCCAAATGAAAAGGCACCTCTGCCTGCAGACCTTTTTGCACAATTTGGCGGGAAAAAAGCACAGCAAAAAAGTAGTATGTTAAGTAAACTTTTTAATCTTCCTGCACAAGTTGAACAGAGTGCTTTTAAATTTGCACAAGGGACCCGTGAAAATGCCTTTGATTTTGCACAAGACACACGAAGCGATGCCTTTACATTCACACAAGATACTCGCGATGATGCCTACAACTTTGCAAGCAATACAAGTAATTTAGCCTTTGATTTTGCTATGAAAACAGAAGATGATGCCTATAAGTTTGCCTCACAACTTGCAAGTGATGCCTACCATTTTGCGAGTGATGGGATGAACTATGGGTATATGTTTGCTTCTCAAGGTGAAGAACTCGGTCCTATGGCAAACCGTGTTTTATGGATGGCTTCACAAATAGGACTTATGGCAGACAGAATTGGTGAAATGAGCGATAGGATCGTGCATACAGAGCATCTCATTATGAATATGTCTGTCATGATACTCAACTTTGGACTTCTCATAGATGGAACGATCAAAACACTTACTGAGGCAGGGCTCGCTGCTATTGGTATGGTTTTTGACAAAGAGAGTATTCCAAAACTAGAATCCTCCTCACAACATATAGACTTAATTGGAAAAAATGTTGAACTTATCTTGAAACAACAACATGAGTATGATTTAAAAGTGTTAGAAAATCAGGTAGAACTCAGAGAAGTCACAAACCGAGCCCTCGATAAAATAAAACTCGAGTACTAAGCCTTTTTCTTGTTGGCATACGATTGCGCAAGTCCCATAACTGTTTCTAAAATATCACTCATATTATTTGGCAAGGTTGCTCTTGGTGCACTGCTGCTGCCATCTCGTTTTTTCACCAAATTATCAAGAGTAATGATGAAATGGTTGATCTCCTCTAAAGAAGCATCGGGATTTTCTTTGAGTTTATGCAATCTTTCTCGTAAAACATCTTCTATTTCATTATAAAAACGGTGTGTCGAGTCCTCTTTGGACTCAGAAAGATTCACTCCTTCGATAGTCTCTAAAAAGCTCAAAGCCTCCTCTGTTTGTAAAAAGTACGCTAAACGCACCATACCTGTTTTAGAGAAAAAAAGAATAGAAGCCGTATGTTTTCCCTCTTGATACTCTATGCTGTGGTAGGCATAATGCTTCTCTTCTGTCAAAGTATCTAAGGCTTCAACAAGTTTATCTATGCTTGTATGAAACGCAAGTGCGACTTCTTTATGGGAGAGGAACCAAGTATCTTCTATAATAAGGGGGTGTAATTCTAAAGAGTTATATTCTATGAGGGAAAACGAGTGTTTTGGCATCAAAAGCCTTTTTTATGTATTGAGGACACCTCTAAAAACCCTAGTACCTCTCAGTAATACAGAGGAGTTTACAATCAAGGCACTCTTTTGAAACCCTAGCCATAGCTAAGGTAAGAAAGAGTAACGATGAGTGTAGGCTCCTCTGTGTTACCCGTAGGGAGGGATAAAAAAAGCAATCTTGCACAAAACTTTTCATCGCCATAGCTTCAGCTATGACTCATAAAAGGTTTTGCACAATCTCATCTCTTTTTCTTCCCTCTGAGAGGTACTAGGGTTTTTAGAGGTGTCCTTATCTGCGGAGTATTATAACATAAGAAATACTCCGCAAAAAAATTATTCAGTAATTTTTTTGTAAACACCTTTTGCAGTACCAGCCATAACAACCATTGGTGACATACCAATTGTCATACCTGCACCTGCAGCTTCACCCATGTAGCCTGCTAATTTTTCAATTAATTCAGCCATTTTTGTTTCACCACCAAAACCGCTTACGATTGCTTTTGCTTTATCTGAACCAACTTCACGAGCTTCATCAATTTGAGACTCAAGTGCAGTTAATGCATCTACAATTTTTGCTTCTGTAGCATCCATTTGTCCTTCTGCTATATCATATAATGATGTAGTAGCTGTTGCTGGAGCAGCTGCTTCTTTTTTTGCAGCTGGTTTTGCTTTAGGAGCTGCTTTTTTTGCAGCTGGTTTTTTCTCTGTTTTTGGAGCTGCTTTTGTTGCAGCTGGTTTTTTTACTTCTGTAGTTTCTGGCATAATAATTTCTCCGTATAATTTGTTTGTTTTATGATACATCTTAAATAAGTTATAAGTCAAAGATATATATCACATTCAAAATTATACTAATAATAGTATTAATTTAAGCTTATCTTATGATTGTTATAATTTCATCCGCACACCACGAGGCTAAATCATTGTCATGAGTGATCAAAAGCACTCCCATACTCTCTATCCCTTTGAGGATACTCTGCATCACCTCAAGCTGAATGACATTGTCAAGTGCGGAAGTCGGCTCATCCAACAAAAGTAAATCTGGTTGCATAAGCATAGCCCGCAGTATAGATGCACGTTGGAGTTGCCCTCCTGAAAGCTCATGCGGCAGTTTTTTCAAAAGAGTTGCATCAAGGTTAATGAGTCTGAGATATTTATCTAGCTCCTCTATGGATGCAACATCTTGAATCTGATTTAAGAGTGTATAACTCGGATGAAAGGAGCTGTAAGGGTCTTGAAAAACCTGCGAACATCTCTTTGCAAAAATACTCCCTTTATGGGGTTTGAGATTGTTTAAAATCAGCTCAAACAGTGTGCTTTTTCCCACCCCACTCTCACCGACAATTGCCTTAATTTCTCCTTTTTTGAGTCTCAAAGAAAAATCATCAAAAAGCATTTTCTCTTTACTGTAACCAAACGCAAGATTTTCAATGTTTAAGACAAGAGACACAGTTTTATTCGCTTAGAGGGTATTATATATTTTTTCAAGTTCACTGTATAAAACATCAGGTTTAATATTGGCATCGGCTTCCCAAATGCGCTTCATGAGAACATTATCCTCTTCCCCATTCCATATTTTAATATAAGAGCCATCTTTGTAGCCATGGTCTTGACGAAACTGATTTAAGATATTTTTTCCTACATAGAGGCGATAGAGGGTCTCTAAGTTTAAACCACTCATGATGACAAGTTCAAAAAAAACATTGACAAGCTTATCTAAATCAAAAGTCTCTTTTGTAATCGCTAAACGAATTAAATCTTCTACTTTTGCAATCACCTCATCTTGAGTGCCAAAGCGACTCTCTTGTGTATCAAGACTCGAAAATGCTGGTAATTCTGAAAAATGCAAACTTAACTCTTCTGCACCACCTTTAAAATTTTGTGCATAATTTTCAAGCCCTAAACTAATAATAAAATGCCAAACATCTACAACTTCTATCTGATGATTCGCCCAATCTGGCTCTTTATCAATACTTTTCCAATGTTTCCATGAAAAGCTGTCCACCATCTCTGCACACTCCATATAGATACAGCGTTTCCAGTTAATAGTTTTCCCATTTTTTGTGATGCCCTCTGTCCATTTTTCTCCATTGGTTGCATCATTGAGCTGTGCTTGGAGTTGCACCATTAAAAGTATTTTATCCATTATTTCCTCTTTTATTTTAAATATGTTAAAATTCTGCATGAAAAGAATTAACTGTAGACAGTGTCGATACTACTTTGTGACTTGGGAAAATACAAAACCTCATGGATGTAAAGCATATGGCTTTAAATCACCGCAAATTCCCTCTATGGTTGTTTTTCAAAGTAGCGGACAAGCCTGTGCTTTATTTCAACAAAAATAAGGGCACCTCTAAAACCCCTAATAATTATCTCAACTTAAAAAGATAATTTTCTATTCCCTCAGCATCTGTAATGTTGCGTTTTTTCAACATCATCTGTGCAGTTGCATCTTCTGAAAAAACATCATACATATCCATTGGACTCACCATATTATAATAACTTTTCATAAAGTCTAAAAGAGTCTCAAAGTTATCTTTTCTCACAGAATATTGTTTAAACTCTTTAAATTCTGCCCAATTTATTTCCATCTATTTTTTCCTCTTTTGTAAAGCTGATTCCAACTGTGCAATTATCTGCAACATTTTAGCAGAAGATACTGCAAAATTCAAACGCATAAACCCATGTCCCTCTCTGCCAAAACTCAGACCTGCATTCAAACCTAACTTTGCTTCTTTCACAAAAAACTCTCTCAGGGCTCTATCTCCCACTCCTAAACCTCTACAATCAAGCCAAGCGAGGTATGTCCCCTCTATAGGAGTAATTTTTATCAACTCTGGGTACTCTAAACAGAGTGCTTTTAATTGTTCATAGTTTTTATACAGGTGTTGTTTAAGTGCTTCAAGCCAGTTTTTTCCCTCTTTGTAAGCATGCTCAAACGCAACATGCGAAAGCACAGACCCTTGTGCAAAATGCACACGCTCGTATGCTTTTTGAAATTGCTTTTTAAGATGTTCGTCTTCTATCACCACACTACTCATAGCAAAACCCGCCATATTAAATGTTTTTCCAACACCAATAGCACTGAGTGTATATTTTTTTGCAT